>Ga0194125_10002680_pt1 | contig 29230 bp, 21 predicted proteins | sample TA2KigC250mmetaG_FD_148626 | JGI IMG/M metagenome (GOLD analysis project Ga0194125, IMG submission 148626) | Freshwater microbial communities from Lake Tanganyika, Tanzania - TA2015034 Kigoma Deep Cast 250m | ecosystem: Environmental > Aquatic > Freshwater > Lake | place: Tanzania: Lake...
GCCGAGATGTCGCACGGCGCCGCCCCGACTCGCTTCCGGCAGGTGAATGTGGGGGTGGGGAATTGATGGCACTACAGAAAACCTAATTCACTCCTAACAATTTTTCAGGAGTTACCGATGGAAAGTAAGAAGAAAACCGGTTCGCGTATCGAATCGATATCTATTAGAAATTTTAAGGCCATAGACAGTCTTGAAGTAAAATTCCCTTTGCCGTTACTTCCAAGTGATTTAGATGTGACAGTCCTCGGAAGTAAAAATGGGCTTGGGAAAACCTCGCTGCTAGAGTCCTGCGCTTTGCCGTTTGTCATAGGATTATCACGAGAACCAGCGCTTTTTCTTGAGAGATTCACCGATTCTGATATTTCTATCGATTTTAGTAAGTTGTTTATTAGAGGACAAAGCAAGTCTTCATCTATAGAATTACTCGTTAAGAATAACGGGAGCACATATCGTATAAACACAGAGATAAAACGTAAAGACAAAATTCGGATAAACGGAGATAAAGATGAATTTTCTAAATTGCTTTTTCGCGAATCGGAACATATAGCCATAAGAAAAATGGAGACTCCGGATGAAATTGAACGGATGCTCTTATCATTTTCATCGATCAGTAGTGAACCATTAATAATTCCGCCACTCCTATATTTTCATAGTTATAGAAAAGTTAGGGAAGGGAATCCAGAACTTGGTGCTATGCTTGAATCACCACGTTTTGCCAGAAGATATCATAGGTATTCACCAGTTGGAATGTTCAAGATTGAAATTCTCAAGCTTCTAATGAGTCAAGCTGAAATCTTTGAAATTGATAGTTCAAAAGGAAAATCAGAAATCGAAGAGCATATCAGAACGCTCAAAGAATTAGTGTATAAGTATGCAGGAGGCGATATTGCTAAATTAGTGCCACTTCCAAATAATACACTAGAATTCTGGATTTCGAAGAAAGATGATTCGTTTCCTTTTGATGGTCTCAGCTCAGGTCAAAAAGAAATAATTTCCTTGCTATTCTTAATTCAATATTATACAAAAGATTCGCCGGGTATTGTTCTTATCGATGAACCCGAGCTGCATCTAAATGCTGAGTGGCAAATTGAATTCTGTAAACAACTCAAGGATCTTGCGCCAAGAAATCAATATATTCTGGCAACTCATTCCATACATATATTCAAATCAGTTCTACCTGAACAAAGGATAATGCTGGAGGAAGAAAATTGAGTCTGAAGACAAACGCGGTAACTAGCCCTTCTGAAGTTTTTCAAGGTGCGAGACATATACTTTACATAGAAAGTGAAAAGCCGGAAGGATTCGACTCTCAAGTCATTAACAATTTGTTAAATTCACATTTAAGAAACATTACAATTGGTGTCGAAGGTTTAGGAGTGTCAGCAAATATTCGCAGTGCGGCGGAAGCCTTATATCGAATAAATCCGAATAGCTACTTTCTTATCGATAAAGATGAGTTCGATGATAATTATGTCAGTGATTCATGGCGAAATTTCCCTAATCCGAATACACATAACCTGCTTATTTGGCCTAAGAGAGAATTAGAGAACTATTTCATTGAAGCAGAATACATTAAAAAGTCCCAATACTTCCGGGGTGACAGAAAAGACGATATTGTTAATGGAATAATAGATATATGCCAGAACCGCGTATTTTTTGATATTGCCAATCTGACAATTATCCAAATTCGGGCTTTGATTAAGCAAAAATGGATAGAAGTTTTTACGAATCCAGATGAGATAAAGGATTATAAGTCTGCAGTAATAAATGTTATTAATCGAACCGAATTTAAAACTAAAATAAGCGAATTGAATGAAATTCTAAGTGAAGAATATATTAGGAAACTCCTTAAAAAGAATAGAGATAGTTTTCTTGGTCGCAGTCAACAAGTGAAATTAGGTCATGGCAGATGGCTCGATCTAATTTGTGGCAAAGAAATTATGCATCAAGTATTTAATCAGTATTTTGAAGTAACTGATCCAAATACTAATCAGCCGGTTCAAGGACTTGAGAAATACATTACTATCGCTCGAAATTTGGTGGTAAAACGCCCGTTGACTGAACAACCTAAGGATTTTCAAAGATTAATAAGGATTCTTTCACAAAAGGTCAAATAACACTATGCGGATATGCACTTGTGTAAGGTATACACAATATCTTGTGGCATATTAGACTTTTAAACCATAAAACTACAATATATAGTATGAACCTTACTTAAGTGCATATCCACATAACACTATTTCCAATATATGCCCAAAAAAATCTGCAAACTCTTAGGCTGGATGAAAGGCCAAACGTAATTGATAATAAACATAACGACGGACAGACCGAATTGTCTGTCCTACCCGCTGTCAACTGCAGAGGATTGACAGCCATTTAGAACACCCCCTTTGCATCCCCCCCACGGAGCGGGGGGGAGAATAAAGTGGCGGGCAGAAACGCCCCCTCCCTACCTCTAAATTCATCCATTTTTCAAACACCCGCTAACTGCCACCGCCAGTGCATCGGACGCATCTTCTGCGACCTTATCCATATCCATCGAAAGCAATCTGCCGACCATATAGCGCACCTGCTCCTTAGCCGCGTGGCCCTTACCGACAACGGCTTGCTTGACGGTGTTGACGGGATATTCGACGACTTTGGCGCCGCTTTGGACAGCAACCAATAGGGCGATGCCGCGGGCGTGACCTATCAGAAGCGCGGCTTTGGGGTCGCGTGCCAAGAAAATAGACTCGACTGCCACTAAATCCGGTTTGAAGCGGTTTAGCGTTTCGATAAGGTGGGAATATAATTTTTCCAGCCGCTCGGGCAGTTCGCCCTTTCCAGAACGTATTACCCCCCATTCAAGGGGGGTAATGCGGCTGCCGGACTTTTCGACGACACCGTAGCCGGTGGCGGTAAGTCCGGGGTCTATGCCGAAGACAATCACAAGGCAGCCATCAATTCGTCGGGAATATCGAAGTTCGACCAGACTTTTTGGACATCGTCGTGTTCGTCTAGGGCTTCCATCAAACGAATGACCGAGCGGGCTTGGTCGCTGGAAACCGGAATGTAGGTTTGAGGCAGTTGGGCTAACTCAGCGGATGCGATTTTGAAGCCGCCTGACTCAAGCGCAGCCCGCACCGGTTCTAATTTTTCGGAAGGGGTCATAACCTGAAAAAAGTCGTCTTCGCTTTTGACATCTTCAGCGCCAGCGTCCAGGGCGGCTAACATCAGGGAGTCTTCGTCGATGCTGTTTGAAGGTAGGCTGATGACGCCTTTGCGCTGGAACATCCAGGCGACTGAGCCGGATTCGCCCATATTGCCGCCGTTCTTTTGGATGATATGACGGATATCGGCGACGGCGCGGTTGCGGTTGTCGGTGGTAACTTCGATGAGCAGCGCGGTGCCGCCGGGTCCGTAAGCCTCGTAGATAACCTCTTCATAAGTGACGCCGGGCAATTCGCCGGTGCCTTTCTTGATGGCACGGTCGATATTAGTCGCCGGCATATTGGCTTCTTTGGCGGCAGCGATGGCGGTGCGCAACCGGGGATTGCCATTCGCATCGCCCCCGCCGGTGCGGGCAGCGATTGTTATTTCTTTAATCAACTTGGAGAATGTTCGTCCGCGTGCGGCGTCGGTCTTCTCCTTATCGCGGCGAATCGTCGCCCATTTGGAATGTCCGGACATTGGATAGCCTGTTTATGGTTTTTGGGAGTTAGATGGACAATATGACTTTATGGACAAAGTGGACGAAGTGACAAAGTGGGCAAATTTAAATAAACCATTAGAAAATTGAGATTTTAATTCTTTATAATATTAGCATTTACATTAGCATTAGCATTCAATCTATTCTTGTCGAACCAATCTTGAATGAATTTAATCGGTTCGGAGACCGGCGTGCCGGGTCCGTAGAGTTTGTTCACGCCTGCGTTTTCCAGTTCTTCGATATCTTCCGGCGGGATGATGCCGCCGCCGATGAGCAGCACATCGTTCATCCCGCGCTCGTCGAGCAGTTTTTTGACGCGGGGGAAGATGGTCATATGCGCCCCGGACAGGACGGAGAGCGCGATGACATCGGCGTCTTCTTGCAGCGCGGCTTCGACAATCATCTCCGGCGTCTGGCGCAAGCCAAGGTATATGACCTCCATTCCCGCGTCGCGAAAAGCGGCAGCCAGCACCTTAGCGCCACGGTCATGCCCGTCCAGCCCGGGCTTGGCGATTATAAGACGGATCTTGCGGTCGGACATTTAAGAATTTGGAATTTGGAATTTGGAATTTAATGCCAATGCCAATGTCAATTAATGACACTGACGATGACTCTAGTATCTTATGTTGTCATCATCATCATCACCATCAGCATTAATAAGAAATATAGTCTCAAGCGTTGAATTTGTCAAGCCTTCATTGAAAAAAACAACGCAGCGTCTAAAGGCTTTTAAACGCTGCGTTGTCATATCGACACTTCTCTTTCATTTCGTAATAAGCCCTAATTCTTCCGTCCGCTCTGTGGGGAAATATCAGGGGGGAAGGTTGAAATCCGCCATCCAGACAGGCATTAAATTACGAAGCGTCCATCTCCGCGATCAACTGCGCTATGAAGGCGCGGGCTTCACTGTCTAACATAAAATAGAGGGGGAACCCTACCGTTGCCGTGCGCCAGATATTGACGATAGAAGTGTTGAGCGTGATGGCTGTCGCCCCGGCGACCGGCGTTCCGCTCGTCCATACGCCCAGTGTCTGCGTGCGATGCGAAGGCGTGAATGTCCAGCAGCGGTCGAGTCCAGCCCAGCGGGCGAGAATCTTGCTGCGGTCGAGATTGACATTCGGATAACCGCCGGCGCCTTCCGTTCCGACGAAAACCCGGTCTGCCAGGCGCTTGCCGGCTGTTAGGCGCAGATACTTGTTGACGAAGACCGACGCGAACCCGGTCGAATCAGGCGAAGTTTCCGATATGAAACTCGCCATCACATCCCAGCCAACTAAAATGAGCCGTCCGCCCTTGTTCAAGTATTCGGTCAACACCGATAGATTATCGCGCAAATCCAGGACGGTTTTGTCTTCGGCAATCCAAAAAATAATGCGTTTGTTATGCACATCTTTGGCGGAGATATATTTTGTATCGCCGACCTTGTGTTTATTGTAATCGATTTCGGTGATGTCCCAGTTGTCCGAACTGCGCCATTCGGCGTATCCGGTCGTGTCGGAAGCGCTCGAATCACCGCCGAGGATGAACCGGTAGAACTTATCGACCTGCGCATCGGTCGGGCTGCCCAGCGAGCCGTTGCCGTCGCGGGTTTCGTCCACCAGTAAAATGGTTTTATTATACAAAACCGGCGTAACGATGCTCAGAGCATAACTACTCACTCCGCTGACGGCGTTGGTGTAGTCACGGCACTGGGCTTCAAAGCGATACTCGCCGACCGGCAGGTCGGACAGTTCCACGCTCCCGGATCCCCAATTCGACCAGTTAGGGTTGGGATTGGCGGCTGTGATGAGCCTGTAGCGATAGCCTTGAATTGAGCCGTAGTAAGCCGCGGCTGAGCCATTCATCTCGAATTTCGTCACAGCACGCGGCGCAAAATAGACCGACCCATCGACATAGAAGGCTATGCCGTTATAACTCGCCGATATGGAAGTTAGACTCGGATGGAAGGTGTCGGCGGCTGTAATCGTGCGCAGAACTGAATCGCTCACCGCACCGCCTAAATCCATTGCCCTGACCCAAATGCGATGCTGACCATTAGTGAGTAGCCGCATATCCAACGTCACTGTTGTTCCTGTTTCGACTGTGTTCAGCAGCGAAGGTTCAACGGAGTTGTAAAATTGATATTTAGACCGCGCATTCCAATCGCCCGTCGGCTGCCCGTCGATCCAAAACCGGTAGAGGATGCCGGAGGCGTTGGAATCGGCGGCTTCCAGGCTGAATGAGAAAGCCGGGCCGACAGTGGCGCTGTCAGGAAATGGAACAGCAAAACTCGTGATACGGGGAATATCATTGGCAGCAAAGAAGGTTCGCACAGCTGGGTCGCTGCGCAGCCCTTCGTTATCGACCGACCAGACGCGCAAGGTGTGCTGCATCGGAATCGTCTTGCCCGGATTATTGGGGTCAGGTTCGGAAGATTGAAAAGCGATGACGCTGTCGCCAGCGGTCGTCCATTTTTCGGCGCCGCTATCTACTTGCAGCCAATAACCCGCAACAACGCCGTCCGGGTCTGAGCCGAACCACTGGACGCGGAACATAATTTCCGGCGCGAGATAGTGGTCTTCGACAGCATTTTCCAGCGGCGCGACCGTGATATAGACTACCGGCTTCACATTCGGCATCAGCAAGCCCGGATCGGATGGCTCGCAGCCCCACGCCAGCAGGAGCATTCCGAGAGTAATCATCATCCCGCGGCGCGGCGCAACATAAGATGAAAATACACTTCCCTTCATCCACCCGCAAGCGGGGGGAGAAAGCGCATCTATTTTCCGAGGAATAATGCTCTTAAGAATTAAATTTAGTTTCATAATTGTATCTCCTGACTGCGGTTAAAAGTTAATGCCGAGTGAGAAGCGGTGCGGTGAACTCATAAAGCCGTCGTCGGCTTCAGCAAACCGACCGAAATCGAGATAGGCATAGTCGAAAACGATAGTTTGAGCGGTGGAGATGGGAATTTTCAGTCCGAATCCCGCCGTCCAGCGCTCTTCGTCGTAGCCATAACTGTTTTCGAACCGGAATTTGTATCCACCGCGCAAGGTGAACATATTAAGATAGGTGCATTCCAGACCGAAATTGAGCCGTTCGCGGTTGTCATTGGGATGGCTCATTTCGACTGCGGCCAATCCGTCCCAGCCGGCAGGTCTGGCAATTCTGGTCATTTCAAAGAAATTGGCGGACAGTCCGATGCGGTAGATAGTCGGCGGCGGAGCGGCCGAGTATGTATTCTCCTGTGGGCTGGAACGCGCCCGGCGGCCTTGATCGAGGTAGTCTAAATATGTGCCGGAATACTTGATGTCAGGGCCGAAGTTCTGCACTACTAAGCCTAATTTCATCGAGCGCAGGGCGGTTTCATAGAGCGTGCCGAAATCGGCTAGGACACCGATATAAGACTCATCTTCCAATCCGGAAACGACCATCCGCAGATTAGCGCCATAGACGAAGCGGTCAGTGAGACGCTGCGCATAGGATAGGCCGCCAATGACATCGTAGGCGATGAAGTTTTCGCCGGTGCCTTCCGGGTGGAAGATCGTCCGCACCGGCATATCACCGGTGTTCATCGCCAGCAGGTGCGTCCCGACGACGCCTTTACGACCTAAGTTGCGGGCGATGGCGGCGGTGTTGAACTGCACATCCGCCGGCATATTAATCTGCGTGAACGTCGCTGAAGAACCCTGTAGGTGAATCAGTCCGGCGGGATTCCAAAAGATAGATTGGATATCGTCCGCGACGGCGCAGTAAGTTTCACCCATCCCGATAGCCCGCACACTAGTGGCAATCTTCAGCGTCGCCAGACTGGTCGTGCCAACCTTTTGAACTTCCCGTCCGTAGGTTGTCCCCAAACTTAACAGTATCAGCAGAGGGACAACGATATATTTGAATTTCATAATTTTACTCCTTATAGAAGTTTCAAGTTGTTCCGATGTAAGGTGAAAGTGAAATTGTTCAAGCCGCCCGAATATAAAATCCTCTGACTTTTTGACTTTCTCACTTTCTTACCTTCTTACATTCTCCCTTTCAACTTCAATCGTTATCCCGTTGTTTTATACACTACATACAGACTGGCAGCGACCTTAGCGGTCGCGCCGGGGGCTGCAAAGATGAGATGCAGTGTGTGGGGTGTGTTAGGCGTCAACCGGCCTAACCAGTCGGTAATCGGGTATAATTCGGGCAGCGCGTCGGGATTGGCGGGCCTGGACGGTTTGGCCGGGGCGCGATAAGTATCGTCGGCAATCCAGAAGCGGCTCAGCGCCAAACGCATTGTCTTGCCGATCCAGCCCGAAGTATCCGGCTCGGGCGTCCAAAAGCCCTGACCCCAAACAGCCGTCTCGCCGGGATTAAGATAGCGATGAACTAAAGTCGTATCCGGCGGCATTGTGTTTGAATCAAAGAACGTCGCCCGCGGGTAGTAAAACTCTAGGTCGTTATCCAGTCGCACGGCGGCTTTGAAGCGGTCGTCCAGACGCGTATCCAGCGAGTCGAGCCAGGCTTCGCGGCCGGCTTTGACTACCTCCTCCGCAGCCAGAACCCCGCGCAGACTGTCCAACCGCGCCTGTTGCTCCGGTGTGCGTGCACTGATAGTATCCAATCCAATTATTTGCGCGCTTAAGCCCAGCAGCAGATTGTCGAGCGAGTCAACCTCCGAACTTAATCCGTTGAATTGATTGAGCGCTGCATCGGGCTTAAGGAAGCCGGTGATATAGAGCCGCGCGTCCACGACCGAGTCGCGCAGAGTGAAGGTCCGGCTAAGCGTATCGCCGGCGATAGAGACGCCGTCCAGCAAGGTGATGGTCGCCGAATAGGTCGGTATCCCCGGCGTCGTCGGCGTTTTCCTATCGTCCGAGCAGCCGGGCAGAATGATTAATGTGGAAAGTGCAAAGTGCAAGGTATAAAGTGCAAAGAGTTTTAACTTTGAACGAAGCGCACACTTCGCCATCTTCCGCACTCCAAATTCTAAATTCATATTTCCCTCACTTGATTACGACAAATTTGTCGATTTTCTTCTCTGCGCCGGCTTCGACGATGTAGTAATAGACGCCGCTGACGATTTCCTGCCGATATTGATTGCGCATATCCCACTCGAACTGGTCGGACCCGCCGGAAGGATGCTGTAAGGTGATGATGTGGTCGCCAGCCAGGGTATAGATGTGAATTTTGGCGCCGCTGGGCGGCAGGTTCATAAAGAACAGTTTGCGCGGGTAGGCTTTTAAGCCCGACGCCGTCAAAGCGCCGCTCTCTTCTAATTCGTGTCCGCCTTTATAAGGATTTGGCACGACGAAAACCTGTTCGACCGAGTTGCCCTGCGTCCAGGTTTCTTGGGTGTAGCCGGCCAGCGCGCCTTTGTATGAGCGTCCGATGGAGGTTATCAACACCCCGGCGCCCGAAACACCGCGGTCGAAAGCTCGCACAATATAGTAATACTGCCAGCCGCGCAGCACATTTCGGTCGTCCAGCCAATAAACTGTGTCCGGCGGGCTGTGTGTCCCATCGACATACCAGCCTCCGTTGTCAGCGTTCACCGCCAGCGTCGAATCGAAGACATCGTAAGGCATCCCCAAATTTAGATTCTCCCGCCGAAACTCCTCATCGAAAATCGAATCCGGATTGATTTTATCGAACTGCCCCAAAGTGAACCAGCGGTTGATGTCGGTCGAGCGCTGAACTGCGTAGCCCTCGAAGTCCGCGACGCGCGTTATCGGGTCAATGCTCTTCTCCGCGTTGTTGCGCCAATAGACCCTTATGCGCCCCGGATGAGACTCCGTCCAAAATATCGGCTGCTCCGGCGCCTGCGGCCCTTGAAAATCGTTGTCGTAAATCGCCTGCGCCCACTGTGCATTCCGCCGCAAATCTTCTAACTTCCGCCCGGCGATAAAGGCTACCGTTACAGGCATCTCATCGCCCGGCGGTAATATCCAGCTTCCGCTCGCCGGCCCAAATCCCAATAAGAACCGCCAATCACCTAACTGCGCCGTCGGCGGCATTATCACTCCTGATGTCAGCAATTCATACTTATCCGCATTCGTCTCCGGATCACCGCCAGACACTCGTTCAAAATTGCTGAAGGAAATTTTCAAGGTATGCAGCGAGTCTGGCGTCCGCACTACCTTCATTGCAAACAACCCAGGCCCATAACCATCCGCATCGGTCGTGTCATCTCCCTGCACCATCATCAAATTCGCTGCGTCATAGAAATTCCAATCGTCGATGCTCGCTGGATCCCCAGACTCTCCCTTCGCTGCCACATCCGGGTCCGCAAACAGCCCTAAATACAAATCCATCAGCGGCAGCGCCCCTATATTCCGCACTATCAAGTCCATAAGGATAAATTCGCTCGCATAAGCCTCGCCCCACGCGTAAGTCCGTTGCAGCACCTGCACATTCAAAGACGTATGCCCGTCGGCGTCGGCGCTCTGAACCTGACTAACATCGCAGTCGTCGTAAACTGTGTAGTATTCCTGCGTGCCGCGTGCATTACTATCCTCGTCAAACCTCCCGTCCCCGTCATCATCCAGCGAGCCCGGCACCACATCACCATCATTATCATCATCATCGTCATCCACCTTGCCATCGCCATCGTTGTCGATGAAGTCGGCTGACATATCTCCCGCCGGATCCTCATCGATTAGTCCGTCGCCGTCGTCGTCAACTTGCTTAGCCCCTTTGATATAAGTCCGGCCGGCGATGTTATCCGTTATCGACGACAACGGAAAATACGACCACGGAAACCCGTCCTGTATGGGCAGCGACGGGGCAAACTCGTTAGTTCCGTTGTCGCCGTCCGTCCCCGTTGAAACCAGCGGCTGCTGATTAACCTTTGCTCCGACCCAGATGCCGGCGCTGAACAGAAAATCAGACTCCGAACCCAACGGATATTCGAAGCCCAAATACCCCGGTGTAGCGTCTGGATTTCCCTGCTCACCCCAGTTCGACAGCGTCATCCGAACATTCCCTACATCGTGCGCAAACAGCGATTTCTTGCCGACATCGATCCGCGCCGCGCCGCCCTTGCGCACTGGGCCGACATCTTTCGTCCGCGCGCTAAGCGGCAGGGCGATCAGCAATAGAGCATAAATTGCAAATTGTAAATTGAAAATTGGTAGTTTTCTGCGCTTTATCTGAGCGATTTTCAATTTACAATTTTCATTTTTTATTTTCATTTCTCCCCTCCTTAAAACTCAAACCCGAGCCCGAGCCGAATGAAGCGTGGATTGTCCCACGCATCCGGATTCGGCCCAGCGAAGGGGTTTTGGATGTAGTTCGGCGACGACGAATCGTTCACCCAGCCCGGCAATCCCGAATAATTATCAAACGCGTTCGGCTCGCCAGCACGCCCGTAGTTATCGTCCACATGCAGCACGTTCTCCCGGTCGAACAGGTTGTAAATCTGCAGCCATAACGAGGCTTTATAGTTGCCGAACGGGAAATACTTGTTGACATTTAAGTCGGCGCTGTTCGTCCACGGCGTTCGCTTCGACATATACTGTCCTTCGATGAAAGTCGAAGAAGCGTCGGTCGGCGTATAAGGCAGCCCGCTGCGCACATTCCACAGCAGATTGACATCCCATCCTCCCGGCAGCCCTTTGACGCCGAACAGCGGCTCTTTCGGTCCGTAATTGAGTCCGTAGTTCATCACAATCGAATGGCGCTGATCCCAGCCTGCCGGCAGGGCTTGCGGCGGCTCCACATAATTCCCCCGTATCCCCTGTGTCCCGATGTTATACGAATTCTTGGCGTTCACCCACGCCAAAGTATATGTTAGCCGCCCTGACAAGTTCGCCCCGTATTCCTTCGAGATATTGAACTCCAGCCCGCGCGCGAAAGCATAGTCTTGATTATCGTAAATTGCAAAATTCTGCCCTATCAACGGCTGCCCGAAGTTCTCCATATACCAATACTTTCCCTCCCGCGCGTTTATCCAATTCTTCACATCCTTCAGGAAGCCTGTTACATCGATTAAATAGTCCCTGTAAGGATTCCACGCCACTCCGACCTCGAATGCCACCGTCTTCTCCGGGTCCAAGTCCGGATTGCCGATGCGCGGCGTCCCGCCTGTCTGCGGCTGATTCACCGACTCGAACATATTATCCCAGGTCGGACGCTGGTAAAAATGCCCGTAGTGAGCATGCAGATAGGCATTTTCCGTAATAGCAAACGAGGCGCCGAGCCGCGGCGATATATTCGCCTTGACCTCATCCGGCGCTTTGAACGGCACATAGTTGGGATTCCAATTTGCGTCCGTGCTGTCGAACGCCATCACCTTCCGCACCTGCTGTCCGGGCATATAAAAATCGCAGCGCAACCCTAATGTGATGGTGATGTCTTTATATTCCATCTTGTCTTGCGCGTAAGCCGCCCCATCCGCAGGATATACATGATAGATGTCGGTATAAATCCCCTGCCCCTTGTTGTCGATGGTCGGATATGGCAGAGACCTGACCGATAAATCGTAAGCATTCAGGTCCAGTCCGCCGCGCAGTTGATGATTTGCCTGCAACTGATGCGTAATCTGAAACTTCAAACTATGAGCGTAAGATTCCTCCTTCAACCAGTAAGGCACTGGCTGACCGACATCGTCCTCCGTTCCATCGCCCGACAGCAGAAAGCCTCGGTAGTTCATATAACTGTTCGACTGGTTGCCCCTGTCCCACACACCATTGCCATTCTTGTCCACAAAAGGTTCGCCCAAGTCATACCGGCCGTTATACTTCCCTTCAGCGTCCGGCAAATCCGTGAACTTTTCAGCGTATTCCCCATATTCCCAGGGGTCTTTCTTGCCGGCGCTCTGCACGCGTGAGGCTTTATAGCGCGACAACTTCAGATGATAATAGGTGTTCTTCGACAGCGTATGATTCCACGCCAGTAGTATCTGCCGGTCGTCGATGACACGCGTCGGCAGATGGTCGGCGGCGTTGTATTCGAAGAATTGTAAATCTTCGTCGATGCGCCCGTCGAGGTCGTCGTCGCGTCCGTTGAGCAACTCCTCATCGATGCGTCCGTCGCCGTCATCATCCGCCCCGAAGACATAGGTATAAGTCGAATCGTTCATCGTCCAGGCTTGCAGCGCCTTGTTGATGTCTTCCTGCGCATAATCGTAAGGAAAATGCAGACTCTGCCGCATTAGGTAGATATTATACCAGTTGAGCGTCGTGCGGTAGGCGGCTTTCAACTTCATCTGCGGGTTGATGTGGTAGGTGAACGAGAGTCCGCTGTTCAGATAGGTCATCTCGCGGCGCTCGTCTAATTCCAATTCACCGGTTACATCGTGCTGATACCAATCCGACGAATTTATCCAGATGCCATTGCCGGTAGCGTCGCGGCCCTGCAGGTCGGATGAAGCGAAAAATGTAATATAGCCGGGGATTTTTAAGCCCAGCATCGGGAAGAGTTTCGTTGTTATCGGGTCCGGTCCGCCCAGCGAGCCTTCCCAATAATCGTAATTAATGTAAGCAGAATGCGGCTGGGTGCGGGTTGTTACGGCTGAGTCGAGCGGCGGGATGAAGGTCGTCGTATAATCGAATTTCATATCCCGCTTCGGTGAAAGGTCGTCGAATACATACCGTATCCGGCCATGATATTCTTTTGTTCCTTCGCGCGTGATGACATTGACTACGGCTGATTGGGCGTTGCCGAATTCGGCGTCGAAGCCGCCGGTCAAAGCGACCATTTCAGCCACGGCCGGGCTGCCGATGTTCAGCATTCTTAGATTAAGCAGCGGGTCTTTAACTTCCATTCCGTCGATGAGGTAGGCGACTTCACCTCTTCGTCCGCCGCGGATATGTATATTCTGTCCGTCGCCGACGGCGCCGCCGACCTGGGCTAAGGCGCCGACATAATTTGCCACCGGCATACTCAGTATTTCATCGCCGGTCGCAATCCTGGTCGAAGCGGTAACATCTTGCCGAATCACCCTGCGCGGCGCCTTGACGACCACCTCCTGCCCCTCAATGACAGTCGGCTCAAGTTTGAAATTAAGATTGGTCGTCAAGTCGGCATAGACTATTGCATCGCTCTGAATGACCGAAACATAACCGACATAACTTGCGGATACGGAATACTTGCCCGGTGGAATGTTGATGATGAAGTAATCGCCGTCGAGGGTGGTCGAGGCGCCATAGTCAGTGCCGACAATTACAATATTGGCGTTGGCGATAGGTTCGCCGGTTTTCACATCGGAAACAACGCCGGCAATTTTGCCGGTTACTCCCGCAATGACGACTGAAGCGGTGAGTATGAAAACTAAGAGGAAAACCAGCGGAGGCGCCGAGCGGGAAAAGCGGTAGCGTTTAGGCATTGAACCTCCTTTTAGGTCTGCCGGATGCACTGTTTAAAGGCTTTGGGCTTTGGGCTTTAGGCGTTAAAGGGCAAGGCGGACCAGACTGTCTGAAAATGCTATTTTTTCCGCCATCGACTCGCCGTAGTCAACAGCAGAACATTGTCTTTCCGATAGATACACTGCCGACCATGGCGGGTCGGCAGCGGAAACAGGTATTTCCAGACAGTCTGGTCCGCTTTACCCCTTAACATACGTTTTTAGCATTCTTGGACAGATTGTTTAGGCTTTTGGCTATGGGAAATTTCCGAAAGGTGAACAGTGAAGAGAAAAAAATACGGTTACACTAATGACCTTGCTGGACTTTACAGCGTCCATATTGTCCAAAATGCCCATGTTTTCCACCATCGCTCATTCCCCCTGCTGTTTGCAGGGGGAATGAGCGATATTGCTTACGGCTATTCTATTTTCGCAGCCGGCGGACGGTTGTATTATTTAATCAGGGTCATTTTGCCGACAAAGCGCTCGCGGGAGGTCTCCAATGTGTAGAGATAAATCCCCGAAGGCGCGCCTTCGCCTTTCCAAATGACTTCATGGCGACCGGCGGTTGTGCGCCCGTCGAACAGGGTCGCCACTAACCGTCCGTTGGTGTCCCAAACCTGAATCCGCATGAATTGGCCGTGGCTCAAGGCAAACGGGATGACGGTCGAACTGTTGAACGGATTGGGGTAGTTCATTCCGAGCGAATTCTCTGCCGGAATTTCCACCCGCCGGCTGACGCCAGTCCAGCCCTGTCCGACGATGATGAGGTTTTCATAGCCGAAGCCATCGTTAGCAAGCGCGTCTTGCGCGTAGATGAAGAACCAAATAGAATCGCCATTAGCTAGCGCTCGGCCGTTCATCGTGTCGGAAGGCATAGTGTAATAATACATCCCGTTGCCTTCGTCATCGACATTGCCCGAGTCGGCTTCGGCATACTCCCAACTCATCGAGTCCGCCAAAGTCCAATTGCAATCGGTGTATCCAATGCCGGAGGGGTCGGACACATTAGCGGTAACGATCCAAGGCTGCCCTAAAGCGAAACTGCTTAAGGTAACACCGGCAATATCTGGACCGTCGAAGTCGGTTTCGCCGTATTGACCGCAAAATGCGACGAAGACAGCATTATCGAAACCGGGAACGATTATATTCTGGGCAATGTAGCCGCCCATCAGACCGTCGTCGAAAATAGACCAGAGTTTCTGCGGGTTGGCCCAAGTTTCGCCGTTATTATTGGAATGATTGACCTGGAAGCCTTCTGGCGTGAACTGTCCCCAGACATTGCAGCCGGAAACCAGCCGACCGCTAGATGTCCAGACGCCTTGATGGCAATAGAGCAGATCGCGGGCGCCATCATAAAGGAGGCTGTCAAGCACGAGGGGTGGAATAATCCAGTTGCCGCCGCCATAGCCGGATTCGTCGTAGGAATACCAATTCTTGTGGTAGCCTCCCGGCGCAGGCACACCGAAATTGCTGAACACAAAGGGCATTCCATTTTGGCCGCCCTGGTCCAGCCCGATACTCGGATAGCGCTGCGCGCCGGGAATCCGCTCCAGCGTCCACTCGCCGCCGGTCGAACTGCCGATAATGGTCGCAGCATGATTTTCCGAGCGCACTGCGAAGTATAGTTGACCGTTGTTCCAGTCCTGGTCGATGGGATTGGACGAGCCGATGTAATAGGTGATGTTCATCATACTTGCGGCGCCGAGGTTGATGACCTCCGGGTTGCCTTGCATCGTCGCAGCCATCTTGGCGACCTTGTGGTCATAAACGCCGGTTTCAGTATTCGGCACTAAGAAGATGGCATAGAAATGCTGCGCCACATGGTAGGTGATGTGGGTATAAGGGCTGCCCGGAGCCAAACCGGCGGCAATTTGAATCGGGTTCGACCACGCCGCGCCGTTGTTGGTTGACTTGGAAGCCATTAACACGCAGACGCTGTCGCTGATAATTTTCGACCATACGGCATACAGATTGCCCTGCTGGTCGATGCCGACATCCGAGAAGGCAAAGTGGTCGTTGCCTTCGGCAGCAATCAAATTTATAACGACATTGCGGTCCATATCGACGCGCACATCGTAAATACCGTTGACGCGCTGGTTCGGGTTGCGGATGTCGGAGAAACTATTCAGGATGACGACGAAATGCAGGAAATTACCGGGGGCGACAGCCGCGCCGAAGTCATAAGACGCGTTGCCCCAAGCCGGAATGGTGTCGCCGTCATCGACTTCCCACATTCCGAGGTCGCCAGCGCCGTAAATTTCCGACCAATTCACCGCCCCGTCGCGGGAGACCATCCAGCGCAGGGTCATAAAATCATCCTCATCGCGCGCCGGCATATTTTTGACATACCGGCCCGGATGAGAAAGTTGGACGACCGGACGGTCGTCGCCGAGATTGTTTTTTAACGGCAGACCGCCAGCCCATAACGCCGATACTAACAGCGCCAGGCTCAAAGCGGCTACAGTAAAAAGTTTGCTTTTGGGCATCTTCCAAACTCCTAAAAATTTAGGTTGATAAATTGCTTTAACACAGCGGGCAGTGCGAGGCGATAGATTGTGTTGGTTTATAGAAAGTTATTATTCGAGCTGTCTGTGCGGTGAGAGGATTATTTGGTACAAAGCCGGCAAAGCCATTAATTCGTGTTATATCCTCCCGGATAAGTCGGCGCGCAAATTAGCGAAAGCCAAATCCAATTTAAGAAATCTGGATATGGCATCGCTTATTTAAGTCGAATTCAAATATAATGCCTTGTCAAGCCTTTGTCAAGTGTTTTTTCGGCTGAACTCTAAATAACGTTGTTTATGGAACTATAAATGTTTAAATCATAATTAATTATTAAAATTATAAAATTAAGGATTTTTTTCTCAAATCGTAATATCGCTTTGTATTAATGCTTTTCTTCTCTTTGGCGAGGTCTTCACGTGATTTATTAAGGCGTGCAGTTATAGTGATTTTTTTAATTGAATTATGGGCGATGACAAGCATCGCCCGAACGGGCGAACCTCGTGTTCGCCCTTTATAATAATACTATAAACTGACTCTATTAATAGATAATTTAAGTCCACCTCATCCCTCCCCTGTAGTCCCAGCTGCAGAGCAGGGCGATAACTAAAGCCCAAAGCCTAAAGCCCAAAGCCTAAATCCAAAACGCGGCCGAGGCATACCCGACGACGCGCGATTTCAATTCCGGCGAAGCGTCGCTCGAATCGCTGCGATGCAGGATGCACGCGTTGACGGCGCCGGCGCGCTTGTTGGCGAAGAGAACCGCTGCCACCGCCGCTGAGCCGCAGGCTTCGATATCGCCCGACTCGATGCAATCTATGAACGTGATGGCATCGCCGGTCTCGATGGTCTGCAATGTTCGGCCGTCTAACTGCCGGGCATACTCGCAAGGATAAAAATGCGATAAATCACTCGAGGCGACGATGAGACTGTTCGATGTAAGCGCAATCTCCGACACAGTTTCGCCAATCCGGCGAATTGCTTCGACATCGTGTGTGCCGATAAGAAGCGGAACGATGCAGGCTTGAGGCTGGACAACTTGTAAAAACGGTATTTGAACTGAAATGGAATGTTCGACCGCTGTGCCGTCCAAATTGAGATGTCCGCGCGGTGAGATTTTAAAATTAATCTTATCAGATTCGGTTAATCGCTCCGCGAGTTCGCGGTTAATCGGCATATCGCCTAGAGGAGTCCGATAGACTCCCGTCGATAGAAGCGAGGCATAAGGGAAACGGTCGTAGTGGCTCGGCGCCAGGACGATGAGGTTGTCGAACGGCGCATCCTGAATCTGTCGGAAGCCCCAGGCGGCAGTCTGGCCGCTGTAAAAATAGCCGGCGTGCGGAACAATCAGGCTAAAGGGAGGCTTGGGCAGCAGTTTTTCAGCCGCGCCCAGGTATTGTTCGACTAATTTCCGCAGTTCCGGCGCATAGTGCGGATAGAATCCGGTCGGACAACTAATCTGCATATCTGCATCGACTTTGGCTGTTCTATGGCTGTTCATCTTTTAGATTCACTTCGATACTCCCGACGGTTCGGCCAGCCCAGTTCTTGATAAGACCTGCCGCGAAGGGCATCAAGGTTTCCGGCAATTCTTCCGGCAGGACTCCAAACCTTTGCAGCAAGGCGATGACGACCGGATCGCGGGCGCGTTGAGCGCCATCTTCAACTTTCACGGCTAACCCATAGGCTTGGCTGGACAGCGGGTTTTTCCAACCGGCGGCATAGACGCCTTCAGCGCCGCTTTTGGCGGTCAGTCGAACCGCGCCGCCATTGCGCATTAATTCAGTGCAGATGCGGCCTTGACAAGCCGCGACATATTCGGGATGCCGGCGCATCGCGTCTGCAACTGTTCGCAACGCTTCCGCGTCGCTGTCCGAAACATCGACCGGCTCGGCGAGCCGGGCAAAAGCCATCGCCGCATTTTGTAAAGGAATGCCGTGCACCGGCACCGAACAGCCGTCTATGCCGATGGCGACATTAGCGGGATTTAAATCTGCGACGCGCGCAATGAATTCAGTTATATAATGCTGTAAATCGCTGTCTGGATGACAATAATCGCCGACATTCATACTAAGATGCACGGCGGTGGCTAACATCCCGGCGTGCTTGCCGGAGCAATTGTGATGCACATTCTTGGGTTTCTCACCAGAGAGCGTTATCGCTTTGTTGGCGGCGGCGTCTAACAGCGGCTGAACGCCGCATTGGAGATAGCCGGCGTCCAATCCGATTTTCGCCATAATCGACTGCACGGCGGCAATATGTATAGCCTCGCCGCCGTGCGAACCGGCGCATATTGCGATTTCTTCGGATTTCAATCCAAAATGTTCCGCTGCGCCAGCGCCGACCATCGCCGCGGCTTGCAGCGGCTTCATCGAAGAACGTAAAAAGACATTCGAGCGGATATCGCCTATCTTGAATAATATCCGCCCGCAGTTATCGACGATACAAGCCGATACACGATGCCGCGACTCGACCAGCGGCCCGCGGATAATGTTGACGGCGGGACAGGCGATGGGGAATTCGGACATAATGTGAATCGTAAATTGATAAATGAATGGATGATAAAAGGATGAATTGCAAATTATGGCTCGTTTCAGTAGAAAACTCCAAAGCGGATTACCAAAAATCATCCAATCCCTTCTCCATTTATAATTTATAATCTACAATGGACAATTCAAGCCTTAGCGCACTAAAATCTTCGCCTCGGTCAATTTCCCTTTCACTAAATCCAACCATTGCATTTTAACATCTGCCGAGCCGTCGGGTCTTCTTTTGCCCGAAGTCAGACAATACCGGCCGGGCGGCAGTTCGACCGGAAATGCTATGTCCTTGAATGGCTTGTGATAGCCGAGGTCCACGGCGTCGAACAGGTCGTTCTCCCAGCGCGCTAGACACCAGTCACGCAAATACTGCGCTTCGTTAGTGAGTGAATCGTTTTCAACCGAAACTAAATAAAGTTTGGCGGTTTTCACAGTTCGGCTGGTTTTCTTCGCGTCCCATAAATCTACCGGCAACCAGTTTGCGCCGTCCCAGCGCTCCAAACCGCCGGCGACCGGGTTAAACCGCGCGGCAATTCCCAGCACACGGCTAAGTCCGACATAGAGCCGCTCAATATCCCGCCGCGTTCCGTTCTTCAGCCTTAGACACTGCGCCGGCGTCAACGGCGGTCCGAGTCGATCAGGATTATCTTCGACTTTGATGTTTTTCTTAAGCCACCGGCGCAGTTGTTTATCGGTTTTGAGTTGTAATAATTCTTTTTTGGTGGCGTAAAATTCGACTAATTCTTTTCGCCAGGCGATAGACGGTTCATAATCGATGCGCGGGCATACCACATAGTCGGTCCAATGTTTACGATTCAGGCTGTCGAGCGAGTCAATATAGACCGTCATCAAGAGGTCGCCAAGATTCAGCGAGAGCGTCGTCCAGTTGAAATGATCGTCTAAAACCTCAAGGTTAAAATCGCGCAAGTCTTTATCCGACAAGGTCTTTAAGAGTATCAGCCGGTTGCTGAATATCGGCAGCGGATCCAGATTTTCCTCATAAAGCAGGGATGCGGGTTCATTACGATGAGACTCCCGGCAGTTCATCATCTCGTCGGGCCATAATTTAAAAAGAAATTTATAAAGAACACCCCAATTCCCGTAACCTTTATTTAAAATGTCGATTATTTCACGGATTTGCGTTGAATCTCCGTCGTGTAGTTCTACAGCCCATTCCACCAGCACGGTATCCGGTATGAATATTGTGCTGTCGAATTCCACACTTCGCGCCTCGCACTCCGCGCCTCGCGCCTCGCGCTGCCAATATACCCAAGTATAATACTTCCGGCGCTCGTTGGTTGCGTTAATTCTCATTTTAAAGAGACTGTCGGCGCGAAGCATTGCGCTGGAGTCGATAACGCCGCGCACTTCGCCTTCCAATGAATATAAACCGGTTTGCGGCGCTGATATCTCAGGCATTGGCGGCGGATTATATTCGACAGCCTCCGGCCATTCAAAGTTTTTCACTTTCTGCAGACATATTTCGCTTACAATTTGGCGCGGCGTCGAATGAGCGATAGCTACTTGCTTCATATCGCCGCAGGTAAGCAGAAAATCGCCGTTGCCGCAAGTTAATTCCACTTTACCGCCGACATCGGTTAGACGGCCGGCGATCGGCATCCAGCCGCCGTAATTGAACAAGTTGAAAATCACCCTTCGCTTGGCAGCCGGCTTGCCGCGCTGGTCGATAATCTGGATATCGACCTGCCGCGTTTGCCCATAGACGGCGGTCGAATTGATGTTCGTCGAGCGGCCGTAACTGCGCAGAACCGGTTCATCGCCTTGATAATCGCCGTAAGCGCTGGAGACGACCAGCATCGCCCGTTGGGCAGGATTAGTGAACCAGGCTTGATTGAGGGCTTGAGCCGGCTCGCAGGCGCCTAAATAATGCCACTTTCCATCCGCCCAGACCTCGACCCAGGCGTGGTTGTCGTCACAATGCGCCCAGTATGGCGTATAACATTGCCGCGCTGGAATGCCGACCGATCGTAGCGCCGCAATAGTCAGAATCATCTCCTCTTCACAGCGCCCGAAGCCGCTGCGCAAGGTCGTCAGCGGATCCTGATCACGCCCGTCGGTGGGTTTGTAAGTGGCTCGCTCGTGACACCAATGATTGATTTCCAACACTGCTTCAGACATCGATAAATCCTTCACCCGCGGCGCAATCTGCGCTAAAAAATCCCGCCGCCAATAGGTGAACGGCTCCTGCGATATCCGATGCGGCAGGACGAAATGCCGGAAGACTGCCGGGGGGATTTCAGCGCCCCATGCGAATACTTCCGCCGCCTGGCGGGCGGATTTGAGATTATCGATCAAGTCCTGCGCCGTCAGCGTCGCAATGTCGGTCAGCGGCAGCGAAGCCAGCAGAAATCTGTAATCCTCCCGCTCTACATCCGACAATTTAAATGCGGCGGTATCGTTGAGCGGTTGAAATAATTCTGCAATATAGATCCCCCCGCGCAGACGCTGAGCTTGCAGTAGGCTGTCAATATTGCCGGCGCAAGCCAAACGACTTGCTAAGGCCGAGAGCGCCGCTAATAATATCGTAAAAGATTTGAACATTTCATCGATGGTTGATTAAGGGAGCAAGGAAGCAAGTTGGCAAGTTAGCGAGTTGCAGGTTGGCAAGTTGCAAGTTAGCAAGTGAACAGGGGTGAATACTTTTTATTTCTCACTTTCTTTCTCGCAACAACCTGCGCTGCAGGGCGGGATGTTATAGCAGTATATACAATAATAATATCAAAAATGCAATAATGCAAGTTAAATAGTTCGAGCGCGATGAATAAGACTATTTTTTACAGGCGCTCTCTATCTACGCGTTCATAATCCGTGCTAAAGAAACAGCGGACGAAGGCGCCAAAGGATTAAAATGTTTTTATTTTGCATATCATAATATATTTGAAAACAGGCTTGACAACCGCTCAAGGCTTGTTTATATTAGCGCATTAAAAGAAGCAGTTCTGCAGCCCTGATGACAGGGCGGCTTCTTTAAAAACGGGAATACCCTAAAAAGAAGGATTGTCCTATGAGGAAATTCGCCTCAATTTTGTGCATTGCGTTGCTGCTGTTGGCAGCCGGCGGCGCTAATGCAACCTTAACCCGCGTCATAACGCTGGGAGAATCAAACCATCTGATTCAAGATGAAGCGAACATCTGGGTCTGGCCGCAAGCCCTGATGAACTTCCCTAATCTCGGCGCCATCGACATCATCGGCGCAAGTATCAATACGGCCGGTGTGCATTACGAGATGGAAGGTCACTACCTAGGTTACTACTGGACGACCGACCTGCTCGGCAATGCTTACTTGCCGTCTTACTTCGGCGGTGGATTAGACCAGAAAATCACCCTCTTCTATGCACGGGAATTAGCCACAATGCCCTTTGGCATCGGATTTTCGCTCTACGGAAATTCGCACGAAACGGATATGACTGCTGATAAATCGGCGCATTCCGGTCTGGGCTTGGGGATATCGGCTGGAATGACCTTTGCCGAAGCGCTGGAAACTTTCTTCGCCTTCAATATGCTGACTTGGGAGGAGAAGAACACCGCCGGCACGGTCATCAACGAAACCGAAGGCGGAACGGACATCTCGCTTGGACTGCGCTACTGGTATGAGTTCAATGAGAAAATGACCCTCATCCCTTACTTTGGCTTGACCTTCGGCAGCACCGGCGAGAAGCATCCGGGCGGAAAAACCAGCGAGAGCCTGTTCAGCCTCACGCTCGGACTCGGCGACGATATGAAATTTTCCGAAAAGATGCTGTTCGTCGAAGATATCGGCTTTCAAATGAATAATTACAGCCGGGAGAATGGCGTCAAAGCCGACTCGTCCGTCTGGCTGATGCCATACTTCCGCGCCGGAATGGAAGTTGCGGTTTCAGAAAAATTCACCTTCCGCTTCGGCGGCGTTAAAGAGTGGGAAGCCGTCGATGTCGAAAGCGGCGGACAGAAAGAGTCCTGGGGGAATGTAAATACCCGCTTTTACCTCGGCGCCGCCTTCAAGCGCGGACCATTCTCCATCGACCTGAATGTGGATCCGGGTATTTTAACACGTGGCCCTTATCTCATCACCGGCGCGCCAGGACCCTGGGCTTCGATGGTTTCACTCAGGTATGTCTGGGGCGAATAGTTATAGACCATAATTGACGAATGCGGTTTAACCGCATTAAAAGCAGTTTGACTTCGGCTCTTGCCTATAAGCCCCACCGCGGTCTGACTTACGGCAGGATGGAGACATCCTGCCGTTAATTTTTAATTAATTTTGACGGGCTAGAAAAAGATATAATTAAATCTTGACATCTGAACAATTGTTCAGTATCTTGTTTCGCATCATTCATTAATCTTAATAAAAGGAGTCCGAGATGGACAATACCATTATGCATTTCGAAATCTGCGTTCGCGACGAGAAGCGGGGCGTAGGCTTTTACACCCGTTTATTCGACTGGCAAATCAAGCGAGACGACCAGTTCGGTTATAACGAGGTGATGCCTGGCGCGGAGGGTATCGGCGGCGGTATTTTTCAGACCGACGGCAAATATCCGCCCTATGTTTCTATTTATGTTACTGTGGACGATGTTCAGAAATATCTAGACAAAGCCGAAGCCTTGGGCGGTAAGAATGTTTTTGGTCCGATGCCGATTCCCGGCGTGGGGACGGTTGGAATGTTCACCGATCCGGACGGTAATTTAATAGGGTTGTTTCAAAAATAGCCGACCACAGAACGCTGAAGCCCGTCCAATGGACGGGCTTCTTTTTCTGTATTTTTTACGCCGGCTGCAGCCGGTCTGCAATGGACAAATTGATGTCATACCAAATTGCATTCGATTATATACTAATAATCTCGGTTAGTTGCCGTCAGTAATTAACAGCAGATACAGCAGATTTAGCAGAAATAATGCTTTAATCATCTGCTTCATCCGTTAAATCTGCTGTTGATACAGAACATTCATATTCGTTTGAATGCGAATTGATATCAATGCCCGTTTGAATTCAAACCGGTCACCAAAGCCATCGCCGAGGCTTTTACGCCGTCGCGGCGAAAGGATGAGAACCGCCTGTCGCAGGATGTGCAGACGCCGGCAAAATCGACTTCGCCGGCTGTAAAGCCCAATTTCTCTAAACTCAACTGAATGAAGCGCAGCAGATTCAACCGCTCCTGCCCGGTGACTAAGTGGCGGCATTCAATAGGGAACAGCGCAGAGACTTCGAAGCCGACCGGATAGCAGCAGGCGCCGACTGTCGGTCCCACCCAGGCCTTCAAAATCGAAGGACTTGTGCCATTGAACGAGCGCACGGCTTCGACCGTTTTCTCGATTATCCCGGCGCGCAAGCTGCGCCAGCCGGCGTGCGCCTGGCCTAAAACTCTATGCACCGGGTCGTAAATAACGACCGGCGCGCAGTCGGCGTGCGTCGTCAACAGCAAAACTTCCGGGTCGTTGGTAACTAAAGCATCCACACCGGGGATCCAATCCGCTCTCCGAGCGCCCCGTCCGGCGTCCGACCTATCGACCACCGCCACGTTGGCGCTGTGGATTAATTCGCCGGCGACAATACCATCCAACGATAAATTAAATTTACTTAAAAATCGCTCTCTATTCACGGCTACAGCCGATGCGTCGGTATGTTTGAAAGACATCTGTCCAGCCTCGCGACGCGAGAAAGCGAAGGTTATATTATTTAACCACTCTGGGATATGCATATCTAGTATTCTTTGCAGTGTCAGTGTTTAGCCGCTGCAAACTCAAGGTTGAACTCTTAACTTGCATCCGGCGTCTTAGAAATTTAAATTGATAAGATAAAATATCTTTTAAAAAATACAATACTCGCCTTTCGAATTTCGGCGGGTGTCGAAAATCACAATAATAAATTGCTAAATAAAAAACCGACTTTTTTATCAAGTCTTCGTCATTTTATTGCAATGAATTTGATAATTTTCTCGGCGGCGGGTTGTATAGACGATGAGCCTTCCGGTGGCGCGGCGATGGTCGATGTTGGCGTCTATGTCGGGGCTGGCGTGTGGGAAGCGAGTGTCAAGGCGGCTTTCAGCGCTTTGCAGTCGATGAATTTCAGTCTGGATTCAATCGAGACGGTCGAAATTTTGCAAGGTAGTTTTAAGCATTGCCGGATTTTACTCGTGCCGGGCGGCGACGCGCGCCTCTATTCTGAGGCTTTGGGAACGGTTGGGAGGGACCGGATCCGGCATTATGCAGCCCGCGGCGGCGGCTATATCGGCTTCGGCGGCGGCGCAGCGCTGGCAGGCGCGGATTCTGGCGCCCGGTTAGGTCTGGGGCTGCTCACGACCTCGGCGCGCTGGCCAGTCGATTTAATCGCTGTTTATCCGCAATGGACGATGACCGCCGTATATCTGCGGCAGCCGGAGCATCCTGTCGGACGCGGATTTCACCCGCGCTTCACGACGCTCTACCGCTGGGGACCGGATTTCCCCAATCCCGACCCAGCGCGTGTGGATGTCCTAAGCGAGTATCTCGTCACCGGCACGCCCGCCGCTGTAGCCACGGAATACGGCGCCGGCGCGGTCGTGTTATTCGGCTTTCAACCTGAATTCGAAGAAGGCTCAGCGCGCGACAGCAGCGGCTTCGGCGGCGATTTAAACGACCCTGAGTCGGAATGGCCGCTAATAGAAAATGCGGTCAAGTATTGCCTGTCTGCATTCAGGTCGGACGCGCCTTGAGAAGTCTGGACATAGATAAATTTACGCTCGGTTTTAATCAGGCTGAAATCTGGCTGAAATTTGAGCCTGCCGGCGCTGAAAAAGAGGATGCGGTATTTATCATTATGCCGGCTAAAACCGTCAAACGGATGTTGCAGGATTTGCAGCCGGCTTTCGAGAATTGGCGCCGCGCCAATGTTAAAGCCGCCAAGTTGTTGGAAGATAAACCGTCTAAATATACTGAATCAGCGCCGCGCCGAGTCATCAAGGCGCTATACAAAAGCCGGAGACTCACTAAGAATTTACTCGCGGTGAACACCAAACGGCGCAGACACATAGAATCTGAATAACTTCGCCTATCGCCTGTCGATATTGTCTGTATCGCTATGAGTCCATTAAAGGAAGTATTTATTAATGGAATGTGGCATTATAGGTCCTCCTGCTGCAGGTAAAAGCGCCTTGTTTTCAGCGTTGACCGGCGTTCCGTTGCCGGAGGCTGGACATAGTCGGCGCGAGACGCAGCGCGGCGTGGCTAAACTGACCGACCAGCGGCTGGTGAGCCTGGCGCAAATCGCCCATTCGGCAAAGATTGCGCCGGCTGCGATCGAATATGTCGATGTCCCCGGCGCGGTAGTTTCCAGCGATAAACGGGAGCCTTATCCAACGGCTATCTTGACCGAACTGCGAACGACCTCGCTGTTGGTCTTGGTCTTGCGTGATTTTCCTCTTCGCGGCGCGAATCCAACCGCGCCAGCCCAAGATTTGGCGGCCGTCGAACTGGAATTCATCGTCAACGACCTGGCTGTAACCGAAAAACGGCTTGAGCGACTGGCTAAACAGCACGACCCGCTCTATCGTCAGGAAGCCGAGTTACTCGAGCGCTGCCGCCAAACCCTAAATGCTGAGATCCCGCTGCGGCGTCTGCAGTTCGATGTTGAAGTCGAAAAAATTCTGCGCGGCTTCAGTTTCTTAAGCGTTAAACCTCTGTTGATAGTATTGAATATCTCTGAAGATGAGATTACTAATGCCGATACACGCTTAGCGAACTTGAGGAATTCTTACACGCAAGACCAAACCGCAATGGCTTGGACAGCGGTTTCAGCCGAAATCGAAGCCGAAATCGCCCAATTGGATGAAGTCGAGCGCGAGCCATTTAGGCGCGATTTAGGACTGGGCAATCCGGCGTCTGAGCGAATCATGCGGGCGGCGTTCGATTTGTTAGGTCTAATAACCTTTTTCACTGCCAATGAAAAGGATGCTGCCGCCCGGCTTATTAAAGCCGGTTCGAACGCTCTGGCAGCGGCTTATGCCGTGCATAACGACATCGGACGGGGATTTATCCGCGCCGAAGTCTGCCACAGCGCCGACCTCATCCGCGCCGGTTCACTGCACAAATTGAAAGAAGAGGGCAAACTGCGTCTAGAAGGCCGCGATTACATTGTGCAGGATGGCGATGTAATTTATATTAGATTTAATGTGTAATTTAAATTAGTTATAAGTTGAGGTAATTGTAAAAGTGTTGGATTTATTAACCGATGGCAAGGCGGACGCCCTCGTCCGCTGCTTTCTATGCTTGGTTTTTGGCGGACGAGGGCGTCCGCCTTGCTATGGTCTGAGTTTTCTGGATTAATCATCACTTTTGCAATTAGCTCAGTCGTAAGTTGATAAGTAAAGACGATAAGTATATTCATCCATTTCTTATAATCAAACAATGTCTTCAACCATCAGAAAACGCTGGCTGTTTATCATACTGGCGTTTCTCATCCTCGCGGCGTTGATTCACGGCATTAATATCGGCGACCCAGCCGAAGTGCGCATCGAAGGTTCGGCGCTTTGACTTGAATGCATCGGGATCGGATGATTCCTTGGCTGCATTTAAGAAAACAACGCCTCTTTTAATCGCCCGCCGCATCAGTCAAATCGGGATATCGACCCTCCTGTTCAACGGTTATTTCCGGGTATTTGAGACGGCCAAAATCTACGCCGGACCGTTGCGTCAGTTGTGCGTGCCGGGCTTAAATTGTCACGCCTGCCCGACGGCTTTCGCCGGCTGTCCTATTGGGATGCTGCAGCATTTCGCGGCGCTGCATCGCTTCCCGTTCTATCTGGTCGGCTTTTTGGGCTTAATCGGGTTGTTGAGCGGCCGCTTCGCCTGCGGCTGGCTCTGCCCATTCGGGCTGCTGCAGGATATTATGAGGTTCTTTAAGAAAATCACAATCAAGATACCCAAAGCCTTGGATTACGGTAAGTATGTCTTCCTGGTAAGTTTAGTAATAATCATTCCATACATAACAAATGTGCATTGGTTCTCGCGGCTTTGCCCGAGCGGGGCGCTGATCGCGGCTATCCCCTGGGCTATTTGGCAGCCGATGGATCCGACTTTCGATATGCCTTACATCCCCGAAGGCGCTATCGGTTGGATGTTTTGGCTCAAAATGGCGATTTTAGCCTTCTTTCTGGCGTTGTTCCTCTTCATCAAACGCCCTTTTTGCCGCACGGTTTGCCCGTTGGGCGGAATTTACGGGCTATTCAACCGACTGTCGATAATATCGCTTAAGAACTCGAACAAATGTGTCGATTGTGGTATGTGCCGGGAATTATGTCCGATGGATTTGGAAGCGCGCACGCAGCTAAACACGCAAAACTGCATCAAATGCCTCGATTGCACACAATGCAAACATGTGCATTTTTATTTAAATTGGCTTTGGCGCAGGGAGAAATGAAATCCGTTTTGCTAACTTTATTCGCTATTAGATTTGAATGTGCGTATATTTTTCGCAGTTTTAGAATATTTACGATTTCGAGAGCGTAGTAATGACTCTATTCTTCGATTGGAAAAACCGACTGATTACAAATCAAAATCTTGGCACAGCGATTGCCATATATTAATTTTAGAGCATTAAAAAAGGGAGGATGCAAAATTAAAGGAAATTTTCCGCAAAAGACGGCTTAATCTCTTGACAATGCCGAAATCTTTTATTAGATTTCAATTGTTCTCTGTTCAACTAACTAAGATGTGGATATTCCACATAATCGAGGGAAAAGTATGCGCAAATTACTGATAGTCATAGCCGCCCTGCTCTGGGTGGCTGTGCCGGTATTTGCTATCGGGACCGGCGCGTTAACCGGGCGGGTAACCACCGAAAACGGGCAGCCGGCAATCCGGGCGCAAGTCAGCCTGATACCATATCTACCGGGCCGCGATCCCTGCGGTGGAGGTGGCGGCTGCGGTGGTGGAGGCGGTGGCGGTGGTGGTGGCGGCGGAGGCGAAGACGATGACGACAAAGGTGGAGGAGGAGGCGAAGGTGGTGGCGGCGGTGGTGACGATGAAGGTGGCGGCTGCGGCGGCGATGACGGCTGCGGCGGAGGATGTGGAGGCGGATGCGGCGGCGATGACGGCTGCGGCGGAGGCTGTGGAGGCGGCTGCAGCGGCGATGACGGCTGCGGCGGAGGGTGTGGAGGCGGATGCGGCGGCGATGACGGTTGCGGCGGGGGTTGTGGCGGCGGATGTGGCGGCGATGACG
>Ga0194125_10002684_pt1 | contig 29199 bp, 13 predicted proteins | sample TA2KigC250mmetaG_FD_148626 | JGI IMG/M metagenome (GOLD analysis project Ga0194125, IMG submission 148626) | Freshwater microbial communities from Lake Tanganyika, Tanzania - TA2015034 Kigoma Deep Cast 250m | ecosystem: Environmental > Aquatic > Freshwater > Lake | place: Tanzania: Lake...
TTCCTCGACGCCCCTTTCCCGGTTCGCAAGCGCCGTCCGCCATTCCACGCCTGCGGCTGCCGCGAGAACCGTCGGGCTCGCAGAGCTCGCCCCTCCATCGTTCATCGCACCCCTCCCCAAATGGAGGGCGGAGTTCTACGACGCCCCTTTCCCGGTTCGCAAGCGCCGTCCGCCATTCCACGCCTGCGGCTGCCGCGAGAACCGTCGGGCTCGCAGAGCTCGCCCCTCCATCGTTCATCGCACCCCTCCCCGAATGGAGGGCGGAGTTCCACGACGCCCCCTTTCCCAGTTCGCAAGCGCCGTCCGCCATTCCACGCCTGCGGCTGCCGCGAGAACCGTCGGGCTCGCAGAGCTCGCCCCTCCATCGTTCATCGCACCCCTCCCCGAATGGAGGGCGGAGTTCTACGACGCCCCCTTCCCGGTTCGCAAGCGCCGTCCGCCATTCCGAGCCTTGGGCTGCAACGGGGAGCCAGGGCTCGCAGAGCTCGCCCCTCCATCGCCCATCGCACCCCTCCCCGAATGGAGGGCGGAGTTCTACGACGCCCCCTTCCCGGTTCGCAAGCGCCGTCCGCCATTCCACGCCTGCGGCTGCCGCGAGAACCGTCGGGCTCGCAGAGCTCGCCCCTCCATCGTTCATCGCACCCCTCCCCGAATGGAGGGCGGAGTTCTACGACGCCCCTTTCCCAGTTCGCAATCGCCGTCCGCCATTCCGCGCCTCCCGCCGGAACGCGTGGCTCCAGCCGAAGCGGAGCAGAGGCGTTCGGCGCCCAACAATCTCGTTGCCTTTTATCTAAATGTGTGCACTCTAATCATCAGGTATCTGCATGTCGATGGTTATCGGTACTTCGAGGTTGGCGAACCTTGGCTCGTGCCTCCAACCGCGCGCCCCCTCGCGCTCGCCGATCCTCACCTCGAAGGCCGAGCCATGCCTCAACCCCCAAGCCGGCCGCGTCCGATCCCTCTGACCACCCAAGTCCGCATGAGAGCTCTGCTATCCTTCCTGCTCGCGGCGACCCCGCTGAGCCTCACCGGTACCCTGGCTGCCACATACACCGTGACGGTGACGGACGACAACGGCCCAGGTACCCTGCGTCAGGCGATTCTCGACGCCAACGCGAGCCCTGGGCCGGACCTGATCGGGTTCAACCTTGGCGGCGCGAGTCAGACGATCGCTCCGACGGCCGAGCTGCCGGAGCTCACTGACCCCGTCACCATCGATGGCACCACGCAGCCCGGCTACGCCGGCACGCCCCTGGTGGAGTTGAGCGGGGTGGGTCTTACGAGTGGCTCGCCGGACGGGCTGCGGATCGTCGCGGGACAGTCGACCGTGCGCGGTTTGCTCATCAACCGATTTCGCGGCGATTGCCTCGAGCTGGCCGGTGGCGGCACGAACGTCATCGAAGGCAACATCTTAGGCCTGAACAGCGCTGGCAACGATCCAGGAGGCACCACCCGCAACGGGATCCTCGTGACGAACTCGGCCAGGAACACGATCGGCGGGACCACGGTTCACGGGGCAAACGTCATCTCCGGCAATAACCTCAACGGCATTCACATCCTGGGTCCCAACTCGTCGCGCAACCGGGTGGCGAACAACGTGATTGGCTTGGATGGAGCCGGCGCCAACGCTCGCGGCAATTCGGCCAACGGCGTCCTCATCGAGAATGCCCCTAGCAACGTCATCGGCGGGCCTAGCGTAACCGAGCGCAACGTGATCTCGGGCAACTCGAGCGATGGCATCGAGATCACGGGTACCGGTGCGAGCGCCAACTTGATTCTCGGTAATTACATTGGCACGGATTCCACGGGTACCGTGGACCGCGGGAACAGCGGGGACGGTGTGTTTGTCAGCGGCGCACCCGGGAACCAGATCGGCGGAGGGGGACCGGGCGAAGGCAATTTGATTTCCGGCAACGCCAGCGAGGGCATCACGCTCTCCGGTAACACCGCCGCGAGCAATGTCGTGCGCGGGAACCGGATCGGCACCGACGCCGCCGGCGCGGGTGCGCTGCGGAACGATTCCCACGGCGTGCAGGTGACCTCTTCGGCCAGCAACAACACCATCGGCGGAGAAGACTCGGGCGAGGCCAACGTGGTGGCCTTCAACGGTTCGTCCAGCACGGCCGACGGGGTATTTGTCGCCTCCGGTACGGGCAACGCCATCCAGGGCAATTCGATCTTCGAGAAGAGCGGACTGGGGATCGATCTCGCGACGAACGGGGTGACGGAGAACGACGCGGGCGACGGCGACGGCAACGCCAACCTGCAACAGAACTACCCGTTGCTCGTGGATGCGACGCACGACGGTGCCACCACCGCGCTGGCGGGCTCGCTCGACTCGCGGGCTAACACAGCTTTCCGCCTCGATTTCTTCGCCAACACGCTCTTCGACCCGAGCCTTCACGGAGAAGGCGAGTTCTACCTCGGCTCGCACACGGTCGCCACCGATGCCAGCGGGAAGGTAGATTTCGGTGTCACCCTGCCTGTGGGCTTGAGGGGGCGGTACGTCAGCGCGACGGCTACGGACCCTCAAGGCAACACCTCCGAGTTTAGCCTTGCGATCAAGGCGCGCAGCACCCTCCCGGCCGCCACGTTCGCCGTCCTGAACACCAATGACGTCGGCCCCGGCTCGCTGCGCCAAGCGCTGCTCGACGCCAATCGCGCAATCACCGCCGGTCCGGACCGCATCGAATTCAACATCCCGGGTTCCGGCCCGCACGTGCTGGCGCCCACATCGCCTCTCCCGGCTGTTGCGGATGCCGCAATCCTGGACGGCTACACGCAGGGGGGAGCACGCCCCAACACCCAGTCCCTTGGGAACGACGCCGTTCTGCTCGTGCGGCTCGACGGCAATGGTCTGCCCTCGAACACGGACCTGCTGACCTTGCTGGCCGACGGCTCGACGGTGCGCGGTTTGGCGCTGACGCGCTCGCGCCGGGACGCCGTCGCGGTCGTAGGCGCCAACAATGTCCTCGAGGGCAATTTCATCGGTCTAGACGTGGACGGTTCGACGCAACTCGCCAACGGGCGCGATGGCATCTTCATCGACGGTGCACCCGGCAATCGCGTGGGCGGCGCGACGCCCGAGGCCCGCAACGTCATCAGCGGCAACTTCGGCGATGGCATCGAGGTCAGCGGCGCCCGTGCCGCCCGCACTCGCATTCTCAACAACTACATCGGGCCGGACTCCCGTGGGACGCTCGACCACGGCAACTCCGGCGATGGAGTCTTTCTGAACGGCGCGCCCAACACGCAAATCGGTGGCCCATCGGCGCCCGAGGGCAATGTGATCTCCGGGAATAGCAGCGAGGGAGTCACGATCTCTGGCTCGAGCGCTACGAACAACGTGATTTAGGGCAATGTGATCGGCGCCGACAGCAAGCACTTCGTAGGCCTGGGCAACACCTCGCACGGGATGCAACTCACCGGTTCCGCTGCCAACAACCTCGTCGGGGGGGAAGGTCCTGGCCAGGCAAACACGATCGGCGGCAACGGCGGGGATGGCGTGTTCGTGGCGTCGGGGGCGGGCAACGCCGTTCGGGCCAACGCCATCTTCGCCAACGCCGGTCTGGGAATCGATCTGGGCAGCAACGGGGTGACCTCCAACGATGCCGCACCCGACAACGACACTGGCGCCAACCTGCTCCAGAACTACCCCGTGTTGCACTCCGCCACCAACACGCCGGCCGCCACCACCATCCGTGGTTCGATGGATAGCCGCGCCAACCACTCGTTCCGGCTCGATTTCTTCTCTAACCCCGCCGCCGATCCGTCCGGCCACGGCGAGGGCCAGACGTATCTCGGGTCGGAGAGCGTGACGACCGACGGCGGTGGGCATGCCGATTTCTCGGTGACGCTGCCGGGCAAGCTGGTGTCGCGATTCGTTTCCGCCACGGCCACGGATGCGGATAACAACACTTCCGAGTTCTCGGCGACCGTCATCGCGGCAAGCACGGTGCCGGGACTGGCGCTCACGGTTACGACCGTCGAGGATGCGGGGCCCGGCTCGCTCCGCGCCGCCATCCTCGCGGCGAACGCGGCCGTCACCGAGGGCGATACGATCGCGTTCAGTATTCCCGGCCCTGGGCCGCATACCATCGCCCCGACCGAAGCGTTGCCCGCTCTGACCGATCCCGGCACCACGATCGACGGTTACACTCAGCCGGGTGCCCGCGCGAATACGCTCGCCCAGGGTCACAACGCGGTCCTGCAGGTCCGGATCGATGGGACCTCCGCCGGGTTCAACGCCACGGGCCTGCGGTTGGAATCCAGCTCCCACACCCTACGGGGCCTTTGCTTGGTGGGCTTCCGCCAATCAGCGATCCATGCCCTCGGTTACGGCAGCCACACCATTGAAGGCAATTTCGTCGGCGTCGACGTGGGCGGGGTTGCGGCACGGGGCAACTTCAGCCATGGGATCCTGCTGGAGAACTCTGCCGGCAATCGCGTTGGGTGGACGGCCGCCGCTTCGCGCAATGTGGTTTCCGGCAATTCGGGTAGTGGCGTGCGCCTGCAAGGCTCCGCGACGACGGATAACGTGGTGCTCAACAACTACGTCGGCACGACTGCGTCCGGGCGGACCAAGCTGCCCAATGGCAGCGGGGTAACGATCGACAACGCGCCCAGCAACCGCATTGGGGGTAGCGGGGCGCTGGCCGGCAACGTCATTGCGGGCAACTTCGGCGCCGGTATCGGTCACACGGGCAATAGCGCGACGAACAACTCGATTCTCGGCAACTTTATCGGCACGGATGTCTCCGGCACGCTCGACATGGGCAATAGCTCCGATGGCATCAACCTCAGCGGCGGCGGGCGGGCGACGATCGGCGGGGCGGCACCGGGAGCCGGGAACCTCATCGCGTTCAACCAAGGTGACGGCGTGGCGGTGGTCGGGTTCAACAGCATGGGCCAGGCGATTCGTGGGAATTCGATCACGGACAACGCCGGTCTGGGCATCGATCTGGGAAACAGCGGCGTCACTGGCAATGACCCCAAGGACGTCGATACCGGCGCCAATCTGCTCCAGAACTTCCCGGTCCTGAGTGCCGCGACCGGTGCGGTCGCCCAAGTCGTCATCTCCGGCCAGTTGCAGAGTGCGCCGAACCAGGAGTTCGTGGTGGATTTCTACTCGAACCTCGTGCCGGATCCCTCAGAACATGGCGAGGGCCGCACGCACTTAGGCAGCAGCACGGTCAACACGGATGCCAGCGGCAACGCCGCCATCAGCGTCACCCTCCCCGCGACGATGGTGGGGCGCCACCTCAGCGCGACCGCCACCGACCCGAGCGACAACACCTCCGAGTTCTCCCCTGTCATCGCTGCCGCGAGTCTGCTGCCCGCGGTGACGCTCACAGTCGTTAGCCGCGACGATGCCGGCCCTGGCTCGTTGCGCGAGGCGATACTCGCCGCGAACCTCAACGCCAGCCAGAACCCCAACGCGATTCGGTTCGATATTCCCGGCGAAGGACCGCACCTGATCGAAGTCCTTTCCCCGCTGCCCACGCCGACCGAGCCGGTGATCATCGACGGCTTCACCCAACCCGGCGCCCATCCGAACACGCGCGCGCAGGGGAGCAACGCACGCCTTCAGGTCTTCCTCAGCGGCGCCCTCGCGCCGTTCGGGACCGATGGCCTGACTCTCCACCGCGGCGGCGTCACCGTCCGCGGCTTGGGTCTCGATCAGTTCAACCGCGGCATCGTGCTCGCGTCGGCTGCGGGCAACAGCGTCGAGGGTTGCCTCGTTCACAGCAACCGCAGCGACGGCATCGTCGTTAACAACTCGCCCGGGAACCTGATCGGCGGCGCCGCGCCGGCTGCGGTCAACGTGCTTTCACACAACGGTGGTTATGGCCTTCGCATCGAGGGCGCTGGAGCGGTTGGCAATGTCGTAGATGGGAATCTCATCGGCACGGACTTCACGGGCGAATCCGCCGCCGGCAACCGTTCGGGTGGGGTGATGATCAGCAGCGCCTCCGGCAACCGGATCGGCCACCGGGTGGGCAATACCATTTCCGGCAACGCGGGTACCGGGGTGCAAATCGCCGGCAGCACCGCGACCTCGAACTTCATAGCCGCCAATCGCATCGGCACGGACGTCAGCGGGACGACGGCCATCCCCAACCAAAGCGACGGAGTCTCGATTAACGGCGCGTCCTTCAACACGGTCGGCGCGGAGCCCGGCGCCGGCCTCGCCAGTTCCCCCATCCGCGAGCGTTGGGTCACTCAGCAGGCCGCCGGCGACAGCAGCGCAGGGAATCTGATCTCTGGGAACTCGTTTAACGGCGTCAGCATCGCCGGGTTCCAGTCCAGCGGCAACCGGATCGCCAGCAATATCATCGGCGCTGGCACAGCGAGCGCACCTCTGCCGAACGGCTTCCACGGCGTGAGCCTGTCCGCTTCCACCGTCAGCAACCTCGTTTCCGCCAACGCCATCCTCTTCAATCGACAGGACGGGGTCTTTGTGGACAGCTCGAGTGCCAGGAACAGACTCACCGCCAACTCGATCGCCGACAACGTCGGCCTGGGCATCGACCTCGCCTTCGACGGTGTGACGCCCAACGATGCCAACGACCTGGACACGGGAGCGAACCTGCTCCAGAACTTCCCTGTACTGACCGCCGCCGTGGTCGAGGCCGCGGGCACGCGCGTCAGCGGCACGCTCGAGAGCAAGCCTGCGACGACCTTTCGGCTCGAGTTCTTCTCCAATCCGCTCCCCGACCCTTCAGGCCACGGTGAGGGCGCACAGTTCCTCGGGGCGGCCGATCTTACCACCGACGCTACCGGCAAGGCTCCCTTTACGCTGACGGTGGCGGCGGCGGTGCCCATCGGCCGCTACATCGCGGCCACCGCCACCGATCCCGAGGGCAACACCTCCGAGTTGAGTGGCACCATCGAAGCCACCAGCACGCTGCCTGGCCTCAGCTTGCTCGTCACCCACACCGCTGACAGCGGCCCGGGATCCTTGCGTGAGGCCATCCTCGCTTCCAATCGGCGCGTCACCGCGAGCCAGAACGTTATCGCCTTCGCCCTGCCCGGCGAGGGCCCGCACGTCCTCGAGGTGCAGACGCCCCTGCCGCCGCTCACGGAACCGGTGTTCCTCGACGGCTTCTCGCAGCCGGGTAGCTCTCCGAACTCCGCGACGACGGCCAACAACGCCACTCATGCCGTCGTTCTCAGCGGTCGCGGGCTGAGTGCTAACGACCAGCACGGGCTCGAGGTTCGCGCACCCGGCTGCACCCTTAAGGGTCTGCGCGTCGCCGACTTCCCGGGTCACGGTCTAGTGCTCCGTTCCTCCGGTGCCGAGGTTTCCGGATGTCTAGTCCAGAGCAACCGTCTCAACGGGATCCTGGTCGAGGGTCCTGGCACTCTGATCGGCGGGTCGGTCCCTGCTCGGGCCAACGTGATCTCGGGCAACGGCGGCAACGGCGTGGCGATCGAGGGCGCCCAGGCAAAGGCCAACCTTCTACACCGCAACTTGATCGGCACCGACGCCGCGGGCAACGCCCCATTGGGCAATACTCTCGAGGGCGTCGCCTTGAAGAACGCGCCGACCAACCAGATCCTCGAGTGCGTCATCTCCGCCAACGCCCTCAGCGGCGTGCTCATCGAGGGCGGCCTGGCCGGCGGCAATGCCCTTTCCGGAAACCAGATCGGCCTCGGCCTGGACGGCAAGACCCGCCTCGGCAACGCCGCTCACGGCCTGCACATCGACGGCGCGAGCGGCACCTATGTCGGTGCCATCCCCCTTCGCCAGGGCCAGCAGGTGTCGTTGGCTGGAGGTGGCCGAGCCACCGCGCCGCGCGCGCCGTCTCGGGTCGGAGCCAATCGCATCGCTCACAACGGTGCGGACGGCATCTTCGTCGGGAGCGGCACCGGGAACGTCTTTACCGGAAACAGCATATGGGACAACGGCGAGCTCGGGATCGACCTGGCGTTCAACGGTGTCAACCCCAACGACGGCCCCGGCGACGCCGATGCCGGTGCTAACCATCGCCAGAACTTCCCCACGATTCGAAACGTCACCTGGGACGGTTCGCGGTTGATCCTGGACGGCAGTGACGCCGAACCAGACACCTGGGGTCTATACCTGCTCGACACGGCAGACGGGAGCGACGTGATCAATGTTACGGTAGAGAACTTCCCCGCCAACGGGTTGCTCATTCATGCGGATGACGTCGCGGTGCGAGGTGGAGCGATCCGCAACAGCGGCCTGAATGGTATCCAAATCGTCCAGGGCAACCTGGTGGTCATCGGCGGCTCAGGCGACGACAGGGTCAGCATCACGGGAAACCGTGGCGGCGGCATCTTCAACGACGGCGGCGACCGCCTCACCGTCCTCAACAGCACGATCTCCCATAACACGGCTGATGGTATTTCCACCCGAGATGGCAATGAGCTCCTAATCGGCGGCACCACAATCTCGGGCCATGACAACGGCGTCGCCCTGCAGAACGTGCTGCGGGCCTTTGTTCACAGCAGCACGATCTCGGGCAACCGGATCGGCATCAACGTCAGAGGCGGTGCCGACATCTTGATCGGCGGACCGGAACTCGAGCTCGGCAATCGATTGTCCGGTAACACGCTCGATGGCATTCAGACGCGCGGCGCTTCAAACGTCCGTGTCCTTAACAACCAAATCATCGACCATGGCGGCAACGGCGGTTTCTTCTCCGATTCGTTCCGTGCCACCATTCAAGCCAATACGGTCAGAGACAACGCCGCCGGCTTGACCTTCGACGGCAACCCCGGTTTCAACCACCAGGCCACGATCGGCAGCGATGCGGACCTTAACCTGGCGAACCTCTTCGATTCGAACCGTGGTCCCGCCATCCGCGTGCTCAATGGCCGCGGCGTGAACCTGCAAGATCGCAACCTCTTCGAGAACAACCTCGGGTTGGCCCTCGACTTGGGGGGTGACGGCCCCACCCCAAACGACGCCCTCGACAGCGATTTCGGCCCGAACGATCTGCTGAACTTCCCGCAACTCCTCACCGTCACCCCACTCCGCCCCAGCCAGGGCCGCGTGGTGGGCACCTATAGCGGCGTGCCCTTCAATCAGGTCACGGTGAGGTTCTTCGCCGCCGATGCCGGTCCGCCCTCAGGGCGCGGCGCACCCCAGCGTTTCCTCGGCTCGACCCCGGTCTTCACCGACCAAGCAGGTTTCGCGTCGTTCGCAGTCACCCTCGAGAGCCCGGAGTTCCCCGGAACGTCGGTGCTCTCGACCGACGCTCGCGACTTCAACGGCAACGTGTCCGAGCCCAGCCCGTTCCTCCCGCAAACGCCCACCAATGACGCCGACCTGATCCTCGGAGCCACCGACTCGCCGGACCCTGTCGTGCCGGGCGATTCGCTCACCTTCAACTGGTTCGCTTACAACACCGGCCCTACCGGCGCGGTGGCGGTTGTGCTCACGGCGCCGCTGCCGGCGGGCGCAGTGAATGTGATCTTCAGTCAATCGCAGGGCACGGCCACGATCTCCGGCGACAACGCGATCTACAACTTGGGAGGTCTGCCGACCCGACAATCCGCTCAGGGGTCGCTCACCTACACGGTCCCGCCGAGTCCAACCACCCTCAACCAGATGTTCGAGCTCCGATCCGACCGCAACGATCCTATCCCATCCAACAACCGCGTCACCGTCCGCACCCTCGTCCAAGACCCGGCTCAGCCCACGGACCTCAGCGTCGAGAAGACGGTATCGTCCCCCACCGGTCTGCTTTCCAAGACGCTCACCTATACCATCAAAATCGCCAACCACGGCCCTCAGCCCGCCACCAACCTCGAGCTCACGGACTTCTTACCGCCGGGTTTCCTGCCCACATCGGTCGTGGCACCGGACGGGTCGCCTACACCCGTGAATGCAGACATCAATTACGTGCGCCAACTCTACGCCGATCTGCTCGGGCGAGATGGCCTGGATGCCGCTGGCGCTGCGTTCGCCCAGGCCGTTGAATCCTCGAGCCTCGACCGCAGTCAGGTTGCCCTAACGATCCTGAGCAGCGATGCCTACCTGACCTCCCTGGTCACAGAGCGCTACCAGAGTTTGCTCGGCCGACCCCCCACTGCGACCGAGCTGTCTGCGGACCTCAACCACTTGCGAACCGACGCCGACGGTTACGAGCAACTGCTGTGTCGGATATTGGCTTCGGACGAATTCGCGGTCCGCGCCGCCCTCTTGGTCCCCCACACCTACCTCCTCGCGCTCACCGGCGTCCTGTTCGGCGGCCCGCCGACCCGGCCCGAAATCGAAGCCTTCAACAAGTTGATCGCGGATGGCCAGCTCACCATGGCCGAGCGCGAAGCCTTCATCAAGGAGCTCCTTGACGGCCCCGAGTTCTATGATGAGTCGGTCTACCGTTTCATCAAGGAACACCTCGGGCGCAAGCCGTTCCCGGACGAACTCGACGATTACCTCGACGACCTCGAGGCAGGCGTCTCGCTGCTCGAGCTCTTCGCCGATGTCCTGGCCACCGAGGAGTACTACTTCCTCTCCGGCGCCACCCAAGGCGTCTCGATCCCCTCCTTGCCGCCCGGCGGGATGACGCTCGTTTCGGTGCAGGGCTTTCTCTATCGCGAAGGCGCACTCACTAACCGCGCCGCTGTCGTCGGCGCGCAAGTCGACCCAGATGTCAACAACAACCAGGCGATGGTCCCCGCCCAGATCCTCCCCAACCCGTCCTTTGGCGTCGATTTAGCGCTGGGCACGACGAGTCTCCCACCCACCGGCGTGGTCGGCTATCCCATGCAGGGAAGCTTCCCGATACGAAACATCACCGCGAATAACTCGACCAGCCTCGTGGTGACAGTCGAAGCCCCTTTTGCCGCCGATGACGTCAGCCTGAGCACACCCAACGGCACCGTGACCCCGGCCTCGCCAGAAGGCAACTTCGTCAACCAACTCTACCGTGACCTGCTCGACCGCTCGCCGCGCAACTCCGACCTCTTGCCCCTCGAAGACGCCTTGAGATCGGGTACCCTCTCCCACACCGACCTCGCCGGCGCCCTTGTCTTCAGCGAAGAGGCCCGCCGCCACCTCCTCAACGACCTGTTCCAAGATTTCCTTGGCCGGCCTGCCGATCCTGCGGAGCTGGCCAACTCCTTCGATCTCCTGGCCACCGGCGGCAATCATCAGGTCGTCCGTGGCCTGGTGACCTCCCATGAATACTTCGACCGCGTCGGCGGCACCCTGAGCTACCTCAACGCCCTCTACCGCGATCTCCTCGACCGCGCCGCCAGTTCGCTCGAGCGCGACGCTTTTCCCGGACCTTTCGACACCCGACAGCGACGCGAGCTTCCCGTAGACAGCATTCTGGGCTCGGCTGAGTACCGCCAACAGGTCGTTACGGACTACTACAACCGATACCTGCGCCGTAACCCGGACACTGCAGAGGGGGAATTCTGGAGCCGACGCATCGACATCGGAGCCTTCGACGGCCCCGTGCTCGACGGCCTCATCGGCTCGGACGACTACCTCGACCGAGCCGGCCAACGGTTCCGCCTCGAGATTCCCTCGCTCGCAGGCAACTCGCAGCAGGTCTTCGTCATCCAGGCCACCCCTACGGTGCGCGGGCCCAACCTCTTCCACGCCCGCGTTCGCAGCGAAGACACCGAGCTCCGCCCGAGCGACAACCGCGCGGCGGCCAACGTGCCGATCTTCGCCCCCGTGCTCGAAGTCAGTCCCGCCACCGGCCAATTGTCCGTGAGTCGGTCCAGCGGCAGCGATCGGTTCCAGGCCGAAGGCACCTCGCAACTCGAGAGCCCCTTCTGGAGCCACCGCAGCGTCCCGCCAGCCGCGAACAACGGCACCTTGCTGACCGTCACCCTACCGACCGTCGGCTCCCAGCGATTCTTCGTCCGGCTCGCGCCAGTATTCGACCGCTGCCTCCAGGATGACACCACCGGCGACCAGTTGGCCTTCAACTCGACCACCGGCCAATACCGGCTCACCCGCGGCAATGGCGAGATATTCTCCGGCACCGCCACCCTGGCGATGAACGGGTCCATCCTGACCTTGCGCCACGCCACCCAGGACCGCCTCTTCACGGCGGACCTGGATACCGACACCCAACGAGGCCAAGCTAGCCTCGACACGCCTCGCGGGTCGCCACGCCTGAGGATCGCCGACAGCAATACCGCCAACAACGCTTGCCCATGAGTCACAGCGCCGTCAGCACGACCTCTAATCCCGTGCGCACGGCAGCAACTTGGCGCTGGAAATTCCGCAACGTGGTTTTCATGACGGACGCGAATGGAGGCTGCTGGCGACCCTCGACGCCGGACCCCCATCCAAGTCCGACGGACTAGGCCCACCCCCAGTTCCGGCCACCGCGCCCCGCTAGGCCCTACTCCCAACGGGAACCGCGACCCGGCCCCTCGCCAAGACGCATTTGACGAGCGCCCTGAGTTGTGATTCTGTTCCGCCGAACTCATGGAAAGCGGAATGATCGGCCCTGAGGGAGGTGCCTGCGTCTCGGAACGGTGGCGGCCCGACCGTAGCCTTAGTATGGCTTCGTTCTGGCGGCGGCTCTGGCCAGGCGTGGCGTTGGCTTTGGCCTGTGTGGCCCCGAGCCACGCCCTGCAGATGGTCCCCTTGTCGCTCGAGGAATTGGCCGGCCAGGCGGACGTAGTCCTCCACGGCAAGGTCCGCAGTAAAGCCTGCCAACGCGATGCCGCCGGCCGGATCTACACCCTGGTCGAACTCGACGTGGCGGCGGTGTGGAAAGGCGCCGTCCACTCCCAGCCCTTCCCCATTGTCCTGGCCGGAGGCACCCTCGGCAGTGAACGGTCGGTCGCGTTCGGTCAGGCCGAGTATTGGCCCGGCGAAGAAGTGGTCGCGTTCCTGCGGATCAACGCTCGTGGTCAAGGGGTCACCCTTGGCCTGGCGCAAGGCAAGTTCAGCGCTTGGAGAGATCAAACCACCGGCGAGATACTGGTGCGCAATCTGTTCCATGGCATCGACCACCCCAAGGACCGCCCCGGATCCCCAAGCCTACCCGGCCGCAACCGGCTGACGCTCCAGGGGCTCAGGCGCACCGTGGCAGCGGCTTTGCAGTGAGCGCCGGTTCGAAAACCCAGCCCCGGCGTCGCCCCTCCGACCGTTCGACTGTCCGACGCGCGGTGAGCCTGAGCTCGATTCTGCTGAGCTCGAGTTTGGCGGTTGCCTGGGTCGGACACGCGTTTGTGGTGGACTACAGTCACGCCGATCGCCCCCGGCGTTGGGATCTGATCACCCCGGAGAGCCGCGTCGGGCCCAGCGCGCGCATCATGGTCAGCACCAACGTGGTCAACCCCGTCACTCGCGCCATCCGTTATTACATCGCCGCCGACGCCTATTCGACCACCAACACCACCGCCGAGATCAATGCCGTGCGCGCCAGCTTCGACCAATGGCAGGCCGTCCCGGACAGCATCCTTAAGTTCGAGTTTGCCGGCCTGGCCGGGCCCGCGACCGACATCGACGAAGTCGATGGCACGAACGTGGTCTTGTGGGCCAAGAACAATGCCCTGCTGGCGGGCGGCACGCTCGACTTGGCCAATACCCTCGCCCTCACCTTCTTCGCCACCGCCGAGGAAATCTTGGTGGGAGCGGACGTGGTGCTGAACGCCACCCCCAAAGGCGGTTACCTGTGGTACACCGACTTCGAGCATCGAACGATCGAGTTCCGCCAGCGCTTCATCGAGAGCGTGCTGGTGCATGAAATCGGCCATTTCATCGGCCTCGAACACTCGCCCCTCGGCGGCGGTACCATGTTCTTTCGCGGGGCGCCTGGGGTGAACACGTGGCTGGGCTTGGCTGGAGACGACATTGCCGGGGCCCAGTACCTTTATCCCCAAGCCGGCGGGCTGGCGAGCCGGGGCCGGATTCAGGGGCGGGTCCTGCTGGCCGGTAGCGGGGTTTTCGGCGCGGTGGTGACGGCGGAGGAACCCACCGGCCGTTTCACCGGCGGCACGGTGTGCCGAGCCGACGGTTCATTCGACCTACCGGCGCTTCCTCCGGGAACCTACGACCTCCGCGCCAGTCCCTTGGATCCCCGGCGTCCCTCGGTGCTCCTACGCGGCCTCGACATCCTCAATCCGACCTATGCCGACGCCCTGACCACCTTTCTCCCCACTCCAAGCACACCGGTCACGGTCGCCGCCAGCCAAACCCGCATGGTCGACTTGACGGTCACGGCTGGCGAACCGGTCTTTCGCATCAACTACCTGCGCTGGCCCACCGATAATCCCGCCAAACAAGATCGCGTCCAGGCCGGCGTGGCCCTCACCGCTGGGACCAGCAATCAGGTCATCGGCGTCTACTCGGACAGCTACCTGGCCGGCGCCACCCTCCGCGTCAGTGGCGAGGGAATCGCCCTCACCCCGCTGGAATCGACGAGCGCCTTCTGGGGGACCAGCCTCGTCTCTGCCTGGGTCCAAGTTAGCCCCAGCGCCCACCCCGGCCTGCGTAGCCTCTTCCTCGAACGCGCCGACGGCCGAGCCGTAGCCAACGGCTTCCTCGAGGTCCAATCCCCGATCCCCGACTACAACTTCGACGGCCTCGACGACCGCTTTCAGCGCCGCCATTTCCCGTTGTGGACCGCCCCCGAGGCCGGGCCTACCGCCGACCCCGACCTCGACGGCTTCAACAACCAGTTCGAGCTGCTCAGTGGATCGGTCCCCACCGACGCCGCCTCCCTCCCAGACGTGCGCATCGACCGCGTCCTGCTCACGGCGCAAGGCACCACGATCAGTTGGCAGGGTGTGGCCGGCGGCAAGTACCGCCTCTGGAGTCGTGCCGAATTCTCAGCGGCCCATCCCTGGCAACCCATCAGCCCATGGTTGGCCGGCACCCAAGGCACGATGGAGTTCCTCGACCGGACCGCGACTCAAGCGATCCGTTTCTACCGCGTCGAACTGATGCCCTGACTCGGCTCGGCAGCCGCGCACACCGCCGCTCGCCCCCGCGCACCACGTGCGGTCCAGCGCCCCAGCACCGGGTATGGCACCGAGTACGGCTTGACTCGGCCAGCCGAACCAGCCGAAAACGGAGCCGTCAATCTGCACACGATGAAACGGCGCTACTTACTCCTCGGCCTCCTGGGTGGGCTGGCCGCCCCCCTGGTCGCTGCCCAACGCCCGAACCTGGTCGTCATCCTCAGCGACGACATGGGCTACTCGGACATCGGCTGCTACGGTGGCGAGATCGACACGCCGCACCTCGATGCCTTGGCCGCCCGCGGCCTGCGCTTCACCCAATTCTACAACACCGCCCGCTGCTGTCCGACCCGCGCGTCGCTCCTCACCGGCTTGCATCCGCACCAGGCCGGCGTCGGCCACATGATGGAGGATCGAGGCCACGACGGCTACCGCGGCAACCTCAACCGGCAATGCGTCACGATCGCCGAAGCGCTCCGCCCTGCCGGGTACCGGACCTACGCCGTGGGTAAATGGCACGTCACACCCGGCCAATCCGCCCAAGCCCTCGCGGACCGACACAACTGGCCGCTCGCCCGCGGGTTCGATCGCTACTACGGCACGATCCACGGCGCGGGCAGTTTCTGGGACCCCAGCGCGTTGGTGCGGGACAACTCCCTCATCACCGCGGCCAACGACCCTGAGTACCAACCCGACACGTTCTACTACACGGACGCCATCAGCGACCAAGCCGTCCGATTCGTCCGTGAACATGCCCGCCAGCACCCTGCAAAGCCCTTCTTCCTCTACATCGCCTACACCGCCGCCCATTGGCCCATGCACGCCAAGGAAGCGGACATCGCCAAATACCACGGCCGCTACGCCGGCGGTTACGCAGCCGTCCGCGCCGCGCGTCTGGCGAAGCTCAAGCGACTCGGCCTCCTCGATCCCCGCTGGCAACCGGCCCCGCTCGTGGGCGACTGGAACAAAGTCAAAGACACCGCCTTCGAGGAACGCTGCATGGAAGTGTACGCGGCGATGGTCGACTGCATGGACCAGGGGATCGGGCGCTTGGTCGCCGCGCTCGAGGATCAAGGCCAACTCGACCATACCCTCATCTTTTACCTCCAAGACAACGGCGGCTGCGCCGAGACCGTCGGGCGCGGCGCCACACCCACTCCGCGCGCCGATCGCCCCACCGTCCCTCCCCTGGCCCCAACCGATCAGCAGCTCAGCAGCCAGCCCAAACAGACGCGCGACGGCTGGCCCGTCCGCACCGGCTACGGCGTCCTCCCCGGGCCCTCGGACACTTACATCGCCTACGGCCGCGAATGGGCCAATGTCAGTAACACCCCCTTCCGCGAGTACAAACACTGGACCCATGAAGGCGGGATCAGCACCCCGTTGATCGCCCATTGGCCGGCCGGCATACCCGTTGCGCGTCGTGGCCAACTCGAACCTCAGCCGGGCCAACTCACGGATATCATGGCCACTTGCCTCGACGTCGCCGGCGCGACCTACCCGGCCGAGTTCGCCGACGAGCGCATCCAACCGCTCGAAGGCGTCAGCCTCCGGCCCGCCTTTGCCGGCCAACCCTTGGCCCGCACCCACCCATTGGTCTGGGAACACGAAGGCAACCGCGCCCTGCGCCATGGCCGCTGGAAGCTTGTGGCCAAAGAAAAGCAGCCCTGGGAACTCTACGACCTCGAGGCCGACCGCGGCGAAACGCGCAACCTCGCGGCCGCGGAACCCAACCGGGTGCGGCAGATGGCTGAAGCTTGGGAAGCCTGGGCCGCGCGAGCCAGCGTGCTCCCGCTCGGAGCCTGGCGCGGTCCCGCCGCCGGCAAAGCCAAACGCCCCTAATCGTTGATCACGCCTCGCCTCAGCCCGGGGCTCGGGCGTCTTCCCCCGGCACGCGGGCAAGATGCCCTCTCTCCGAACGCGGGGCTTCGACACCGTCCAGTGGGACTGGAGGACTGCAGTCTGCGGGACCTGGCTGGGGTTCCGACGAGGAAAGGCCGTCGAATTTAGCACTCGGCCGTTAGCGACTGCGCGGCTACCCTACGGCCATGCGCTTATCCAGCAAGACCACGGAAACCACCGGCGCAAAGCAACGCCGGGTGAACGCACTCCACCGTTGCGACCTGGCCCACACCGCGCTGCTGGTCGTGGACATGCAGCACGGCTTTCTCGATCCGGGGGCGTCGCTCGAGGTGCCCAGAGGTCGGGCGATCGTTCCCGTAATCCGCCGGTTGGTCGAAGGCTGCCGCGCCGCTCGCGTGCCGGTGATGTTCACCCAGTTCGTCTATGCACCGGTTGTGCCGTGTCTGCGAGGCGATCCGTTCGGCCCCGAACACCTCCCCGCCCACCCGGGCCAGCCGACCGGTCTGGGCCGCCCCTCGAGCAACTGCCTGGTGGGGCCGCAGCCCGGGCAGGGAGCCGAATCGGCGCAGATCGTGTCGGAGTTGGCGCCGCAGCCGGGCGAGTTGGTCGTGGCCAGCCACGTCTACGACAAGTTCCTCGACACGCCCCTGGATCTCGCCCTGCGCAGTCGCGGCCTTACGCACCTACTCGTCACCGGCGTCACCACCGATATTTGTGTGAACTGCACCGTGCTGGCTGCTGCCAACCGCGACTACCGCGTGACCGTCGTGACGGATGGGGTGGCCACGGTAGACGACGCGATTCAAGAGGCCTGCTTCGCCATCTGGCGCCGCAAATTCGCCCGCCTCCGCACCGCGAGCCAGCTCCTGGCCGAGCTGCAGGGGCAACGCTGATCGGATTCAACTTGCCGGTCCTCTCCAGGGAGGGCACCCTCCAACCGCGTCGAGAGTGCAAACATCGATCGGGTATGAGTGCATCCGCCAGGTGCTTCTGCTTGCTTGCGTGTGCGCTTCCGGTTGCGAGTGCTGGACCCCCGCCGATGGCGTTGGCGATCGAGCAGCCCGCGGCAGCAAAGCCGCCGTGCCCCTTTTTGGATGTGGGACTGACGGCCTACGATGCCCGATATTATCGCGACGATTTGGGCAGCGGCTTCCGCGCCTTGCATGAACGCATCGAGGTGGCGCGCCCGGCGGTTCGACTCGTGGCTGTCGTGGCTGACGGAGCTACTCGGCTCTTGATCGAAGGCACTGGGGTTCACGAAGGCGGTGTCCGCGTCGAAGCCACCGCCTGGACGACCTTCTCGCTCCCGGATCCGGACCTGGACGGAGGCTTCCTTCCACTGGGCGGGTCTGTCGCTCGCGAAGGCGCGCTCACCGTCAACTGGGAGCCAATCTCCGAGACGCGCAAGGGAGTGTTTGTCCTCTACGCGGTGCCGGAGCATTTCGTAATCGACCCGTCGCATCGTGCCCTGTCCACGCGGACGAACTACCTCGAGGCGGTGACCACCATCATCGATCCCCAAGACAACTCATGCCTGGTGACCAACCGGTTGGAACTGCAAATCATGAGACCGCCGCTCCTGTTTGCCCATGGCCTGTGGTCCTCGCCTGCGGCCTGGCGCACGACTGCCGAGCGGCTCGCGCAGGAACTTCCGGGGCTCCGGATCTATTACTTGAACTACGCGGACACAGCGGACCGGGCGTTCGCGGCCAACGTGGGCCGAGTCCCCGCGGCGATCCGAGCCGTCCGAGAGCTCGAGGCTTCCACAGGTACCGCGGTCACTCGGGTCGATTTTGTCGGGCATAGCATGGGCGGCCTCTTGGGCAGGGTTTGGGCGGGGAGCGACGGCGCGGGAGGCTACCGCCGGAAAGACAACTACGACCTCGGCGATTTTAACAAGCTGATCACGGTCAATTCGCCGCACGAGGGGAGCTTCCTGGCCGACCGCGCCCTCGCTGCCCTCGCGTGCCTGCCAGCCCACGAACGTGTCGCGCTGTTGCTGGCGGCGCGTCATTTCGGTCACGCGCTCGACCGTGGCGCCCTGCGCGACCTGGCCACCGGGAGCGCGGCCTTGCGGGCGATGGACGCCGCCACAGTTCGAGTGAGGTGCGCGGCGATCGCCGGGCGCTTTTTGGCCGACGACCTCTGCGGGGCGTACGGGTGGGTCGGTTTTGTGTGCGCGCTCTTCAATTTTCATCACGCCGGGAGCAGTTGCGTCTTCAACAGCGGCGATCCGCCGCCGGGCGACCTGGTGGTTACCCTGCCGAGTCAAAGCCCGGGCATCCCCACGGCTACGTTCCCACTACACCATATGGAGGCTCCCGCCCACCCCCTCGTCCACCGTCAACTCATCGAGATGCTAAATGCCACCTCGGCGGAAGCGAACATGCTGTTTGCGAGCGGCTTCGGTTCCTCCTCCTCGGCAGCTCCCCCCCCGATCGGCGCGGCTGTCCACACCCCGGCCCCCGACCTGGGCGCCGAACCCGTCTGGACGGGGCCATTCCTGCGTGTTGGCATCGCCGAGGAACCAGCTCGGGTGAAGCCCGGTGCGACGATTCACCTCCTGCTGCGCGCCGGGGACGGTGCGCCTCTGACCGAAGCGATCGCTTGCGCCGGTTCGTCGTGGAAGCTTGTCCGCGATTGTGGATCGCGCATCGAGTTCAGGCTTCCCGCGGATATCACAGGCCCCCTGGACCTTTGGGCGGCAGCGCGTTCTGCCCACGGTTCGCTGTACGCCAGCACGCTACGGCTGGAGCTGCGGTTGGATCTAGACGAGACCGTCGTGGCGATCGAGACGGAGCCACCCGCGTGGGTTTTCACCCGCCCGACCGACCGTCTCCGGCTCACGGTGACAGCTCTGACCAGCTCGGGTCTCAGGCTGGAGATCAATTGCGCCGATGTCGTCTTTCTCTCCGAGGATTCGTCGGTGGCGATGGTTACCCACGAGGGTGTGATCACGGGCGTGAACACGGGACGGACCGCAGTCCAGGTGGCCTACGCCGATCACATGGTTTCGGTCCCCATCACAGTCGGTCCAGAGCAGCCGCCCTGGGCGTTCGAACCCTGGGACCAGTGGGTCATCTCGACCAATCCGTCGGGGCCTGGGTCCTTGGCGCAGGCTGTCTGGAATGCCTACCTGGCGTACAGCCAATACGGGCGGCCTGGGCGGATTCGGTTCGATTTGCCCGGTGCCGGCCCCCACACCATTCAGACTGGCGTCATCGGACTCAACTCGCCGGTGATTCTCGATGGCTGGAGCCAACCGGGTTTCGCCGGCCAACCGCTCATCGAGCTTCGCGCCAACACCACAAACCTCTCTGCCGGAGTGGCGGTGCACAGCGCCGGTTGCATGGTGCGCGGCCTGGCCATCGATGGCTTCCGGACCGGCATCTACGTTGGGCCCTCCGGATCGAGTCGCCTCGAGGGCAATTGGATCGGCACCTCCCACGCTACGGGGCTCGGGCGGCCCGAACACGGCATCCACCTCGACAACAGTGCGCGAAACCTCGTCGGCGGACTGGACCCGGCGCGGCGCAACGTCATTGGATCGACGAGCGCCGAAGGTCTCCTGCTGCGGGGGGCGAACGCCACCGCCAACCAGATCGTCAACAACTGGATCCATACGGATACCTCCGGGGTCGCAGTTGCCACAAGTCCCATGGCCTTCGGGATCGCCCTGTATCATGCCCCCTCGAACATCGTGGGCGCCGCCCACCGGCGATATGGCAACGTGGTCACCACGGGCGTCCTGCTGAGCGGCGCCGCGACCGCAGCCAACGAAATCCTTGGGAACCGGCTTGGTTACGACGCCGACGATGTTGCCACGGACTTCGGCTCGCCCGTGCTCCTGCGGGACGCGGCCCACCACAATCCGATTGGAGGCCGCTCCGAAGCCGCCGCAAACCACCTTGCGCCCATGGGCATTTGGCACGATGCCGGGGAAGGCAATGCCATCCTGGTGAACCGGTTCGCGAATTCCCTGCCGATCTTCCTCGGGTGGGAGACGGCCGATGACGATCCCCTCGATGCCGACACCGGGCCGAATCGGGGGCAAAACTCGCCCCGGCTCGACTCCGCACTCCAGTCGTTGTTCGGGCTCGAAATTGTCGGCCACCTGCAAAGCGAACCAGGCCGCACGTATCAGATCGATGTCTACGCCTCCCATGGCGCCGACGGTTGGTACCCCCTGACCGCTTATCGCCAAGCGTTCTCCGTTCGAACAGGACTGGATGGAACGTCAGCCTTCCGCATGCTCCTTCCCGTCCGGATCACCACTCCCGCCTCGCTGTCGGCGGTCGCGACCGATGCCGCGGGGAACAGTTCGCCCCTGGGAACACGATCTGTGGAGCTGACCGACGCCATCGATCGACCCGAGCTGCTGCCGGTGGCGAATGTCCTCGCCCAACCTAACCAGACTGTCGTCCTAGCCCTAGCGACTTCCGACCCCCACGAACCAGCCGAGCTGTTCTCGTTCCGTTTGCACAGCGGCCCGCCGGGACTCGAGCTGGACCGATGTTCCGGCGTCATTCACTGGACCGTGCCGCCCGACACGACCCCGGGCGTCTACCGCGTAACCTTCGAAGTGGGGCCGCTACCCGCATCCGAGGCGAATCCTCCATCGGACTATGCGTTCGACATTCGCGTGGAGTCGCCCGCGCCACCCAGGTTCACTCGGATCATGTCAGCAAGCGGGGCGTTCGACCTCACCTATGTTTCCGATAGCGAACGCCGTCTCCGCCTCGAGCGCAGTGCCGATCTCGATTCCTGGGAGGACCTCGTGGAAGTGCCCGGCGGCGCTGGCACTCACCGAGTCCGGCTCATACCCCCCATCGCGCCGGCTCCCTCTTCCCGGGGCTTCTTCCGGTTGCGAGTGGAGTGACAGGAACTCGAGTTGCTGCCGGCTTCCGTGACCAGTTCCGCGCTCCTCGGCACCGATACCGCCAGGATGATCCGCGCACACAGAACTGCAAACCCGTACCGCCGGTCTTCCAACCGGCGACTGTACAGTCGATTTGCCGGTCCACCGTACCGACAGGAATGTCGGCGGTACTCCGTCAGTTCGTGGCAACGCCACATCGCAACTCCGGCGGGGCGCCTCTGTCCTGGCAGGCAACCCGAACACACTCGAGAGCGGAACGCAGACTACTCCGCGGTGGCCAAACGCCCGTTGGGGTCCATTGACGCCTGCCTCCGAGCTGGCCTTGGTGCCAGGGGCGTGTCATCCTGCGGTCGACGATGAAACTAGCGAAGAGCCCACGGGGGCCGGCGGCTGCCCTGGTGGCGACGGTCTAGCCGTATGACCACCTCGAACCGCCGCCCCGACCTGGTGGCCGACGCCGTGGCCAAGGCCGCGCGGCGGTTGTTGCCTTTCCTGTTGTTGCTTTACTATGCCCTGATCTATCTGCTGATCCAGATGAGCGTTTACGGCGTGACCATCTATTTGCCGGCCCAGGTCGAACAGTTGCTTGGTCGGAAGGCCGGATTCGAGGTGGGAGCAGTGGCCGCCGTTCCTTGGGTGTGCGCGCTGCTGGCCGTTTGGTGGTTGCCGCGCGTAGCTCGGAGCAGTCTCAGGCGACGAGCGCTGGCGGCGTGGACGCTGGGCGGCGCGGCGTTGGGGGTTGGGCTCTCCGCAACGCAACTCCCCGGGCTGGGCCTGGCCGCCTTGTGCGTGGCGGCGGCTGGGTTCATCTCGGTGCAACCGGTCTTTTGGACCTTCCCAACCGACGAACTAGGGGGTGCCGCGGCGGCGGGCGGGATTGCCCTGATCAACAGTTGCGGCGCCGTGGGCGGGTTCTTGGCCCCCAACGTGCGTGCGATGGCGGAGCAAGGGTTCGCCTCTCCCACCGCGGGAGTGACGGTGCTGGCTGCACTGACCGGCCTGGCCGCCGTGTTGATCGGGACGCTGCCCAAGGCACCTGAACCTCGTCCCCTGGTCACCGGACCCTGACGATGAGCACACCCACCATCCGACACGTGCGCGCCTTCACCGTGCGCGGAGGCGGCGCGGATTACCACGATCAGACCGGGTACCATTGGATCGACGATCACATCGCCACGCCCATGGCCAAGTACCCCGGCTATCGCCAGAGCCGGCGCAGCTTTGGCTTGAACGTCCTAGGCACGCTCGTCGTCGAGGTCGAGGCCAGCGACGACACCGTGGGCTTTGCGGTGACGACCGGGGGCGAACCTGGGGCCTGGATCGTCGAGCACCACCTGGCGCGGTTCGTCGAGGGCCAGAAGCTGAGCGATATCGAGACGATCTGGGACCAGATGTATCTTTCCACGCTCTACTACGGCCGCAAAGGTATCGTGATCAACGCCCTCAGCGGCGTCGATTTAGCGCTGTGGGATCTGCTGGGTCGCGTCCGCCGCGAACCGGTGTATCGCTTGTTGGGTGGGGCGGTGCGAGAGGAGTTGCAGTTCTACGCCACCGGCGCCCGTCCCGATCTGGCTCAGAGCTTGGGCTTCCTCGGGGGTAAACTGCCGCTCCACCATCACCCGGCCGAAGGCGAGGAAGGCTTTCGAAGCAACGTCGAAGAAGTCGCCGAGATGCGCCGCCGCGTCCGACCCGATTTCTGGCTCATGCTAGACTGTTGGATGAGCCTGGATCTCGAATACGCCGTTCGGCTGGCCCACGCCTTACACCCGCATGGACTCAAGTGGCTCGAAGAAGCGCTCCTGCCGGACGATTACTGGGGCTACCGCGATCTGCGGCGCGCCGTCCCTGCCGGGATGTGGGTTACGACGGGCGAACACGAGGCCACGGCGGCCGGCTTCCGGCTGCTGCTCGATATGGGCTGCTGCGATGTCCTCCAACCCGATGTCGGTTGGTGCGGCGGCCTGACCGAGCTGATTCGCATCGCGGCCTTGGCGGATGCTCACGGAGCCCTGGTCGTTCCGCACGGATCGAGCGTCTACAGCTACCACTTCGTCGTCACCCGCCACAACAGCCCCTACGCCGAGTTCCTGATGATGGCGCCTCAGGCCGATGTGGTGGTGCCTATGTTCCAACCGCTGCTGCTGGATGAACCGGTCCCCTCCCATGGGCGACTCAAAGTCCGGGAGCTGGATCGGCCCGGATTCGGCGTGCGGCTTAATCCCAATTGCCTGCTGCATCGGCCGTACACCCGGCCCGGGCCGGCGCGGTGAACGAACAGATCGTACCGCCGACTTCCGGTCGGCACGGTTGCCGGTTAGAAAACCGGCACTACGTGCCCCGCTGCCTTCGTGGGGCTCAGCGCGCGCTGCCCGAAGCGTGGGCCGGTTCGGGAAAAGAAGCGGGGCGTGCCGCCGACTTTCTCGTGAGGCGGTGCCTCAGACCGAAGTTGGTGTGTCCGCATCGAGGCCCCGCGGGCAAGATGCCCGCGCTCCGACCTCGACCTAGCGGGTGGAACACCGCGCTGGACGCGCAGAACCGCTCCAGCAACAAGAGGCCGCGAAAAAAAGATGCTTCGGCGGGGTCTTAGCCATGGAATGCACGCATGGACTCGACCACCCTTGGTGAAATCGGGCGCTGGTTCGAAGAGGAGAGCACGGCCTTGGTCCTCTATGCCCGGCAATGGCTGGATCCGGCGCTGGCCGAAGACGCCGTGCAGGATGTCTTTGTCAGTCTGATGCAGCAAGCGCAACCCCCATCCCAGATGAAACCCTGGCTCTATCGGGCAGTCCGCCATCGCGCGTTCAAACACCTGCGCGCCCGGCGCCGGCGAGTGACGCGCGAAGAGCGCGTGGCGAGCGAGGGTTCGCCCTGGTTCGAGCCCCGGCCGGACGACGCGGTCGATGCCCAGCAAGCCGAACTCGCCCTGCGCGCCTTGCCCGCCGAGGAACGCGAGGTCGTGACCCTGCGGCTCTGGGGCGGGCTGACGCTCGCGGAGATAGCAGCCGTAACGGAATGCTCCCTGGCGGCGGTCTTCAGGCGGTATCACGCAGCTCTGGAACGAGTGCGTCAACAACTAGGTGCCTCATGTCTCACGAAGATCAACTGAACTCGGCCGCCCAAGAACTGGCGCGTGCCCTTGCCGGACTCAGCCCCACCGGCCATCGCCTCGACCGCGACATGCTCATGTTCCGTGCTGGACAGGCGGCGAGCAGGCGCCTGCTGCGGGGCTGGCAGTCGGTGGCGTGCAGCCTGGCGGTCTTGCTCCTCGGCTTCGCTTGGCTAGGCCACTCGCCGGCACTGGTGCCGACCCCGCCCCAGCAGGCGAAGGAGATCCGCCCGCCGGTGGTACAACCTACCGAGGTCGAGCCGGACGAACTGGCTGCGGCAACCGCGTCGCGTTGGGTGTCGACGAATTTGGGGAACGACTACTTGCGCCTACGCGCGCGGTTGGCCGCGGAAGGGCTCGATGCCCTGCCGACGTGGGAAACCACCGCAGCGCCGGCGCCCATCGAGTCCGTCGCGGATGGGCTGCGTCAAGGCCGCAGGCAGGTCCCACGAACGCGATGGCTGCGTCGGACAAGTGAACCAGGTGGAACCGAACAATCATGAAGACGAGTCAACGAGAGTTCAGATTTCGGATTTCGGATTTCGGATTGGGAATCCTAAGGGACGTTTGGGCGATGCTGTTAGCCGCCGCGCTAGGCGGGAGTCTCCCGCTACCGGTGCGCGCGGCCCAGGAAGCGCCGGTGCCGATTCGGTTGGGCCTCGAGCCGATGCCCGCGCCGCTTCCGGCGCTGCGGTACCTCCTCATGCACGAACGGACCGATCAAGTCCCGGGCAACGCCGCCTTAGCTTACCAGCGCGCGGCGCAGGTACTGACCGGGAGCGAGTCTTGGCAGGAGCAGCGGGAGCAATGGCAGAAGTGGCTCGAGTTGCCTCTGGCGGAGCTACCGACGGACGCGGTCCGTCAGGCCGTAGCGCGGAATGCTTCCGGACTGCAAGAGGTCGCCAAGGCCACCCGTTATGAGCGTTGCGACTGGGGCATCCCGATCCGACAGGAAGGCATGGGCGCTTTGCTGCCTCACTTGAGCAAACTGCGCGCGGCGGCGCATGGCTTGGCCCTCGAGATCCGGCTGCACACCAAGGAGGGGAAACATGCAGAGGCGATCGCCGGGTTACGGGCCGGGTTCACCCTGGCCCAGCACGTGGGAGAAGGTGAGACCTTGATCGAAGGGTTGGTGGGGATCGCCATTGCCAAGCTCATGTGCGAGCGACTCGAGGAATTCATCCAACAGCCAGGCGCCCCCAACTTGTACTGGGCGCTGACCGATTTGCCGCCGGCCTACCTCAACCTATGGCATGCCACCCGATGGGAGCGCTGTTTTCTCTACGTGCACCTGCCGGTCCTCGCTCAGGCGCGCACGGGCCCGGTGACGGCGGCGGATCTGCGCCAGGCGCTTCTCGAGCTGCGCAAGATCACCGGCGACAGTGGGAGCGTCGCCGCCGGGGTTTCGGAGGACGACCGGGCACTGCTCACGACGGCTGCGATCGGCTGGACGGTTTACCCGAAGGCCATCGAGTACCTTCGCGCTCAGGGCCGCTCGGCCGAGGATCTCGCGGCTCTGCCCGTAGCACAGGCCATCGCGACCTATGTGGGCGAGGGCTACGCCATCCAACGGGACAACTTGTTCAAGTGGTTCGGGTTGCCTTACCCGGAGGCGCGCCGTGGGCTGGTTCAAGCGGAACGCGATCTGCAAGCCGCGATTGCCCAGGATCCGATCGGCACCCTACTGCCTCGGCTATTGCTGCCGGCACTGAGCAATGCCGCCACTCGCTTCGCCGAGTTTGACCGCCAGCTCGCCCTGTTGCGCTGTCTCGAAGCCATCCGCCTCCACGCCGCCGCGCATCGGCGCCGACTGCCAGCGACCTTGGACGAAATCCAACTCGTGCCTGTGCCGCGCGACCCGATGACCGGCGAGGCCTTCGGGTACCGGCTCGAAGGGCATGAGGCCACCCTCGAAGCCCGCGCCCTGTCGACCCAAGATCCGCGCACGCGCAGAACCTATGTGCTCACACTCCGTCCCTGAGTCCCCAACGGCAGCCTCACACCCACCCTTGACCTGAAGTCTTATCATGAAACGCGTTGACTCGATTCTACTGGCTTGGGCGGTCCTGATGGCGCCCTGCCTCGGGGACCGCGGTTGGGCCGCGGGGCCGGTCGACCTGGCCCGCATCCAACCCTTCACCGATTCCTATACCGTGGCCGTCGCGCGCCTGGATCTTTCCCGATTCGACTGGAGCGCCTGGAGCGCGGCGGTGCTTGGGGCGGTCCCTGACCAACACGAGGCGCTCGCGCAACCGCTTGCATTCGCGCAGGCGGCGGTTCAAGTCTGGCTGGACGCCCTTAGCGAAGCCAGAGCCACGGCAGTGTACGCCATCGTTAGCCTAACCTACCTAAGCCAATCGCCGCCCGTCCTGGTGGTCGTGCCGCTTGGGGAAGGAGGCCAACCGGAGCGGCTCGAGCGCTTGCTGACCCAAGAGGGGCCGACCCGGGACCTGCAGGTCGTCGTTCGGAACGGTTGCTTGGTGGCAGCGCCGCCGGCGGTGCATCGGCAACTCGAGTCAGTCCAAGCTCGGGTGCCCGACGCCCTGCCCGCCGCCTTCGGTGCCTTGCCCTTGTCGTTCTTGCAGGTGGCGCTGCTTCCTTACCCGGGCAGCGATCGGGTGATTGAGGAATTGATGCCGACGCTTCCGAGGTTGATGGGAGGCGGCTCGAGCGCTGTGCTCACTCGAGGCTGGCGGTGGGCGGTCCTGTCGGTCGAGGGCCCACCCGAGGGGACGCTGTTGGCCCACGTGCAATCGCGGAGCGCCGGCGATGCGGAAGGGTTGCGCGCGGCGGTGGTCAAGACCTTGGCGGCGCTGGGGCAACTCGATCAGGTCCGCCAGGCCGTGGCGGGATGGGACGAAGTGCAGAGAACGCTGGCGCCGGCCCTGGCGGGTGACGCGTTGCGGGTGCGAATCGATCAGCCCCGGCTGGCGGAGTTGGCGCGCAGCTTGGTCTGGCCGGCGCTCGACGAGGCTCGGGACAGAGCCCAGCGCATGGTGACCCTGGGCAACCTGAAACAGATCGGTTTGGCTCTCCTCATGTATGCCAACGATCATGGCGATCGACTGCCTTCCCACCTCGCCGATACGCTCAAGTACCTCGAGTCGCCCGCGCCGCTGTTGCTGCCAGGTTCGGACGTGCCGCCGCCGCCAGATTTGCTCGGGCAGGACCGTACCGCTCAGGTCCAATGGGTGGACCGGCATACGGCCTTCATCTACGTCGGTGCCGGCGCGGCGATCAAGGCCATCAAAGATCCAGCTCGGACACCGCTCGCCTACCAGAAGTTCGAGACCAGCCAAGAACCGTTTGCGGGGGTGGTGTTCGCGGACGGCCACGCGGAGTACTTGGCGCAGGAAGTCCTCAAGGATCGGTTGACCCAATCCTCGCGCCCGGCGCCCTAGCCCGCGTTTCTCACCACAAGACCGCACCCGAAACGCGAACCCTCGTAGCGCAGACCATCCCTGCCTGCTGTAGCGCCGACATCTCTGTCGGCAGGGTATTCTGTTGGCGAATCGGCCGGTGGGCCGGAAAGCCCGCGATACAGCAGACTGGAAAGACTGGAAGTTGGTCCATGTGTTTTCTTAAATCACTTGACGCTAGGATATTGCTTCTCATACCTGTTTGTCTATGCCGTAGTTTATGCCGCCTCTTACGTCGGGTGAAGCCGCCCGTTCTCCCTTCCAGCTAATGATTGGCGTAAGTTGCATACTCACCGCTGGCCGGGTTCGTCACTTCAGGCACTCGAGCCGACCCAACGCTTGGCCTGTGGCCTCGGAGACCCGCCTCGCGTGCGCTTGCCACCTCCACTCGCATTCGCTGTTACTGAAGCTCATGGTCGCCCTCACGCCCATTCGCATCCTGCGTCAAGTTTGGCGCCACTGCCAGCGGTAGTCGAACGGTGTGTCGCGTCTTCCCGCCGGGTGCTCTGCTGACGGCCGGAACGGGCGGCTGTTATCTGATGTCGGCGTGGGGGCTCGAGGTTCACGGTGGTGGCTGAGTACCTGCTGAGTTGCGGCGTGGTTGGGGGAGCCTTGCTGATTCGCGGGGTGGTTCCGGCAGGCGCGGGTTCGAGGTCATGTGGGTGGTGGGGTCAGGAGGGATTGTGGGGGGTGGCGGTTTCGTGTTCGCGGACGTAAGCCCGAGTTTCCTTCGCCGTCGGAATTGTTAATGTGATGGTGGAAACACGGTCTGGAGCGGGGTGGTGGGGTCTTCGTTGTGGGGTTCTGGTTGGCGAGGATGGATCGTCGGCGGAGGGGTGGTTTCTCGACGGGAACGGCTGGTGGCTGGGGTCGCCGCTCATGATGCCCGACGCATCTTGGCTCCCCGGAGGTTGCCAGAGTCCAGAACTCCTGACATGGTATTGCCGCGCTTGCGCAATTTCCGGGCATTTTCCGTGATCTGAGGTGCGAGGGGGGGGGGAACCCAAACCTGTCCGCTT
>Ga0194125_10002688_pt1 | contig 29183 bp, 19 predicted proteins | sample TA2KigC250mmetaG_FD_148626 | JGI IMG/M metagenome (GOLD analysis project Ga0194125, IMG submission 148626) | Freshwater microbial communities from Lake Tanganyika, Tanzania - TA2015034 Kigoma Deep Cast 250m | ecosystem: Environmental > Aquatic > Freshwater > Lake | place: Tanzania: Lake...
GGCCGGACCTCCTGGGTCCCGACACTGGCCTTGCGTGCGTGAAACGGTCCCAGACTCCGGCGGAGCGACCCCGCCTCGCTTCGCGGCGGAGCACATGCTGCCTTCGCGGACACGAAACCGCTCGGCCTCCGCGACCTTCGGATTTTCGGAGCTACCTACCCGTTCCCCGTCACGCCCCCTGTCTACGCTTCGGACCCGGCGTTACCGCCGCGCCCGCAAGACTCGGTTCCGGCCTGCGCGCTACCGCTTTGGCCGGGCGGGACTCTCACCCGCAAGCCACTGCCAGTTTGCCCAGCGCACTCGTGTATTTCGTGGTTATCTGCCGTGCCGTCACTTCTCGGTCTTCCGCCACGGGTCCCGGCCGATCAGCACGTGACCGGCGCCGAGGAGCTGCTTCGGTTCGCCGGTGAACTTCATCTCGATGACGGTGGAGAGCGGGTCGGGCGCTTGCTCGGGCAGGCCGGAGAGCACGAGTCGGTCGCGGACCTGAGTGACCTTGACCTTCTTGCCGCCCATGATCCGCGCGTCGGTGATCTTGCAGACCAGGCCGCCGATGGCGAGTTCCTTCCCGGGCCAGCGGTTGCAGTGGTAGTAGAGCGTGTCGCCCTTGCGGGTGAAGGCGCCGGTGATCAGCCACTCCTGGTGGACGGGATCGGCGGCGTCGTAGACGCTCGGCCCCCAGCGCTCAAGCCAGGCGCCGACTTGCTTCAGGATCTTCGGCATCGGTTGGATGACACCGCCCAAGGGGTCGGGCCCGATGTTCAGCAGGAGGTTGCCGTGGCCCGCCGCGACCTGGCGCAACATGCCGACCACGTTCCACGCGCTCTTGTAGTTCGTGTCGATCGGCGTGTAGCCCCACGCGTCGTTGAAGGTCATGCACGATTCCCAGGCGCGCGCTTCCGGGGTGATGTGCCCCTCGGGCGTGCCGAAATCGCCGAGGAGCTGGTTGCGGTTGTTCATGATGATGTCCGGCTGCAGCTCGAGCACCATCCGGTTCATCTTCTCGGATTCCCACTCTTCCACGTTCAGCGGCCAGGACACGTCGTACCACATGATGTCGATCTTCCCGTAGTTGGTCAGCAGCTCGCGGATCTGGCCGTGGATGTAGTCCACGAACCGCCGGCGGCTCTTCTCGTTGGTCTTGCACTTCGCGCCGTCGGGATGGTGCCAGTCCATCAGCGAGTAGTAGAACCCCACGCGCAGCCCCTGCTCACGGGCGGCCTCGACGTACTCGGCGACGAGGTCACGCTTCGGGCCGCGCTTCACCGCGTTGTAGTCGGTCAGCTCGCTGCCGAACAGGCAGAAGCCCTCATGGTGCTTGGTGGTCATCACCATGTAGCGCTGCCCGGCGGCCTTGGCGAGCTTCGCCCAGGTGCGCGCGGGCCACGGCCCGGGCTTGAACGCGTCGGCGAGCTTCTCGTACTCCTCGACCGGGATGCGCTCCCGGTTCATCACCCACTCATGCCTCCCCAGCAGCGAGTACAGCCCCCAGTGGATGAACATCCCAAAGCGCGCTTCCCGGAACCACTTCAGACGGCGGACCTGGTCCTGTTCCTCGGCAGTCAGCTTCGGCTTGGCGGGCATGGTGAGAACCCCCTGAGTCGACGGATGCTGGTGCGTCGCGGCACTGCCCAGTTCCGCTGTGTTTGCGCTCACACCTTGCCGAACGGCGAAACGAGCGAACCGCCCGAGCGTTTTCAGGACTGGTAGCCGGTGCGTCCCAAGGGAGGGATCGTGATGCGGTCAGTCCTGCGTGGCCTCACGGCGTTCGCCGTTCTCCCCCTGTCGCAGTGGTTCGTAGCCCCCATTCTGAACGCGCAGCCCACGCTGCCAGCCGGTGAGTTTGCCATCAAGGGCCGCGTGCTGGGCCCCGACGGCGCGCCAGCGGAGGGAGCGCAGGTGCTGCTGTTCTACACTGCGAGGGACCAGCGACCGAGGAGGCTGGAGGTTAGGACCGTCCCCGACGGCAGCTTCACGGCGGATGCGGAGCCCCAGGATGCGAAGCGCGCCGTTTACGCCCTGGCGCGGAAGCCCGGGTTCGCCTTGGACTGGATCGCGGCAAGGCCTGGCGAGGCGATCGAGCTGAAGCTCGGCGCGAACCCGGTGACCTTCGCCGGGACCGTGAAGGGAACCGATGGCGAGCCCGTTGGAGGCGCGAGGGTCGAGATCGCGTCCCTCCGCTGGCCCGACGATTACAGGCCCGCGACGGTCCCGATCTCCGACGACCCGGAGGGTGACAAGGCCGCGCGCACGCGGCTTTACCTCTCCGCGGAACGCCCGCTGACGGCGATCAGCGACGCGGAAGGGCGCTTCGCGATCGCTGACCTGCCGCGAGCGGCCAGCGTGACCGTTGAGGGGACGGCGGAGGGGCGAGAGCGCTTTCGGATGGGCAGTAAGTTGCTTCCGGCGGAGACGCAGAACTGCGACATTGTCTTGGCACCCGAGGCCGTCATTGCTGGTCGGGTGACGCATGAGGGCCAGCCGATCGCCGGCTTGACCGTGCTCTGCGCGGATGACGCTTCCGACAAGGGGTCCACGGAGACGGCAGCGGACGGGACATACCGGCTCACCGGTCTGTCAGCTGGGACCTACAACGTGCGAGCGGGCCGAACCAAGGACCTGACGGCAGTTCGCATCGGTCCGTTCACTGTGAAGGCTGGGGAGACCCTGGCCGACGCCGACATCGCGATGATTGAGGGAGCAGTGGTGAAGGGGACCGTCAGAGACAGCGCGACCGGCGAACCGATCAAGGGGGCGCTGGTCCTGGCGAACAGCCAGAGAGGCATTGACGCTGCACGGACAGATGAAGGGGGTGCGTATGCCCTCCGCGTGCCCCCCGGCACGTGCAAGGTGAGCTGCTACCGCTTTGGCCCTGGGGCACGCCCTGTCACACCGACCGAGCAGAGGGTGACCGTGACTGACAAGCAGGTCGTCGAGGGCCTGGACTTCGGCAAGGGCGCGAAGGGCGCGGCGGTCAGGGGCCGGGTCGTCGACACGGACGGCAAGCCGGTGGCTGGTGCGAGGGTCGGCTCGGTGGTAGGGGTTGCGGCGTCGGAGAAGACCTTTGAGAGTCACTTCCCGGTGGTCACGGATGCCGACGGCCGCTTCGAGTTGCCGATCACCAGCGCTTCAGACAGCGGACGCTGGCCATTGCTGGCGCTGCACCACGAGCGGAGGCTGGCCGGCCTTGTGTGGCTGCCGAAGGGCGAGATTCCGGACACGGACATCGAGCTGAGACTCAACCCGGGCGGTTGGCTGAAGGGCACTGTCGTAAGCATGGATGGGAAGCCGCTGGCGTCGGTTCCCCTCAACTGGTCCCTCATCGGGCCTGAGGGCCTCGGGTGGGGCGTTGAGGCGGGCCAGACCGACGAGAAGGGCGAGTTCGCCTGGGGGCCGCTGCCAGCCGGCCTGCGGCTGGGAGTGCATCCGGGCGGTGACTTCTACCACCTCGGCACGAAGGTGTACCGATGGGTCACGATGCAGGGGGGGGACGATCTCGAGGTTGAGCCGATCGTGCTGAACCCTGCGGGCCGCACGGTCAGAGGTACCGTGCTGGACGCTGACCAGCGTCCAGTAGCGAACGCGACCGTGTATGCCTGCGGGAAGAGCGAGGGCGTCCGGTCAGACGCTGACGGCTGGTGGGAGATGACTGGGCTGCCACAGCAGGGCCAACTGTGGTTCGTTGCCATTCACCCGACGCAACAACTGGTCGCCGCCGAGAGCCTCGACCCCGACTGGGAAGTCGAGCCGGGTCTCATGGTCCTCCCCCCCGCGGCCGCCACCGGCCGCCTGCTGGATGAGGTGGGCACGCCGGTCCCTGGCAGGAGGGTCTATGGGGGCCCACAGTTCCCCATCGAGGTAGCTGGGGGCGGCGGGCTCGACACGTATGACTGGCAGCGGGAACTCATGGGCCGGCTCGGCCACCCGGGTGGTTGGATCTACGTCCGGACCGACGCTGAGGGTCGGTGGCGGGCCGAGGGGCTGATCCCAGGCGTGCGCTACAGCCTTTCCGTGGAACTCTCTGACGGGACGAGGGCGCCGGTGCGCTACGACTTCATCGTCGGACCCGAGGGCACGACGGACGCCGGGGATCTCACCATGCCGGCCCCCTGAGTTCCGCCCGCAGCAGGTCCCCTCGTCTCACATGTCGAACTGCGCTTCTCGCTCCACCACCCACGCACTTCGTGGCGCCCCTGCATCGTGGGCGCCTGTTGAAAGGAGACGGTAGACTCATGGGAGTGGTTGACCTCAAGACGGGACAGGAGACGTGCCTGGACGTGTCCGCTCTGATCGAGAAGGCCAAGTGGATGCGAGCGGCGGCGCTGTGCGCGATTCACTCGGGCAAGTCGGGCCATCCGGGCGGGTCGCTGTCCATCATGGATGTTGCCGCGGCGCTGTATCTGAACGTTGCGCGGCATGCGCCGAAGAAGCCGGATTGGGAGGAGCGGGACCTCGTCTTCTTCTCCGCCGGCCACAAGGCCCCGGCGCTGTATGCGGCGCTCGCGGCGAGCGGCTACTACAACCTCGGCGACATCATGACGTTCCGGCGCTTCGGCAGCACCTTCCAGGGCCACCCGCACCGACTGAAGACGAAGGGGGTCGAGGTCTCCAGCGGCTCGCTCGGGCAGGGCCTGGGGATCGCCGTGGGGGCGGCGCTGGGGATTCGGCTCAAGGGGCAGGACCGGCGCGTGTACTGCCTGATGGGCGACGGCGAGCAGCAGGAGGGCAGCGTCTGGGAGGCCGCGATGTCGGCCGCGAACTTCAAGGTGGACAACCTCTGCGCGGTGGTGGACCTCAACCGCCTGCAGATCGACGGCTGGACGAAGGACGTGATGGACATCGAGTCCATCGACGCGAAGTACGCGGCCTTTGGCTGGCATGTGATCCACATCGACGGCCACGACATGGCGCAGATCGTCGCTGCGTTCGAGGAAGCGAAGACGGTCAAGGGCAAGCCGACGGTCCTGATTGCCGACACGGTCAAGGGCAAGGGCGTCAGTTTCATGGAGAACCAGGCCGGCTGGCATGGCGTGCCGACCACGAAGCGCGAGCAGCTCGCCCAGGCGCTGGAAGACATCGGCGCGCCGGACTTCCCTGCCGCGCTCGTAGACCAGTTCATCGCCGACTCGCAGACCTTCGCCGACCGCATGGCGGCGGCCGTGGATGACCTCGTGCCGAAGTTCGGGAAGGACTACTGGTGGAACGCGGGCGACTCGATGCAGGCGGAGATGGAGCCGACGCGGATGGGCTTCGGTCGCTGCATGGAGCGCATCGGCGAGGACCCGCGCGTCGTGACGCTGCACGCCGACATCTCGGGCTCGATCCGAATCACGGGGTTCGAGGAGAACCACCCCGACCGCCTCAATCGCGTGTTCAGCGTCGGCATCGCCGAGCAGAACATGATGCAGGTTGCCTCCGGCCTCTCGCTGATGGGCTACATCCCCGTTACCGGCACCTACGGGGTCTTCGCCTCGGGCCGCTGCTGGGACCAGATCCGCACCACTATCTGCTACTCGGGCCTGAACGTGAAGATCGCCGGCGCGCACGGCGGCATCTCCGTCGGCCCGGACGGCGCGACGCACCAGTCGCTCGAGGAGATCAGCCTCATGGGCATCCTCCCTGAGATGACGCTCGTCGTGCCGGCCGACTCCGTCGCCACCGACCGCCTCTCCGAGCAGGCGATCATGGACGTGGATGGCCCCGCATACATCCGCTACGCCCGCGAGGCGACGCCGGTCATCACGAAGGACGACACGCCCGTCGTGCTGGGCAAGGCGAACGTCATCCGCTTCCGGGGCGAGGCGCCGAAGTTCGCTGATGCCTTCGAGACGGTCCTGGCCGATGAGTACGAGAGCGAGGGTGAAGACATCTGCATCGCCGCCTGCGGCCCGATGGTGCCTGAGGCGATGCGCGCCGCCTGGGTTCTCAAGAGCGAGTTCGGCGTCGAGACCCGCGTCCTGGACATCCACACAGTGAAGCCGCTGGATGAGCAGGCCCTCGTGAAGGCGGCGCTGGACTGCCGCGCGATCGTTACCGCCGAGGAGCACCAGGCGGGCGGCTTCGGCGCCTTCGTGGCCGGCGCGGTTGCCGCCGGGGTGGACTCGGGTGAGGCCGTCACCGTCGAGCAGATCGGCACCTGCGGCTTCGGCGAGTCCGGCGACCCGTGGGTCCTGATGAAGTCCTTCGGCCTCACCGCCGAGCACATCGCCGACCGCTGTAAGATGCTGCTGCACCGGAGGGCGTCGAAGAAGGTCCCGAGGTAGTGCCGCGGGTCGCATCGCCGTGCGCCACCCTTCGATGGCGAGACAGTCACCTGCCTCAAGGGGGGCAAGGAAAGGAGGCCGCAGGGCCATGAACTGGCTCAAGAAGCTCCTCGGAGGTCCCATGCTTCGCTGCAACAACTGCGGGGCACGTCAGCGGGAGGGGGCTTGGGAGGACGCGATGCAAGCACGCGCCGCGGCGGCGGGGAGCAGGTTCGTCAACCTCTCCGCGTCCCCGGAGTGCCTCAAGTGTGGATCGACCGACCTCGTTGGTGCGTCGTCACCGAGGCCGCAACCGAAGGAAGCCCCCAAGGAGGTCGCCGACTTGGCTGGGCGGTTCGCGGCTGCCGGACGCAAATGGGCAGCTGCGCACTCGGAGGAGCAGGCAGCAGTTGGCCGTAGCTCGGACGGCTTCCGGGCAGTACTGGCACGCACGAGGCCGATCAAGGAGGAGACGGAGAGACTCGTCAAGACGCTTATCGGTGAGGCACGCGCGCGAGGCGTGCTCGACGATGTCCTTCGTCTCCTACAGCGCAAGGGTGAGAAGGCCACGCTGTACCTAATGGATGCCTACCTGTGATGACGGAACGCCAGGCCTGCGGCTTCGGCGAGTCCGGCGACCCGTGGGTCCTGATGAAGTCCTTCGGCCTCACCGCCGAGCACATCGCCGACCGCTGCAAGATGCTGCTGCACCGCAGAGGATCGCCGAAGGTGAAGTAGCCCGACCGGAAAGAGGGGGACACCATCCCCATTGCCCGTGACGTCTGCGAAATGGGGATGGTGTCCCCCTCTTTCCCCCTACGATCCGCCCTGCAGCGTCTCAATCGCCTCGTCCGCCGCCCGCAGGCGCGAGGAGAGCGTTCGGCAGAGGTTGAGCAGCACGGTCCTGCCGATCGCCGGATGCCGGCCGGTCAACTGGTGGAAGTCGGAAGCCGCTAGCACGAGAAGCGTGGAGTCCGCGGTGCAGACGGCGCCCGCCGATCACGGCAACCCGTCCACCAGGGCCAGCTCCCCGAAGACTTCCCCGGGACCGACGGTCGCGAGCGGTTGGTCGCTCTCGTGGTTGGCGACGATCTGCACTTCGCCCTCGACGACGATGAACAGCGACTGGCCCGGATCGCCCTTGGCGAACACAGGCTGCCCGCTCCGGTAGCGCTTCTCCGGGCAGATGCCCCGCAGCCGCTCGACCTCCCAGTCGCCCAGCCCCTGGAAGATCCGGACCCGGCGCGCGACATCGGTGATGACCGTGCCGCGGTGGCGCTCTGAGAATGTGGTCTCGACCAGCTCCTTGAACGGGACCACCGAGTCGATCATCTGAATGGGGCCCAGGTCCCACGGAACCGTCAGGCGCACCATCTTCACCACGTCCAGGCGCTCGACCAACTCGAAGACCATCGCCGGGAAGTAGGCCACGGGCACGAAGCCGAGTTCCCAGAGGCTCTGCTGCATCCGCGGTGAGTCCGCCCGCACGTCCACCTGCACGTAGGCGGGCTGATGCGCCGCGGTGACGTGCTCCACGAAGGCCTTCAGCAGCGCGCCCTTCACGGCATCGCTCACCGCGATCAGCTCGGTAAGGCGCACCTTCTCGTCAATTGGGTCGTGGACGAACCCGGCGGCGCCGACCGGCTGCCCCTCCCGTTCGGCGATGAGGTACTGAGCCTTGTGCGCCGCGAGTTTCAGGAACCCGTACTCCAGCCGCACACCTCCGAAGACCTCGCGGTCGGCGACCCGACCCTTGCCGATCCGCAGCAGGCGGTAGTCGTACTCGCCCCTCGGCTCACCGATTGTGACGGCGTCGTCGATCGGGTAGCCCTCCGTGTCGCTGTCGGCGATCAGGTCCGGCTCGCAGCCTACCGCGCGCAGCGCCATGCAGCCCAGCGGGTACACGCAGGGGATCGTGTGGGGGTTGTTCTTGCGCAGTCGCAGGGCGTTCGGGCCGACGGTCGCGACGAACGCGACGCTCTCCCGCACACCCGCGAGCTTGTACGCCAGCGGCTCGAAACCCACCGGCGCAAACCCACAGCGCGTCAGGATCTTCTGCGCTCCCGGATGCGCCACGCGACACTCGGCGAAGCCGACCTCCACCCGCTCCTGCGCGTAGGCGATGCAGTGTTCGATCAGACGCGTCCCAATCCCGCCCGAGCGTGCCCCGGGGTCCACCACCAGCCGACCGAACTCGCCGATGAGGTCGTCCGCATCGCCGACGTTGAGCATCACGGCGGCAGACCCGACGATCCCATCGTCGTCCTCCGCCACGAACCACGCAATGTCATCGTCGAAGACACCCTTCTTCACCCAGCGTGCGTCGTAGAACTCCTGGAAGGGGAAGCCGTCTCCGTAGACGGCGCGGTAGACGGCGATCGTCCCTTCGACATCCGGCTCGTCGATCCGGCGGATCACCATGGCCTTTGGTGCCTCGGCTGTTGGTGTGCAGCGCTCACCTCTTCAACGCCTCGACCCACGCACCTTCGCCCCGATGCCCGGCCCTGCGAGAACGGACCTCCTACCCCCAAGCAACCAGCACGCAGCGACGGCTACTGGCTGAACCTGAGGGCCGTGCCATTGCGGTCGGTGAGGCGGATGCACGCCTCCCAACCGCCGCCGCCCTGGACCACCTTCACCAGCACCTTGTTCGCGCCGGCTTCGAGGTGCGCCTCGACCGAGTCCTCGTCCACGCGCAGGCTGCGCGGCTGCGGCGCGCGGTGGACTTGCTGGCCGTTCAGCCAGAGCTTCATCCCGTCGTCGCTGCCGCACTTGAGGAGCACATCCTGCGCTTGCTCGACCGTGACCTCGGCGTACATGTAGGCCGTCACGTTCGTGTTCGGCTGCATCAGCGCGGCGTAGTTCACGATCCCCATCGGGTCGATGGTCTGGTGCTGGGTCCATGTCAGCTCGCGGTCGCCGACCTTGATGGGAGCGGCGAGGTCGATGGCCTTCTCCGGCGGGAGGTCAGCGTCGATGTTCTCGCCGGGGAACGGCCCGATGACCCACCACTTGCTGATGAAGCCGGCGGCATGTGCGGGGTCCACGTCCACACCCAGACCGCGCAGCTTGCCCACGATCTCGCCGGTCAGCCCGCGCGACGGGCCCAGCTCCAGCGCCCGCAGCAGCATCTGCTTGCCGCGCTCCTGATCGCCCTCGGCGGCGAGGCGCGACGCGATGGCCGTGTACAGGCGCAAGGCCGCCTCGCGGGTGCCGTCCGCATTCAGCAAGGGCTCGACCAGCGGCAACAGGTCGGCCTGCGGCACACCTGCCAGGCCGTACAGCGCGAGGCTCTTGAGTTCATCGGTCTTGGCGCATTCCAGTGCGGTGAGGTACATCGGCCGCGCCTCATCGGGCTTGCCGCCATCGCGCACAGCATCCGCCTGACGGACATATGCCGCAACGGCCACGCCGTTCCCCGCCTTGGCGCCCTCCAGGATCGTGTCGCGAACGGCCGGATCGGTGAGGCGGTCGAGCAGTTCCAGGGCGCGGACGCGCACGTTCACGTCCTCGTCCCTGGTCGTCGCTTCGATCGCGCGCTTGCCAGCCGGCTCATCACGGCGCGAGAGCACGGTGAGCAGGGCGACCTTCGTCTCCGGCTTCGCGGCGCGCGTGGCCTCGGCGATCGCGACGCCCGCCTGCTCGCCGGGCAGCGAGACCAGCGCATCCTCGGCGCTGCGTCGGACCTGAGCGTCGGCATCGGTGAGAGATACAATGAACGTGCCTGCATCCTCCGGCGTCCCGCTCTTGCCAAGACCGATGATCGCGGCCTGCCTCACGGCGGGGGTCTTCGTTGCCGCGAGCACCCTCACATAGACGGCGCGGGCCTCCGAGGCCTTGTTCGAGGTCACGAGGCCCTCAGCCAGCCTCAGCAAGGCCTCGTACACCGGCGCCCGGTCGTCCTCCGGCCCTCGATCGAGGGCGGGCAGCAGGAGCTTCAGGGCGGCCGGATCGCCGATCTCCCCGAGGGCGGAAACACAGGCGATCATCACCTCATCCGGGGCGGTCTGCGCGAGGGCCATCAGCTGCGGGACGGCCTTCGTGTCCTTGCGCTGGCCGAGGGCTTGGATGACCTGCACCCTGGTCGCACCATCGGTGGTTGCGAGGGCGGCGCGGAGGGCGGTCACGGCTTCGGGGCTCGGGTTCACCGCGAGGGCCTGCACGGCGTCGCCCGCCAGGTCGGCATCGGACAGCATCGCCACGAGCCCCGGCACGCACTCCGCGCTCCCGCAGATGTGCAGCTGGATGACCACGAACTGCTTGCACTCGGTCGCGGCCTCAGTCTTCAGGTAATCGCCCAAGGCCTTGGCGAAGGCAGCCCGAGGGGCGGCGGGCTCGCCGGGCGCGGAGAGGCGCACCGCGAGACCGTGCAGCGCGATCCGTGCGCCGGAATCGCCGCCCTGCTCGGCAGGCACCAGCAGCTTCAGCAGGCCCTCCACGCCCGCGGCGCCCATCCCCCGCAGGGCGTCGAAGGCCGCCAGGCGCTCGGCGGCGTCATTGGAGGCCGCCTTCGAGGCGAGGTCGGCGACGTCCTGGGCGAGCACGCAAGCCGGCAGTACCAGCGCTAGCACAATGAGCAGCGAGGTGACGGTTCGCATTGGGGTCTTCCTCCTCGATGTGGGTCATGGGCCGGCGATCCGCTCGTAACGGAGCAGTGCGGAGCCGGGCTTCTCGCGGATCATGATCTCGGGCTTCACGAACTCCCGGCCGCGCATCGTCTTCCACGGGCCGGGCTCGTAGGTCTCGCCGGTGACGCTGACGCGGTACCGGGCCTCAGGGTCGATGGCTTTGAGCGTGATGTCCATCATCAGGATGTCGCTGTCGGGTCGGCGGAAGAGGAACGCGTACCCCCGACCGAGATCGGGGCGGTCGAGCTGGTACGCGTACCAGTCTGTCTGCTCGGTGGTCAGCCGGAGCAGCGGGTACAGGTCTCCCAGGAAGAGCGGCCGCAGCTCCTTCAGCTCGGCGATCCCCTCGCGTGCGAGATTGTCGGGGAAGCCCGGCCGGTCGATGTCGCCGTACAGGCAGATGCCCGCCGTCATCGCGCTGCGGAAGCAGTACGGGTGCATGTCCCAGATCGGGCCGGTGTGGAAGGGCACGTAGAGCGATAGCCCCGTGACCATGACTTGGTCGGCCCGCGCCATGTACGGCCAGTGGGCCTCGCCCCGCAGCCCCTCGCCGATGTCGTTGAGGTCGCTGCGCCACAGGTAGAAGCCCCGCGTGCTGGTCTCGATGTCGATCCGGTTGCCGCCCCCCATGCAGTTGTCCACCAGCAGGCCCGGGTTACGCTCCAGCAGGTCGCTCCAGAACTGGTAGAGCCCCTCGACGTGCATCATCTCCGGGATGCCGATGCGCCCTTCCGGGCCTTCGGGCGGCAGCCCGCTCCCATCCTCGCGGTAGATGTCCACGCCCCACTCGCGGATGCGGTCGCACACCCAGTTCGTCAGGAACTCCCGCGCCTCCGGGTCGCCCATCCGCCAGAGCCCGCCGCTCCCCTTCGTGCCGCCATAGAGGTACTGCGGGTACTCGTCGGCCCAGCGCGTGCCGGGCGCAACCGACGGCGGGAGCGACCAGAGCACGAACTTCATGCCCTTCGCATGGGCGGCATCGCCGAGCGGGCGCAAGCCGCGCGGGAAGTCCTCCGGCCGCGGATACCAGTTGCCGACGTTGAGGTGCCAGGGCTGCGGGTACCAGTAGGCATCCATCCAGTAGGTGTCGCAGCCGAGGCTCTTGATCCGATCGATCAGCGCCAGCTCGCTTGCCTCGTTCGGCAGCTTCATGTTCCGCACGTAGACCGTCGCCGCCGAGTTGTGCGCGATAGGCGGGAGCGCCGGCTGCCCGTCAAGCTGCTGCACGTAGTGCTTGAGCATCATGCGCCGGAAGGCGTTGTGGCCTGCGCTCATCTCGTCGCCATGCCACCGGAACAGCACGATCCTCGGTGTGCGGACGCGCTCGCCGGGCTGCAGGCGGAAGCTCGTCGCCTGCATTCCTGCCTTCACGTTGAGCGTGCCGGGCACGTCCTGGAGGAACTCGGCGCGCCAGCGTCCCGTCCAGCCGATCGCCAGGATCCAGCCGCCGCCGGGCGCCTGCAGGTTGAAGAAGGGCAAGTTGCTGAAGGCAGCGTAGCTGCGGAACTCGCGCGGCTCCTTGTGCTGCAGCACCTCGTCATGCGGCAGGAAGCTGCCGCCATCGGGCTGATCGTTCACGTACCGGTCGCCGTTTGACCAGCGCAGGACAGCAGCGCCCGGCGGGACGGGCGTCCCCAGCAGGTCCGCGACATCGAGCGGCAGCACATCCTCGATGAGGGGCGTGTCGGCCTGGCCCGTGTTGGTGAAGTGGAGGACCCAGTCCACGGCGGCGGCGTCGGCGTAGGTCGTCACCGTGCACTCGATCAGCAGGCCGGTCGCCGGGTCGCGGAGCGAGATAACCTGCGCACCCTCGGCGTCCGCTCTCGTCCCGAGCTCCCACTGATCCAGGAACTCGTCCGATGGACGTCCGCCATAGCGGAAGGAGAAGGGCACGGTCAGCCGCCGGCTGCCTCGGTTCGCGAACAGCGGCAGCTCGTCGAGGAAGACAGAGGTCCCGTTGGCGTACTTCACGGCCGCGTTCCCCCAGGCGCACTGATCGCAGTCGATGCCGTCGCCCGCGTCATCCACCTCGAGCGTGAACTCGCGCGCACCCTTGAGCGGCACCCGGATCGACAGGGGGTCGCCGCCGCCGCGCAAGATGGGGCTCGTGAGAACCCTCTCGCCGCCGACGAGCACGTGGAAGCGCGCCGAGCCGCCTGGGGTGAAACGATCGATTCCGACCTCGGCGGCGAACTCCTCGCCGGGCTTGTCCAGCGACACACGCACCGTCGCTGGGGTATCCATGTAGAGGCCGTGGGCGTAGGTCTTGTCGCCCAGACGCAGCGGCAAGTCCTGCCAGTTTCGGTTCCGCAGGACGAGGTGTCGGCTCTGCTCGACAAAGAGGCCCGGGCCGGTGGGCTGCGCCACGCCAGGCTTGGCGAAGGCCCGTTCGGCCCAGGCGTGGGCTTCAGCGAGGGCGTCTTGAGGCACTGCGCTGCCTCCCGCTACCGCGGCAAGCGCGAAGATGACGAGCCCGGTCGCCCATCCTCGCCAGTTGCCGTTCCCTGGAGTCTTTGCCGTTCCCATCACCTGTCACCCGTAACCTGTCACCTCACAGATGCCACGGCGCACGCATGGGGATGTTCACGAACTGGCTGGCCTGCTCATCGCCGATGAACTGCTCCTTGGCCGGATCCCAGCGCAGCTTCCGGCCCAGGCGGATCGCCAGATTCCCCAAGTGCAGCACCGAGGCGACGCGGTGCGAGACCCACGCATTGCCGCCGGGCTGCTTGCGCTCGCGGAGGGCCGATTCCCAGTCGAGCATCGGCGGGGGCTCGGGGACGCTGCCGAGTTGGTCGAAGAGACCCGGCGGGTCGGTCTTGCCGTCCTGCATGACCTTGCCCTTCGGCCCCTCGATCCAGGGGATGTCCGGCGGGTCCTCTTTGCCCGATTCGCCGCTCGTGCAACAGATCACGTTGCCATCGGCGAAGGTGTACGTGATGCTCTCCCACATGCCGCACGCCTCGGGATGCGCGGGCCAGGGCGCGACCGCCTCGATCTCGACTGGCCCCGTGTCATCGTAGCCCATGAAGTAGATGACGGGATCGAAGAAGTGGGCGGCCATGTCGGCGAACCCGCCGCCGTCGTAGTCCCAATAGCCCCGGAACCGGCCACCATTCCAGCGGTCCGTGTTGTGCGGCTTCACCGGCGCGGGCCCCAGCCACATGTTCCAGTCCAGCTCCGGCGGGACCGGCTCAGGCTTGAGGTCCGTCCGCCCACTCCACTCCCTCACCTTGTAGTTGTACTTGCGGTGCGTCATGTTCACGCGGACCGGCGCGCCGAGGAGGCCGCTCGCGATCAGCTTGCGGTATGCCCGGTGTCCGTAGCGCCCGGCCGTGCCAATGTGGAAGACACGTCCGTAGCGATCGACCGCCTCCGCTACGGCCCGGCCCTCGGCAATGAACTTCGTGAAGGGCTTCTCGCAGTAGACATCCTTGCCGGCCTGGCAGGCCGCGATCGAGACCAGCGCGTGCCAGTGGGGTGGGGTGACGACGTAGACCACGTCGATGTCGTCGCGGTCCAGCACCTCACGGAAGTCGGTGTAGCCCTTGGTGTCTGCGCCGGCGTCCAGGCAGCGCTTCAGGGCGCCCTCCATGCGGGCGCGGTTCACATCGCAGACCGCCCCGAGGCGGATGTCCTTCTGGCCCTGGAAGCGGTTGATGAGGTTGCCCAGGTGCGCGTTGCCCATCCCGCCGACGCCGATGACTGCGCGGACGGTCACCTCGTTCGCCGAGGGCTGCGACAACGCGCCCGAAGGCAGAATGTAGGGCACGGCCACGGCGCCTGCGCCGACCGCGCAGGTCCTGAGGAAGTCACGGCGTCTCAGCGGCTGGGACATTGGGGCACCTCCCGGTAGGGGCCGAGCGACGGCGCGCATCGGCGAGGCCGCCGATGCCACGACGCGGACTGGTTCGACGTAAGCGGGCCTGATTCCCTTCTACCGCTGCGCGTCCTCGCCGAAGTCTCGCTTGTATCGCACCAAGAGGTCGTTGAGCGTTTCCTCCAGCAAGTAGACCTTCCCGCGCACGCGGACGGACTGCTTCGGCGGGCACTGGGGCCAGATGGGATCCGCGTGGAAGCAGGGGATGAGCCAGTTGCTGAGGATCGACTTCGGGTGCGGCCAAGCGATGGCAAGCACGTGCTTCCCATCCGGCGCGAGGGCTGCGACCAGGCCGTAGTCGGAGGTGACGCCCGCTTTGCCCCAGCCGGTCGGGTCGGCTGGCTCAGGGAGGTCCAGGCCGGCGACACAGGGGTAGTGGCTCAACTCGCGGCGGCCCTTGCCCCGGTCCGTGTCGGCCATGCGGACCCACTTGCCGTTGCTGAGCATGTAGCTGCGCTCGCCGGTCTCGTCGCGGAGGAGGTCGTCCCAGAGGCGCAGGCAGAACTGCGTGTCCACCCAGGTCGGCTTGTCCTGCCCGTTATAGAACCAGCACTCGAAGGTCACGTCATCGACGCCGGGGCTGACGATGCCGCCGTAGCGGCAGTCGTCGGAGAGCGCCCAGTCGTACCACCAGGAGCCGCCGGGGCCGGCGTGCCAGTCGGCGAGGCTTGAGATCGGCGTCTTGCCCGGCATGTCCTCGCGCACGTGGTCGATGAAGTGGATGCCGAAGTCGGACATGATCGTCTCGGGGAAGCGCAGATTCACCGGCTTGGTCATCCACGGCGCCTGGAGGTAGACCAGATTCGCGAGGACGGCCTCGGGGGGCTGAAGGTCGCAGGTGACCTTCACCTTCGGCGTTTCGCCAAAGGCCACGCGGTACGTGTGCTCATTTCCGTCGGCATTCACCAGGAAGACGCACCCGAACGTGCCTGCCTCATCCACGAAGACCTGGTAGCCATCGCTGCCGACCGTCTCGCAGCGCACGGGCTGCCACTCGCCGGTCGCTGTGCGCTGCTCCAGGCGCGGGCGCTCGTAGGTAGGCAGTCCCTCGACGATGACCGGGATGAGGTTCGTGCCGCCGGCCATGGAGAACTCGGCCTTGCCCTTCTTTGTGGCCTGCACGCGCGTCGGGAATTCCGCGAGCTTCCGACCCGCTTTGACCTTGGTGATGCGAGGCGCGTTCTCGCCGAAGGGCACGCGATCGCGCTCGGGCGTCTCGTAGGCGTTCTGCTCGGTGCCATAGGGCATGATGTAGAAGTCGGCCTCGACCACGTCGCCCGGCTTCAGCTCGGCCTCTCCCCATCGACCGTCAGGCGCGAGCTGCAGGTCCCCGGACTTGTGCGTCTGCGCGACCACCGCCGGGCCCAGCGTTTCGCTGCCGATTCGCGCTGCGAAGCTCCGCACGACGAAGCTGTTGCAGCCGCGCTTGTCTCCGTAGACGGTCGCCCAGGGGAAGCTGCCGCCGAGGGGCTCGCCGGCGACGGCGAAGCCGTCCTCGGCCTTCACGTCGCGCACCTGCACCTTGCCCGCGTCGCTCTGCCAGGCGACCTGCTTGTAGCGGAGGCGCTGGATGGCGGTCGTGATGTCCAGGAGGCGGAAGTCCGTGCCGAGGTTCTCGATGCGGAGCGGCTTGAGCACCTCGATCGTCAGGTGCAGGAAGTTGCGCAACTCGTCGGTCTGCGGCAGCTCGAAGCTGTCCAGCCGCGCGCGTAAGGCGCCGTCGTCGGAGACGTAGTCGAGGCTGATGTCCATCCAGTTCGGCCCGGTGCTGCGGAACGTCGTGCCGACGTACTCGGCGTAGTGCCACTTGCCCTCAGACCGGACCATCAGGAAGCGATGGCCGGCGACGTTGTCGTGCTGCGGCTGGCTCTCCCAGACCGGCTGGCTCATCGCGCGCAGGTCCGCAATCGCGACGCCGGGCAGCCCGCCGAACTTGAACGGCACCAAACAGGTCGTCTCCGTGACGCCCGTGCTGCTGTGGAAGTAGTCCATCCACGCGCCCAGCGATGAGAACTGCTTCAGCGGATGGTTGCCCCAGTTCTGGTAGAGGTGCAGGCTCGTGATCTCGCGGACTTCGTTCGCCGCGAGGTGGACCGGGAAGAAGGTCTCGCTGAACGGGATGTCGGTGGGGTTGTAGAACGGCTCCTCCTTCTCGCCGGAGAAGTTCTTGCTGATCTGCACCTTGATCGGGAGCGGGTTTCCCTCGGCATCGAGCACCACGCCACACTCGACCGAACCGGGCGAGTTCCGCGTAGCATGGCAGACGTAGACCGTCTGCGATAGGGGACCGTTCTTGAGGCGGAAGCGTGCGGTCTCGTAGTGGTTGGGATTCACGTAGTAGTGGTAGCTGAAGCCGCCCGGGTTGTCCGTGCGCACCACGTAGCACCCGCGAATGGGATCGTAGGCCCCATCGACGCCGTCCAGGACCTCGACGGAGGCGGGCGGCGCGTCGAACAGCGGCAGGGCTACGGAGGGCTGGTCCCCGGGCTTCAGTGACTCGAAGGGCGTCTTGACCGGCTTCTCACCCGAGCGGGCGAGACGGAAGGCGCCCGGCTTGGCCTGCTCTGCGCCCTCCACGCAGTGCCAGATCGCCTGCACGAGCAGACGGTCCGGGTAGGCGTAGAAGACGACCTCGCCCTTGGCCGGGAACGGCACACCAGCCTCGCTCACGCACTGAACGTCGAGCCAGTGGACCTCGATGTAGTACGGCCCGCGCCGGTAGAGGTTGATGCGGGACTTCTCGGCGGCACGCAGAGAGGAGTAGACCACGCCGCCGGATTCTGCCTCAAGCCACAGCCGGCCGACCTGCGACTGCTGCGCGAGGTCGGCCCGCTGCTTCTCGGCGTCGGCCAGGTGCAGCGTGACCTCGTAGTTGTCCCCCAGCAGCAACGCAGCCTGACGCGAGGCGTCAACGTAGCGGCACTCGAGGCGTTGCGCGGCCGAGGGGCGCTGCGCCGCGAAGTCGGCGGACCAAGCGTCGGACGTGGCGGCACCGGCGGGACAGGCCAGAAGGGTCAGCATGGAGAGCATGGGGGCTCCTTGGGGCAGATGCGGGAGACCGCGGGCGCGGAGCGAAGGCTACGGCTCGATGACCTGCAGGCCCAGGGCTTCGGCGGCCTCGGCCAAGTGCCTGTCGCGATGGAGGAGGGCGGCACCATGGAGGCGCGCCACAGCCACGATCAGGAGGTCAGTGGTCGGTACCGTCAGGCCCCGGCCCCTGAGAGTCCAGGCCAGACGGCCTGCCTCCTCACCGGCGCCCTGCATGTCGAGGCAGGTGGCGGCAGCCAAGCCCCCACTCAACCTGACCAACTGGTCTCTCGGTCTGATGCCTCGGAGCACCTCGGCAACCACCACCTCGCACGTGGCTGCCCGCGCGTCACGAAGGAGCGCGTCGATCGTCACGCGATACGGTGAGTGCCCGCTCGCGGGCAGGGCCTCGATCCATGCGCTCGAGTCAATCAGCACGGCCCCGTCCTGCGTCACTGTGTTGGCTCCTTGTGTGGCGCAGCCACGCGACGTCCAGGGCTGCGAAGGCCGGGCCTGCAGTCGGCGGGCATCAGTCCTCCGCTCGCATCCGCTCCAGGTCGTCTTGGGTCAGGTCGAAGTCCGCGTGCCCGAGCAGGGCGCGCAGGTCGTCCAGCCGCCGCCGCCGCACCAGCTCATCGAGCGCTAGCGCAACGACCTCCCGCTTCGTCTTGAGCCCAGTAAGTTGCATGGCATCACGCACGAGGTTGTCTGGCAGATCGATGGTGCTTCTCATCTCCGTCTCCTTCGTTCGCTGAGTCCTCCGCGCGCATACGTTCGAGGTCGTCCTGCGTCAACCCAAAGCCCTTCCCGAACAGCGCCAGGAGCCGGGAGACCCGTTGCTGGCGCACCAGTTCCTCCAACGCCAGCACGACGACAGCCCGCTTCGTTCTCAGCCCGGTGAGTTCCATCGCGGCGCGGATCAGGTCGTCGGGCAACTCGATGGTGCTTCTCACTGGTGTGTCCTCTGCGCACATCATACGCGCACCAGGTTCGCGTGTCAATGCTCGGGGGCGGACTTCCAGTGTAGCGGTCTGCCGATCTCGTCCATCTGCTTGATGCCGAGGTAGCCGAGGATCGCGACGTTCAGCATGCCGTTGTCGGTGGCGCGGCCGACGTAGGCGGAGCCGTCGCGCGGGCGGTCGAGGAAGTCCTTCCATTCGCGCTCCATGCTCCAACGTTCATCCAGCACCTTGAGCCAGTCCTCGAAGGCCGCGTCCGGGCCGACGGTGTCGAGGTACTCGGTGAAGAGCCAGTAGACGTAGGGCCCGACCCAGAACTCGGTCGGGTACTCGTACTTCACGCCCTTGATCCAGCAGTCGTCCGTGGTGTAGCGATAGGCCTTGCGCGCGGCTTCGGCGGCCTTGGCGGCGGCCTCCTCGCGGCCCGCCAGCTTGTCGGCAAGGTAGCAGCCGAACATCCCCTCGGCGATGTAGATGTTACCCAGGAACGTGTGGCAGCCGCCCTCGACGATGTCCTCGCACTGCCAGTCGAACCAGCCGTTCGGCTTCATCTTACGGGCGGACCACTCCACCGTGTTGTCCAGCACCGGCCACCAGTCGTCGGGGACCTTGTCGCCGAGAAGCTGCATCGCGTAGGCGTAGTAGGAGAGCCCGGCGAGCGCCCGGCCGAGGTAGACATCGCACTGGCGGCCCTCCTGGTGGTAGGTGACCTGCTCGACGCTGCCGTCGGGGCGCTCGTTGAGGGCCAGGTGGCGGATGACCTTGGGCAGCCCGTCGGGGTCCTGGGTCGCGTGGGCCACGAGGTAGTCGGCGGCCTTGCGCACGGCGGCGCTCAGCTCGCGGGCGCGCTGCTGCTTGCCGGGCACCCCATTGTAGTAGATGATCGCGTAGGTGATGGCGCGCATCCACTCGCCGATCTGGTTCGAGTCGTACGAGTAACCGTTCTTCCCCCAGTCGGTCTCGTAGCCGGCGCTGGCGATTTCGTTGGTCGTAGTACGGCAGCCGCCGGAGGGTGACTGCATGTGGGCGATCATGTGGTCCATGCTATCGTCCAGGAGCCACTCGGTGAACTTGCAGCGCGTCAGGTCGGCGCTCTTGCGGAAGGCCTCGGCGGCCAGCGCCAGGCCCGTGTCGCCGGCCTCGTTCCCTTCCGTGTGTTTCCAAGTGGTGGCGCCATATGCGCGGAGGAACTCGGGGTACGTGGCCTTGTCCAGAGGGTCATAGCAGTGCGGGAGCGCGGCCGCCGCCCAGCCGATGATGTCGCCGTAGAGCTGATCCCGAATCCACATGACCATGCCTGTGCGAATGGAGAGGACCGTGTAGGTCATCGTCTCATCGGGCTTGCGGATGTAGAGGTCATCGCAGCCGACCCGTCCGCCGAGTAGGGACTTGCCCTCGCGCCGCACATCCGCCACGACGAGGTAGTAGCCGGGCGCGAGGTCGCCGAGCGGAAGCTGCACGGAGAGGCGGCTTACGGTGCCCGCGGCCGCAGCCTGACCGAGGGGCAGCTCCTTCTGCGTGACCTTCCCGGTGAAGACCTCGTGGAGCTTCACGCAGAGGGAGTCGGTGGCCTTGAGCGAGGCGGTCTCGCCCGTCTCGACGACGAGCAGGCCCGGCAGCGTCTTCGCGCCCCGGTCGAGGATGACGATGCGCTCCGAGGTGTCCGCGCGCTCGCCGACCCAGAGGCCGACGGCAGCCTCGTCCGCGCCGAGCTTCGAGGGCTCCCGTATGAGGTTGGCCAGCCGGAACCCGCCGATGTGGAAGGTCAGCTCATCCTTGTCGTTGTAGTCGCTCTCGCAGAGGAAGAAGTGGATGCGGTCCACCTTGTCGAGGGTGGGAACGTTCGCCAGGCGCTGTGTGCGTAGGACCCACTCGCCGGCCTTGAAGGGCTCGATGGGCTCGTTGAGGCGGCCCTGGCCGTCGGTCCATAGAATGAACCGGATCGGCAAGGCGCCCTTGCGCTCGGTGTCGCAGCGGATCCAGTACTGGATCGCGTCATAGCCGCTGAAGTCCAACGCCGGCTGGGGCTGCACCTCGAAGGAGGGCCAGCCCTGAGGGTACTGCCCCTCGTTGTGGTGGTCGATCTTCACACGGAAGTCGAAGCACTTGCCGCCCCAAGGGCCCGGCTGCTCGGCGATGGAGAGCTCGCCCTCCTTGCCGCCGGAGTTGCGCCAGGGGAGGTCGAAGAGGCTCTCCAGGCTCTTGGCCTGGTCCTCAATCGGCTTCTCGACCCAGCGCTGCCAAGGGAGGAGGGATTGGGCGGAAGCGGTACCGACCCAGAGGGCCGCGGCGAGACACAGCGGTGGCATTGGGATCACCTCGAAGGGACGTCGAGTCGGCCTACGGGTTCCCCTTTCTGCTCAGTGCGTCCTGCCGGAGTGGATGGAGGCCCAGGGGGCGGACGACGGGAACGTAGGCGGACCAGATACCGAAGGGACGAGGGAATTGCATGGAGCACAGACTGAGCAAGCAGAACGAGTTGTGGGAGCGCGCACAACAGGTGCTGATGGGCGGCGGGCAGGGGCACAAGCGACCCTCGGCGGTGCCGGGGTACCCGATCTTCGCGACCCACGGCGAGGGCTGCCGGTTCTTCGATGCCGACGGGCATGCGTACATCGACTACCTGCTGGCGTTCGGGCCCATCACGCTCGGGCACAACTACCCGCGCGTGACCGAGGCGGTGACGCGGCAGGCGCAGTTGGGCACGATCTTCAACATCGGGACCGTGCTGGAGGTCGAGCTGGCTGAGCGATTGGTGCGGACGATCCCCTCGGCGGAGATGGTGACCTACTGCTCGACGGGCTCGGAGGCCACGGCGGCAGCCGTTCGCATCGCGCGGGGACACACGGGCCGCGAGAAGGTGATCCGCTGCGGATACCACGGGTGGCTCGACTGGTGTCGCCCCGGCGACAAGGGCGTGCCGGCAGCGGTTAGCGCCCTCACCCTCGCGGTTCCGTACAACCATCTTGACGCGCTCACCGACCTGTTCAAGGCCAACGCCGGTGAGATCGCCTGCGTGATGATCGAGCCCTCAGCCACGGAGGCCCCGAAGGACGGCTACCTGGAGGGCGTGAAGGCTCTCTGCGAGGAGCAGGGGGCCGTCCTCATCATGGACGAGGTGAAGACCGGCGTGCGCTATGCGCTCGGCGGGGCCCAGGAGTACTTCGGCGTGACCCCGCATCTCTCCACATGGTCGAAGGGGATCGCGAACGGCTATCACTTCGCAGCGGTCGTCGGCGTGCGCGAGATCATGGAGCCCGCGGCGGATGTGTGGGTGGCGGCGACCTTCCACGGGGAGCTGACCGGCTGCGCCGCAGCGATGGCGACGCTCGATGAGATGGAGGAGCAGGACGGCGTGCGGCTGCTCTGGCAGCGCGGGCAGCGCCTTGCGGACGGCTTGCTGCGGATCATGCGCGAGGCCTCAGTTGAGGCGACGATGCTGGGCATGGGCCCAATGCCCCTGCTGCGCTTCGGCGAGGGCCAGGAGGAGCTGAGCACGCGCTTCTACTCCGAGTGCGTGCGGCGGGGCGTCTACTTCTCACCCGGGCACGTGTGGTTCCTGTGCTTGTCGCACACGGATGAGGTGATCGAGGAGACGCTGAACGTCGCGAGGGATGCGATTGCAGCGGCGAAGGCGTGAGACGGGCTCACAGGATGAGCAGGATGGGTGCAGGATAACGGCATGGGCGACGTCGACACGTCAAGGTTCAGCTTCTCGACGGCTTGCCTCGCGAATCACAGCCTGGAGGAAGCAGCGCACGTCGGGCGAGAGCTAGGCTTCCGGGGCATCGAGCTGCTGGCGTTTGACGGCTACCGACACTCGCAGGGGGATCTCGCGGGCTTCTACTTCGACCGGCTGACGACGCAGGCGAAGGACCGGCTGCGGGAACTGGTGGCGCCGTTCGAGCACGTCAGTACCCACGCGCCGTTCATCGACATCGCGCTGTTTGCGCCGAATCCAGGCGTGCGTGAGGAGGCGTTCCGCCAGATCGTCGTCGCCATCGAGGCGACCGCGTTCCTTGGGGGATCGAGCACGACCGCCCACGCGTGCGAGAAGGCGGGCTACGCGTTTGAGGAGTACCGACCGGAGATCGTGGACACCTTCCGCCGGCTGGGGGACCACGCAGGCAAGGCGGGGATCACGCTCACCATCGAGACGGGGTATCCCGTTGGGGTTGAGGCGTTCGCGCAGCTGATCGACGACATTGCCCACCCCGCAGTGGGGGCGAACGTGGACGTCGGGCACCTTGTTGGCTACCTGCCGGTCGATGCGAGAGGCACCGCGGAGGGAGCTGAACGCTACCGACAGACGCTGCTACAGCAACTGCATGCGTTGGGTGGGAAGGTCTACCATTTCCACCTGCATGACCTGCGGGAGAGCGACTTCCGCGACCATCGTGCAGTAGGGCGAGGGTTTCTGAACTGGCCAGCGATCATGCGCTGGTGCGTTGATGCGAGATACGAGGGGCTGTTCGCGCTTGAACTCGAGGAGCCGGACATGGTCCCGGCCCTGCGGGAGAGCAAGGCAGCAGTGGAGCGAGGAGTGAGGGCAGAGGAGTGAGGAGCGAGAGACAGCGAGCGGCGAGGAGCGCGAAGGCCGCCCACAGAAGGAGCACAGAGCGATGCACTACCGACAGACGACCCTTTGGCAGAAGGCCATGGCCATCGCGCGGGAGGTCTACCGGCTCGCCCCCATGCTGCCGCGTGAGGAGACCTACGGCATGAGGGCGCAGATCACCCGAGCGGCCGTATCGATCCCGGCAAACGTCGCGGAGGGTTGGACCAGAGAGTCGGACCGGGAGAAGGCCCAGTTTTTGTCCATCGCGCACGGGTCGTTGGCGGAGACCGAGACGCTGCTGACGTTATGCGAGCAGGTGAGGTGGCTTCCTGAAGTGGAGACGGCCCTGGTGAGGTCGCTACTCGACGAAGTGAGCCGCATGCTCACTGCGATGCGCCGGAGACGACGAGGAGTGAGGAAAGAGGAGTGAAAAACGGCCGCCGCCCCGGCACACGTTGCGACCGCCGGGCCGACGGGTTCGTCGTCTCTCGCGCGTCACTCCTCGCCCTTGGCCCTCCGCCGTGTCTCACTCCTCACTCCTCTCCCCTCACTCCTCGCCCTTGGCGTTCTCGGCGGCCGCCTCCTCGGTGAGGGACTTCATCTCGTCTTCGGGGTGCTCCTTGAAGCTCTCCCAGTGGGACGTGGCCTCCAGGTCCGTGTTCTTGAAGTAGCCCTCGCGCTCGAGCGAGTAGGCGCGGTTGTAGAGGGTGCCGAAGTCGGTGAGGGTCAGGAGCTTCAGCATGTCGTAGTGGTACCGCACGAACGCCATCGCGGCGGCGAGGGGCGTCTCGCCGAACTCCGACTCCCCTTCGCGCAAGAGCAGGTCCTTGGCTTGCAGCCGCATCGGGAGCGTCACGGGCGACATGCACCATGCCCAGGGGTAGTTGGCCGCCAGGTACTTGGCGTAGTCCTCGAGCTTGTCGCGCAGCCGGCGGTGATCGCACGCGTCACTCAGCAGCAGGATCGGTAGGAAGGTCTGCATCTCCGGGTGGAAGCGCGGCGGCCCGGCGATCTTGAGGACCCTACTCTGGAAGTACTTCCGATCGACGCGCTTCACGGCCTCGAGCGCGTAGGGGGGGAGCTTGATGTGGTGCGCCTTCTCGATGGTGGCGCGCCGAACGCGGTCGATGAGGTCGGACACGCTCTTCCTGGCCTTCTCCTCCAACATGTCATGGGCGGTTCGGGCGGCTACAGGCATCGGCGGAGTCCTCTCAGGGTCGGGTGTCTATGTCCCGGCCTGCAGTTCCCGGGCAGGGGTCGAAGGCCTGAGACTGAGGTGTTCCAGCATCGACAGGGCGGCGACGACGACGTAGGATAGCGCGCCGAGGAGCAGGACCACCTGAAAACCCCACAGCTTGGCGGCGCACATCGCTCCTACCGACCCCAGCACGCTCGCGGTTCCGTTCGTGGCCCACATCCACGGGACAAGCCCGGCGTTCCTGCCCTCCAGGCGCCGGACGCCGCTCGGGAACTGCGTGCCCAGAGCCAGCCCTAGCGGTAACAGCACTGCGGCGGCCGCAATCGTGCGAGCGAGGATAGGCCAGGCCAGCGTTGCCCCGAACAGACGGTCCAGCCCATGGGCCGGGCCGAGCCCGACCACGAGGGCGACGACTGCCGCAGCGGCGACCGCCGCGCCGGTCGCGAGCCGGGTACGCGCCCACGACTGGGTGAGCAGACTGCCCAGTCCTCCCCCCAGCAGCAGGGCGAACAGGATGACGGCCAGCGATAGCGTCGGGTAGCCGAGATACAGGATGAGCTTCTGGGCCAGGCAGACCTCCACCAGCATGAAGCCGAGGCCGATCCCGGCGAAGTAGAACGACTTCCCGACCACCCATCCGGTTGGCACCAATCCCTCAGACGCAACGGTCCGCGAAGGGGTGCGGTTCCCGATGCGATTCCCTACTTCGGACTCCGGCGGCTCCTCACCTGCTGCGTCGTCAGACGAAGGGCCCACCTTCGCGGCGCGCCTCGCGAGCGAATGGGTGGCGCAGGCCGCCGCCATGATGCACAGGAGCAGGGCGGCGCCGCCGATCAGGAACTGCCCGAAGCCCGCCGGTAGGCCCACTGTGAGGTCGGCGAAGAAGGGCCGGTCGTCGGTGACCGGCCGTACCGTCGTAGGCACGCCGAGCGGGGCGTTGGCGTTGAGCAGGCGGTCGATGTCGGCGGCGCTACCCCCTCCGACCAGCGTCGAGAAGGGTGCGGGCTCATACACGCCCGGGCAGTACCCGGGAACAAGGCCCATCGCCATCGCGGTTTCGCCCAGCGTGCGGCTCTCGGCCTGGCTGAAGGGCTTGCGCCGAACAACAAGCATGTGGCGGTACGGACCGGTGGCGTACTGCTCGGGCCAGATGTCCACAACCGCGAGGCTCCGTAGCGCCTGGTCGCGAGCCACTCCCTCCGCCTCCATCGCCGCCAAGGCGGTCAGGAAGGCCCGCAGGAGCAGGCGCTCCTCGCCGCACACGAAGACAAGCTGCCCGTCGGGCGTGAGCCGCGCGAGGCATGCGCGGATGGCCTCAACCGTGTGCAGGTAGCTCTCGACCAGGGCGAGGCTGGCGCTGCCGGAGGTCGTGGCGGCATACGTGAGGGCCATGTAGATCATGTCGTACTGCTTCGAGGTGCGGCTCAGGCGGCTCCGGCCCTCGTCCACCGCGATGTTCACGTTGGCGTATTCGTACAAGTGCCCGTTGAGATCGGCGAAGCGGCGCATCACCTTGGGGATCGACGGGTTGAGTTCGGCCCCGTCGATCTCCTTGGTGCCGACCGCGAAGGCGAGGAGGATGTCGAGCCCGCCGCCGGGGCCGATCAGCAGCACCTTCTCGGGCCGCTGGAGCCGGAAGGGGAGGAAGCCAATGAAGCCCTCGAGGTCCGGCAGCACCTTCGCCAGGTCTCCGTCGAACGGCTTCATGTTCGTCGGGACATCCCCGTCCGTATACACGTAGAGATCAGGCCAGGGCTGCGGCTCGCCGGGAGGGTGGTACTGCACCACATCCGTGCGGGCGAAGGCGTTCCAGTCGCTGTAGATGATCCGGGCGCCCTGCCGCGGGTCGCCGAGCTCCTGGTAGAGCGTCTTCACCGTGCGGTCGCCGGTCATCGGCACGGCGGGTAGGTCGGCGAAGCCGGTGGCGAGGTTCGCGACCAGCATCAGGGCGGGAGCGAGCGTCGCGAGACAGGCGGCCGCCCGCCTCGGCAGACCGCCCGCCTGCCAGGCCATCCCTACGGCCGCGAGACCCACGGCAATCCCGGCGGCCATCGGGGTGCCCGTGCCGCCGAAGACCTGCAGGCCGGCGATGACGGCCACGCTGCCAATCCCTGCGCCGCCCAGGTCCGCCGCATACAGGCGCCCGCCAAGCCCCGCAAACGTCCGCCAGACACATGACAGGAAGGCCCCCGCGACCAGGAACGGCGGCATGGAGACCGCTGCCACGAGCCAGAGGCTGGTGAGATGATGGGAGACCGGGCGATGGAACAGGATCAGCACCGACAGGGCGGGCAATGGCGCAAGGATCGTGGCCAGCCACGCCAGTCTCCCCCACGCCTCCCCCGGCCTGCGGCGGAGCGCGAGGTAGTCGATCAGGCCACCCATCCCCAGGCCGAACGTGGCGATGGAGACGATGAGGAAGACGTAGTGGTAGCGGAGCAGGACACTGAAGCAGCGGGTGAGGGCGATCTCGTGGCAGATCACGGCGGCGGACACGAGGAACACGGACAGAGGCAGCACGAAGGGCACGCGGTTCTGCGGGCTATCGGCTGAACTCAACGTGCTCTCCCCCCGCGCGCTCACCCGCTGAAGTCCTTCGTGTAGCGGCACTTCGGGTAGCCGCTGCAGCCCACGAACTTGCCCCGCCGGCCCTCGCGGACGAGGAGGGGCTTGCCACAGTCGGGGCAGTCCTCGCCCGCCGGCTCTGCGGCCGCGCGTTTCGGGGCCTCAGAGGCGGCGCCGTCAAGCTGCGCGGTGCCACGGCACTTCGGGTAGCGCGAGCAGCCCAGGAACGGCCCGCGCCGGCTGCGGCGCACCACCATGTCGGCGCCGCACTCGGGGCACTTCACGTCGGGCTTCTCTGCCGGCTCCGTCCGTTCCTCGGTGGAGGCGCCCTCGATCCCGTACCGAGCGGCCTCCTCGGCCGTCAGGTTCCGCGCCGCGCGACACTCGGGGTAGCCGCTGCAGCCCAGGAAGGCCCCGCGCCGGCCATGGCGGATGAAGAGCGGCTTTCCGCATTCATCGCACGGGATGTCGGTCGGCACCGCCCTCGGCTTCGCGTCGCCGTTGCCCTCAACGGGCCGCGCGTAGCGGCAGTCGGGGTAGCCCGTGCACCCAATGAACGGCCCGCGCGCGCTCTGCTTGACGGCCAGCGGCTTCCCACAGTCGGGACAGGCTTCCCCGGAGACGTCGGGCAGCTCAGGCATGGGAACCCCCAGGTCGATGTTCCGCGTGAAGTCACACTTCGGGTACTTCTCGCAGCCGGCGAAGCGCCCCGTCGCCGAGAAGCGCTCCAGCAGCTCCCCGCCGCACTTCGGGCACTTCTCCCCGAGCGGTCTTGCCGCCCCGTTCTCGGCCTGATCGATCCACTCCGTCAGCGGCCCATAGAACTGCCGCACGAGGGCGACCCAATCCTGCTCGCCGCGTTCGACGGTGTCCAGGTCATCCTCCACGCGCGCGGTGAACTGGATGTCGATGACCTGCGGGAAGTAGGCGATGAGGTAGTCGCAGACGGTGATACCCAGGGGCGTCGGCACGAAGGCGCGCCGGTCCATGTACACGTACTTGCGCTGCCGCAACGTCTCGACGATCTGGGCGTAGGTGCTCGGTCGGCCGATGCCGCTCTCCTCCAGCGCGCGCACGAGGGTGCCCTCGGTGTAGCGCGGCGGCGGCTTGGTCCAGTGCTGCTCGGGCAGGAGCCCCAGGAGGTTCAGCGGCTCGCCCTCGTTCAACTGAGGTAGCTCGCGCGACTCCTTCTCGGGCTCCTCCTCCAGCTTCGCCTCCTCGTACACCGCCCGGAAGCCCGCGAACACCGGCACCGATCCCACGGCCCGCAACCCGTACCGCCCCGCCTCCACATCCACCGTGGTCACATGGAACACCGCCGCCGCCATCTGGCTCGCGACGAACCGCCGCCAGATCAGCTCGTACAGGCGGAGCTGGTCGGGCGTCAACTGGTCCCTCACCGACTCCGGCGTGTTCTCAACATGCGTCGGACGAACCGCCTCGTGGGCGTCCTGGACGTTCTGCTTGCCCTTCTTGCCGCCCCCGGTGGCGCCGGGCCCGATGAACCGCTCGCCGAACTGCCCGCGGATGTAGCCGAGGGCCTCCTCGCGGGCGCTCGCGGCGATGCGCGTCGAGTCCGTGCGCATGTAGGTGATGAGCGCCGTCGTGCCCTCGGGCAGCTCCACACCCTCGTAGAGCTGCTGGGCGATCCGCATCGTCTTCGTGGTGGGGAAACGCAACTGCCGGGCGGCCTGCTGCTGGAGGGTGCTCGTGATGAACGGCGGCTGGGGATTCTGGCGGCGCTGCTGCCTGCTGATCCCGGCGATTCGGAACGAAGCCTGCTCCAGCTCGGCCTGAGCGGCCTTGGCCTCCTCCTCGTTGTGCAGCTCCAGCTTCTCGCCATCGCGCGTGCGCGCCTCGGCGACGAACTGCGCCTCGCGATCCACGGGCGTCAGCGTCGCCTCGAGGCTCCAGTACTCCTCCGGCACGAACGCGCCGATCTCGCGCTCGCGGTCCACGATCATCCGCAACGCGGCGGACTGCACACGCCCGGCGCTGAGAGACGTGTCCCTCCCGGTTCGGATGCGCCTCCACAGGACGGGGCTGATGAGGTAACCGACCAGCCGGTCCAGCACGCGCCGCGCCTGCTGGGCGTCCACCAGGTCGGTGTCGATCTCGGTGGGGTG
>Ga0194125_10002694_pt1 | contig 29165 bp, 24 predicted proteins | sample TA2KigC250mmetaG_FD_148626 | JGI IMG/M metagenome (GOLD analysis project Ga0194125, IMG submission 148626) | Freshwater microbial communities from Lake Tanganyika, Tanzania - TA2015034 Kigoma Deep Cast 250m | ecosystem: Environmental > Aquatic > Freshwater > Lake | place: Tanzania: Lake...
GCGATAGCGGAGCGGCGACAGGCTGAGTCGCGCCCCTCGCGGGGCGCGTGGATTGAAACCTCGACCCGTTCATGGGCAGCGGATCGACCGGCAGTCGCGCCCCTCGCGGGGCGCGTGGATTGAAACCCTGCGACCGGATCAGGAACGCCAGTCACTGCCCGTCGCGCCCCTCGCGGGGCGCGTGGATTGAAACTGGCGTCATTGGCTTGCGGATGCGCGCCCGGTGGTCGCGCCCCTCGCGGGGCGCGTGGATTGAAACATATACTCTCGCCATTCCGGCCCGGCTGGCAGCGTCGCGCCCCTCGCGGGGCGCGTGGATTGAAACCCACGTATTCCGGGTTCAACTCAATCAGCACGGCCGGTCGCGCCCCTCGCGGGGCGCGTGGATTGAAACACACTGGGCTTTACGGAAGTCCGCCAAGTCGGCGGTCGCGCCCCTCGCGGGGCGCGTGGATTGAAACCGCAGGAACTTTGCGGCAAGGTCGGCAAACGTAAGTCGCGCCCCTCGCGGGGCGCGTGGATTGAAACAATAACCTGTTGATAAACCTGTTAATAACCTGTGGTCGCGCCCCTCGCGGGGCGCGTGGATTGAAACATCCGGTCGCCAAAGCCTGAAGGCGATTACCGGGTCGCGCCCCTCGCGGGGCGCGTGGATTGAAACCATTCCTCGCCCCTTTCCGCGTTATCCGCCTTCTGTCGCGCCCCTCGCGGGGCGCGTGGATTGAAACAGTGAACTTGCTTCCATTCCACCCGTTCGCCGGTCGCGCCCCTCGCGGGGCGCGTGGATTGAAACTTCAGGGCATCGCTTGACGTTGTTTAGCAACGGTCGCGCCCCTCGCGGGGCCCTTGGATACGGAGTGGCAGGGCGGAAGCCCGAGGCGCCGGTGATCAGCAATTCTCACTGGGCGCGCATCCGCACGGTCGAAATCGGTATCGAGGTCGAATGCTCGTCTTTTTGGCCGATTTCGGTCCCGATCCCGATTTGGATTCCGATAGAGGCTGCCCTAGTGAGAAATGCCGGTCCCCGGCGATTTCGGGCTTGTGCAACCTCGGGCGGTTTGCTAAGGTACGCCCCGTTTCAGCGACCATGGCGAATGTAGCTCAGTTGGTAGAGCTCCAGATTGTGGTTCTGGCTGTCGCGGGTTCGAGCCCCGTCATTCGCCCCATTTTTTCTCATCCCTTGGCCGCGTTGGCCCAGGAGTCCTTGAGCGTCACGGTCCGGTTGAAAACCGGCGCGCCGGGCTTGGACGACCGGGTGTCGGCGCAGAAATAGCCGAGTCGCTCGAATTGGAAGCGTTCGCCGGGGGCGGCCTCCAGCAGCGCGGGTTCGGCCTGAGCGGTCACGGTGCGGATCGAATCCGGGTTGAGCCACGTGATAAAATCCCGCGTTTCGTCGGCAAGCGGGTCGGCCACGGTGAAGAGCCGGTCATACAGCCGCACGTCGACCGGACGGGCGTGGCGGGCCGAAACCCAGTGGATCGTCCCTTTCACCTTACGGCCATCGGGGGCGGTGCCGCCTCTGGACTGCGGATCATACGTGCCGCGGATCTCCACCACCCGTCCGGCGTCGTCCTTGACCACCGACGTGCAGGTGAAGAGGCAGGCGTAGCGAAGCCGCACCTCGCGGCCCGGCGCCAGGCGGAAGAATTTGTTCGGCGGATTTTCCATGAAATCGTCGCGCTCGATCCACAACTCGCGGCTGAATGGGATCTGGCGGCTCGCCGAGGCGGGATCTTCCGGATTATTGATCGCGTCAAACCACGCCTCCCCGTCATCGGGAAAATTCTCCACCACGACCTTGACCGGATCGAGCACCGCCAAACGGCGTTGGGCGCGGCGGTTCAGATCGTCGCGAACGCAGTACTCCAACAGCGCCAGCTCGGTCTCGCTTTCGTATTTGGAAACACCGATACGGTCGCAGAAATCGCGGATCGCTTCGGGCGTGTACCCGCGACGGCGCAGCCCGGCAATGGTCGGCAGCCGCGGATCATCCCAGCCGTCAACATGCTTCTCCTGCACGAGTTGCAACAGCTTCCGCTTGCTCATCACGGTGTAGGTCAAGTTGAGCCGGGCAAACTCGCGCTGGCGGGGCCGCACCGTTTGGCCGCGACGCGTGATGAGCAGCCCCATCTCGTCCATGCGATCAATCACCCAGTCGTACAGCGGCCGGTGTACCTCGAACTCCAGCGTGCAGAGCGAGTGGGTCACGCCCTCGAGGGCGTCCTCAATCGGATGGGCAAAGTCGTACATCGGATAGATGCGCCAGGCGTCGTTCGAGCGGTAGTGCGCAACCCGCATGATGCGGTAGAGCACCGGGTCGCGAAAGTGGATGTTGGGCGAAGCCATGTCGATCTTGGCGCGCAGACAGAGGGTGGCGTCGGCGAACGCGCCGGCGCGCATCTGGCGGAACAGCGCGAGGCTCTCCTCGGGGCTGCGGTCGCGGCAGGGGCTTGACGTTCCGGGTTGCGTCGGCACCCCGCGGTACGTTTTCCACTGGTCCTGGGTCAGGTCGCACACATAGGCATGCCCGCTGCGGATCAGGCCCTCGGCAATGGCAAACATCTGCTCAAAATAATCGCTCGCGTAGACAAAGCGGGCCCAGTCGAAACCGAGCCAGCGGACATCGGTCTGGATCGCCTGGACGAAGTCATCCGATTCCTTGGAGGGATTGGTGTCGTCCATCCGCAGGTTGCAGACCCCGCCAAATTCACGGGCCATGCCGAAATCAATGCACACCGCCTTGGCATGGCCGATATGCAGCCAGCCGTTCGGTTCGGGCGGGAACCGGGTTACCACCTGGCCGCCGGGAAGCCCTGCCTCGACCTCCTCAGCAATCCACTGCCTGATAAAATGGCGACTCGTGTCGGATCCGCCGCCCGTGTTGTCCGTGTCTGTTGTCATGTCTTGTGCTTTCCCCTTTAACGCCACACCTTGACCCGCATCGTGCGGCGGCCCCATTGCCTGGCCGCCGCGTGGGACGAGAACCATAAATCCAGCTTGTTACCCTTGATCGCGCCCCCCCGGTCCTCGATCTTGCCATACCCGTAGCCGGGCACCTGGATGACCGTGCCGAAGGGCAGCACCGAGGTGTCGGCCGCGACGGTGCCGGAGCGGGCGCGGACCCCGCTTGCGGTGATGCCGACCTGCTTCGCTTGCCCCCGGTTTGGGCCGCTGGCGATCACGGGCGGTCCCAGGCCGAACCAGCTCCGCTTCCAACTGCAGCAGATGCCGCAATTGCAGTAGCCCGTGACCTCGAAGGTCATCATCACGGGCTGTCGATCGCGCGGTGGGCGTATCGGGGCGGTCACGCAGCCGGGCAGCACGAGCCAGATCGCCGCTCCGGCAACGACCGCCAGCCGCCACCCGCGCGGCATCGTTTCACTTTTTTTCTTGCCATACCGTTGCATCGACACGCCCGTCTCTGGCGTCACGCCAGATCGTAAAGTTTCGGATCCCGCCGCGGTTCGCAGGGCCTGCCGCGCAAGATGTCGCGCAACGACCCGCCGGTCTCGCATGCCAATGGATTCTCGGCGTTGAACGCATCGCCAAACTCCGCCTCGACCTGTTCCGGATCGGCGCCCGAAGCGATGCGCGCCAGCGCCTCGCGCACGGCGGGTTTAAACGTCATCCCCGTCAGTTCCGAAAATTTGTGGAGCAGGCGCGCCGATTCCCGCGGGTCGGCGTCGGCCTCCTCTGTTGCCCCCATCTCGCCCGACAACACCTCCATCGCCCGCGCCATTCGCGTCTCGTCAACCGACGCCAGCGGGTCGTCGCCGTCCGCTCCGTTTGCGTTCTGTTTGCCGTCGCCCAAACAGGCGAAGGGCGACACCGCACGGCTCAACGCGCCGCCGCACGACGGGCAGGCGGGGGGGCGGGGAACGCCCGGACGCCGTGACAGAAAACTAAACACCGTGTTGCACGGGCAGCAGGTAAACTCGTAAATCGGCATCGCGTGCCTCTCCTCATCGTCCCGGCCGCGCAGGCTCACGCACCCGATCCCGCCCCGCCGGCCGCAGCCCATTGGGTGAGACGCCCTGTCGGCGGCTCGCCTCCGGTTTTCTGAGTCCAGTCGCACACCTCGGGCTCGGTGTCGCACTCGATGCGAATCACGGGGCACAGCCAGGTCCGGAGCGCGCGCGGCAGTCCCGTCAGCTCCACCACATCGTCCTCCTGCCTGACCTCCAGGGCCTGTCCGGTCGACACCACCACGGCCCGTCGGACCGGGGTCATAAATCCGTTGAGAATGAGCCGCTGATTGCGGTCCCAGAAGCGGATCGCCACATACACATTGCGCCCCCGTCGGGTCAGACGACCGTAGGGCAAATAGTCTCTCGTCACCACGGCACCGGCGCCATAGATTGCCTCTCCGTTGGTTTTGAGCCATTTGCCGACCACCGACATGCGCAGTAGGAACGAGAGGGGAAGCACGCCGCTGCTCCTGGGGTTCAGCGCGAGCAGGAGGTTGCCGCCCCCGCTCGCGGCGGTCACCAGATGGTCGACCAGGACATCGGATGCGCACCAGGGTTCGCCACAGGCGCAGGCTTGATGATGAGCGGTCGGCGTCTGGACGGAGGCCCAGAGGCTGGATACGGGGGGACGATCCCCGGGATCGATGACCGTGAAATCGCCCGTGAATGCGCCCGGTCCACACCGGTTATTGATGATGATCGCGGGTTGAAGCTGACGGGCGAGCGCAACAATCCCGGCGATTCCCCAGTCCTCCTGAGCATACGGTCCAGCGTCGTCGAGCCATAACAGGTCAATCGGCCCGTAGTTCGTCAGCAGCTCGCGAAGCTGGTCCCGTGCGCAAGCGCGGATAGCCTGCCATCCGGCCGGGTCGCCGGCCGGGCCGCGCCAGAACGCCGGCAACCGCCAGTCGGCCAAGCTGTAGGCCACGCCCACCCGCAGCCCGGCATCCCGGAACGCCTTCACGTAGTCGCCAAACAGATCGCGCTTGGGCGTCTGGGCGCCGGCCGCATAGTGGGTGGTCGCCGTCTGCCACAGGCAGTAGCCATCCGGATTGCGCGCCGTCAACACGCTGAAGCGCAACCCCGCCTCGCGCGCCGCCGCAGCCCAGGCCTCGGGGTCGTATTTTTTCGGATTCCACCGACACGCCGCCCGGGCATACGCCTGCTGGTCCATGTGCTCGCGCCGCAGCGCCTGCATGCCGCGGCCGTAAACAGACGCCGGCCCCCATTGAATGAACAATCCAAAGCGGGATTCGTCAAACCACCGCCACACGGGCGGCACAGGTGTCTTTTCGTTCATGCCCCCATGATACCCGAGATCGTCCGGGGTCGCAACAGCAAGAAAGCAAGAGCGGAACGCAAATCATCCGCTTTTGGTGTTTGACCCCTCAAGCGGTTCTGTTACAATGCTGGCGTCTTGTGACCGTTGTGACATCCGGGTATTTTTTACCTATGACCGCTCTTCTCCAGTTCGCCGCGATTCTCGGCTGGGCCGGCTGCGCTGCCGGCCTGGTCTGGTATACGCTGAACGCCGCCCGTCAAATCACGTACGCGACTCTGGCCGATGGTCGGCGGCAGCGCCGCGTCATCCCGCTGGTGTTCCGACTGCTCCTGCCGCTCGCCCCCAATGTGGAGCCCTTTTTCGCCAGGCCCGCCTTCGCTTCGGCTCGGGTCACGCTGGGGGGAAAGCTCACCGCCGCAGGGTATGAGGGGGTGATCACACCGACCGAGTTTCTGGCCCTCAAACTGCTGGTTCCGGTCGTCTTCGGTTCGGCGTGGTTCATGCTGCTGCGTCTGGCGATCGGCATCTTCCCCGAAATCGCAGCCAACGCCCCGCTCATGACTGTGGGCGGCTGCCTCCTGTTCTACCTCTATCCCCTGCTCTGGCTGAGAAGCGTCCTGGCCGCCCGCCACCGATCGATCCAACGGGCGCTGCCGTTCGTGCTGGACCTTCTGACCCTCGCCGTCGAGGCCGGACTCGACTTCATGACCGCCCTGCAGCGCAACTGCGAACGCCGTGCCCTGGACCCTCTGAACGAGGAGCTGATCTATGTCATTCGCGAAATTCAGCTCGGGGCGCCGCGCCGCGTCGCCCTGCGCAACCTCTCCGCCCGCGTGGGGCTCAGCGACCTACGTTCGGTCACGTATGCCCTCATTCAGGCCGACGAGTTGGGGGTCAGCATCGGCGCCATCCTCCGCATCCAGTCGGATCAGATGCGCCAGCGGCGGTTCGAGCGGGCCGAACGCCTCGCCAACGAGGCCCCCGTCAAGATGCTCGGCCCGCTGATGCTCTTTATCTTTCCCGCTGTCTTCATTATCCTGCTCGGCCCCACCCTCACGCAGGTTAGCGGGCAGCTTTTCTGACCCCCGTAACACCGCTGTGATGCCATGACACACCCCCACCCACAGACCTTCGCGCTGACCGTCGAAGCCGGGCCCTGCAAGGTCGGGGAAATGTTCATGCTGCCCGTCGGCCGCGCGCAAACGCTCGGCCGAGCGTCCGATAATCCCATCGCCATTCCCGATCCCCTCCTCTCCCGCAACCACTGCCGCTTCGAGCGGATCGGCGACGCATTGTGGGTGATCGATCTCGACAGCGCCAACCAGACGCTGGTCAATGGGCTGCCGGTTGCGCGCAAGCAACTTCTTCCGGGCGACGCCATCACCGTCGGCGACACCCGCCTCCGCATCACGGCGGAGGGGCCCGCCGTCGCGCCGGTCGCGCCGGTCACCACCGTTGCCGCGCCGATCATTGATCTCGGCCTGAACACCGATTCCTCCGGCGCCGCGGCGCGCCACAACCTCCGGCCGATCCTCTATATCGTCGCCGCCATCGTCGTCCTGCTCCTCGGTGCAACCCTGATCATGACATCCCCCGACACGGGCTCTCAGCCAGCCAACCTCCCGCCCCCCCCGCGAGACGAAACCCTGCAAATCATCTACGAGAAGATTGAGGCGACACCCGAATCCATTTTTCGCTACGAACTCACCCTGTCGCCGGATCGCGTCCTCGCTGTCCGCATCGACGATCTTTCGCAAAATCGCTCCATCCGGAAGGATAAAACGATCGCCCCCGATCTGATTCAGGACTGGGTGCGCACGATTGTATCGAGCGGATTCCTTTCCCTCGACCCCTCCTATCTCGCCGCCAGCATCAACCGGGGCGAGAGCGAGTCGCGGGATCTGACCGTCATCATCGGCCGCCGCGTCCACCGCGTGCGGGTGTCCAACCGCAAGGACCCCGAGGCGTTTGCGAGCCTGCGCGACAAGCTGGAGACGTTCGGCTTGAGCGAGTTGGGCTTCTGGGCGCTCCAATATTCCGCAGACAAGCTCACGGAACTGGGCCGCGATGCGCTGCTCGTCGCGCAGAAGCGGATGAACGAGCGCGATCTGAGCTACGGCAACATCGCCGCGGCCATCAACAGTTTCCGAGAGGCCGAGGTCTGTCTGGAGACCGTCGATCCGAAACCGGCCTTTTTTCCGGAGATCCTCAGCGGCAAAGAGGAGGCCATCGCCGAGCTGAACCGCCGCCACAAGGAGTACCGGTTTCTCGCCGACCGCGCCATCAATCTCGAGAACTGGGAGGCCGCCCGCGCCCAGCTTCGCGTCATCTGCGAACTCATTCCTGACCGGTCGGACGACCGCCACCGCGAGGCCTCCAGCAAGTTGCTCGACGTTGAGAAGCGCCTTCAGGCGCGTCGCAAGGACCGGTGAGGGGAGGCCTGACAAACTATGCGTTTGAAAAACCAGTCATCCGCTTCGGAAAGCGCCACGACGGGGCGATTGCCCCTGAACGATCCCGCGCATCGCAAGCCTTTCGGCCTGACCGTCCTCTGTGTCATGACCGCCCTGCTGGCCCTCGCCGGCAAGCGCGCCGAGCCGGTCGCCACGCCCGCCGCCGAATTGCAGATCATCTCCGTTCCCGATGGCGCCCGGGTGCTCATCAACCGCGTGGAGCGCGGTGCGACCCCGCTGACCGTCTCGGATCTCCCCCCGGGCGAGCATTTGGTGACCCTGATCAAGCGCGGCTATCGCGACCACTATGAAACGGTCGTGCTCGGCGCCAATGGCCGCCGCATGCTCGATGTCACCCTCGAACCGCGTGTCGCCATGCTCATCGCCCACAGCATCCCGCGTGGCGCAACCGTTTCCGCCGGCGGGGTCGACTTGGGTGTGACCCCGATCCTGATCAACTCCCTGGTCCCCGGCACGCACCGGATCCGTTTTAGCCTGCCGGGGTTTCAGCCGACTGAACGGGAGGTGATCGTGTCGGAACGCACGCCCGTGAAGGTCGCCGTCGAGCTGCGTTCCGACTCCGCCACACTCACCCTCGCGAGCGACCCGCCGGGCGCGGCGGTCGCGGTCAACGGCATCCCGCGTGGCACGACGCCCTGCGTCGTTGAGCGAATCCCCGAGGGCGAGGCCGTTGTCGACCTCAGCGCCGAGGGCTTCATCACGGTGAGCCAGACCGTCAAGCTCGCCGCAGGCGAGACTCAGACCTTGAACGTCACCCTGTCGCCGAAACCCGCCCGGCTGGTCGTAACCTCCCGGCCGCCGGGCGCCCGCGTGTACGTCAACAACGAGCGCCGCGGTGACACCCCCCTCACCCTCCCCGAACTCGCGCCCGGGACCTACCGCGTCCGCGTCGAACAGGATGGCTATGATCCCCTCGCCCGCACGCTCGAGCTCGTCCGCGCATCCGACACGATCGAGGAGTTCGGCCTCACCTCCAACACCGGTCTGATTCAACTGACCACGACGCCCGCCGACGTCGAAGTTTTCGTGGCCGGCAAGACCTTGGGCAAGACGAAAACGGGCCCGGACGAGACCACCAATCTGTCCAACCCCTTGCTCATCGGGGGACTCAGCGTCGGAACCCATGCGCTCAAGCTCGTCCGCAAAGGGTGGGCCGAAAAAACCATCGAGATCACCGTGAAACGCGGCGAAACGCTGACGCGCCACGTCGCGCTGGATCGGCTCTTTATCCCCGATTACGAGGTGATCACCGTCTCGGGAACCGTCTATCGCGGCGTCTTCGACGCCATCACCGAGCTGGGTGTGTGTATGGAAACCGCGCCCGGCGTGATGACCGTCATTCCGATCAAGGACATTCGCAAGCGCGGCAGCCTTCGGGATGACGCGCCCAAAGAGTGACGTTCACCTCTGAGGCTCTTGCAAAACCCCGTGTGGCATGGGCGTCCCGCCCATGAATCACGGGAAAGAGGTCCGTACCACTTTGGATGACAGGGGGGGTGCATGAGCCTCCTCTATCAAAACCGCCGGACCGGACGGTGGCAGTAAGGCGTCGTCCCCTTCTGAAAATAGTAGTCCTGATGGTAGGCCTCCGCAGGCCAGAACCGCGCGGCGGGCCGAATTTCGGTGACGACAGCAAAACGGTTTTCCCGCAACCGTGCGACCAGCGCCTCGGCGGTTTTCTTCTGCGCCTCGTTCCGATAAAACACCGCCGAGCGGTACTGCTCGCCGATGTCAGGCCCCTGCCGGTCGCGCTGCGTCGGGTCGTGGATTTCGAAGAAGAGCCGTGCAAGCGCCTCGTAATCGGTCTGGCGCGGATCATAGCAGACCTCAACCGCTTCGATGTGGCCCGTCCCTCCCGCGCAGACCTGCTGGTAGGTGGGATTCTCGACGGACCCACCCGTGTAGCCGCTCACCACACGAATCACGCCGGTGGCCTGTTGAAGATAATACTCAACGCCCCAGAAGCAGCCGCCCGCAAAAACCGCCCGCGCAAAACCGGCGGTCTCGATCGCCGCATCGCCCACAAAGGCCAGCGAGAGCGAATTGACGCAGTGGCGCGTGTTGCGCGGCGTCAGCCGCTCGCCGACGAAGACGTGGCCGAGATGGCCGTCGCACGTGGCGCAGACGATCTCGGTGCGTCGGCCATCCGCATCGGGCACCCGCCTCACCGCGCCCGGAACCTCGGCGTCAAACGCGGGCCAGCCGCACCCCGAGTCAAATTTGTCCGAGGAGCGGTAAAGCGCCGCGCCGCACCGGCGGCACGCATAGACGCCCGCCGCGTCATGGGTGTCAAACGCGCCGGAGAACGGCGGTTCCGTTCCCTTGCCGACGATCACGCGCGTCTCCTCGGCCGTCAACGTCCTCCACTCCGCTTCCATGAGGTCCGCTCCTTTCACCACGCCCGCCGCCGCGAGCCATACCGCCACGCCGCACAGGACACTCCGCGTGAATGGGTTGCGCATGGATCAATCCTCCGTCCCGCCCTGCTCTGAACCGATGACCGAGGCCTCGTCGCCAACAACAAACAAAACCTGTTGTCAATAGGATAAACGAGAAGCGGGGGGATTGCAACCGTATCCCATACTGCAGACTTGACGGTTCGGCGGCGATTCCGTATAACTAACACGCTTTCACCTCATTCGAAGCGGGTGTAGTTCAATGGTAGAACTCCAGCCTTCCAAGCTGGCCACGAGGGTTCGATTCCCTTCACCCGCTCCAACCCCGCGTCGACCGTTCCGGAGGGATGGCTGAGTGGTTTAAAGCATCGGTCTTGAAAACCGACGTGCCGCAAGGTACCGGGGGTTCGAATCCCTCTCCCTCCGCCAGATCCTGGAAGCTCGTTATGTCCGCCACCCTACCCGAACACCTCCTGATCATCGCGGGCCGGGGAACGTACCCCCTGCTGCTCGCCCGCAGCGCGCGGCAAGCCGGCGTCGCCCGCATCACGGTAGCCGCCGTGCGCGGCATGACCTGCCGGGAACTCCGCGCGTTTGCCGATGACTGCGCCGTGTTCGGCGTCGGCGAGGCCGGACGGATGCTCGACTGGGCCGAACGCGCCGGCATCCGCCACGCCGTGATGGCGGGCCAGATCACCCCGGCCGCCCTCTTCTGCACCCGCTTCGACGCCTTCTCCCGCGCCATCCTACGCTCGCTCACCGTCAAAAACGCGCACACGATCTTCGGCGCGCTCGCCGAACAGCTCACCGCCCGCACCATCACCGTCCTGCCCGCCTCGCAATTCATGGACGCCCACCTGCCGCAACCGGGCACGCTCACCCGGCGCGAACCCGACCCGCGCGAATGGAACGACATTCGCTTCGGCCTCGACGTCGGCATGCGGGTGTGCGACCTCGACATCGGCCAGACCGTGGTGGTGAAGGACGGGATGATCCTCGCCGTTGAGGCCTTTGAGGGGACCAACCGGACGATCCGCCGCGCCGGCACGCTCGGTGGTGCGGGTGCCGTCGTCGTCAAAGTCGCCAAGACCGGCCATGACATGCGCTTCGACATTCCCGTCATCGGCGCCGACACCCTCCCCATTCTCCGCAGGGCTCGCGTCTCCGCCCTCGCCCTCCAGGCCGGCCGCACGCTCTTGCTCGACCGCGAGGCCGTCATCCGCGCCGCTGATCGCCTCAACATCGCCATCGTCGCCGTGGACTCGGGACTGCCGGCGCTGCGCACGGGGGACGCCCCATGAACACGCCCCGCCGCATTCTGATCCTCGCCGGCGAGCCTTCGGGCGACCAGCACGCCGCCGCCCTGATGGCGGCGTTGCGAAACCGGATCGGCGCTTCCACCGAATTCCGCGGCTGCGGCGGCGACGCCATGCGCGCGGCCGGCGCCGTCCTGCTCTATCACACCGATCAGACCGCCGTGATGGGGTTGGTGGAGGTGCTCAAGCAGATCCGGTTTTTCCGCGGCATGATGCGGCGGATGCTGGCCGAGTTGGACGCCTGGAGGCCCGATCTGGTGCTGACCGTGGACTACCCCGGCTTCAACACCCGTTTCGCCGCCGCCGCGCATGCCCGGGGCTATCCCACCGTCCACATGATCTGCCCGCAGGTCTGGGCGTGGCACCAGTCGCGCATCCCGAAGCTCGCGCGGATTTTCGACCACCTGCTGGTCTTCCTCCCCTTCGAACCCGCCTGCTTCGCGGGGACGGCCCTTCCCGTCACCTTCGTCGGCCACCCGCTCGTGGATCGCGCGGCGGAGACCTTTGCCGAACCCGAAGCCCCGCTGCCGTGGGCCAACGCCGCGCACCGTCTCGCCCTCCTCCCCGGCAGCCGCCGCAACGAAATCGCGCGTATCTTTCCGACCATGCTCGCCGCCGCAGCCCGGCTGGACGCCGAATTGCCCGGCGGCTGCGCGTGCGTGGTGCCAACACCCAATCCCTCCATCCGCGCCTACGCCGAGCAGGTCGCCACGGCAGCCAAAGAGCGTCCGCCACGCCTGGCCTTTGTCGACGGCCAGGCCCGCCAGGTGCTTCGTCAGGCGCACGCCGCCATCGTCGCCTCGGGGACCGCCACTCTCGAGGCCTGCCTCATGCGCTGCCCGACCGTTCTGGCCTACCGCATGCACCCAGTCACCGCCTGGGTCTTCCGGCGGCTGGTCACCGGCACCCGGCATGCGGGGCTGGCCAACATCCTCGCCGAGCGATGCGGCCTCTCGCGGGAGGCCGTCATGCCGGAACTGCTGCAGGAGGCGTTCACGCCCGAACGGGCGATGGCGGCGGTCCGGCCGTATCTCACCGACCCGGCCGCCCGCACCCGCACCCTCGCCGCCTACGACGCGGTCAACCGCACCCTCGGCCCCGGCCGGGCCGCGGAGCGCGCCGCCGAGGTCATCTTCGGCATCCTGCAACACGCGTAGGCCCGGTCAGAGCGCAATGGCGCCGACTTCAGGCCATGTCGGCGTCAGCCTGGAGCCGGCCTGCCCTCAGGCCGGCAGGTGTATGGGATTGCCAACGGCCGGGGTGAGGGCACCCCGGCTCCAGGCCTGACGGCCTGCAACGAGCGCAGCCCCTGCACCGTTGGGTGTTGGGTTTTGGGCAACGGGTACGATTATTCTGACTCCTGAATTCTGACTACTGACTCCTGACTCCTCTCTTGCAAACACCCCAGAGGGGGTTTTGCAAGAGCCTCCCGGTCAGAGCGTGACGCATATCGCCGAATGGGCCTTGATTTCCCGACCGATCTCGGCGACCAGCTTCTCCTCAACGGGCTGGTAGAGCTTGAAGATGGCCAGCGAGCGGTTGGTCCGCGTGTCGTGCGGGTTGCGGATATCCTCGATGTTGAACCCGGCGTCGGCGAGCGTGCGGCTGATCGTCGCGATCACACCCGGGCGGTCGTCATAGAGGAAGAACAGCGTGGACCCGTGGGGGACGAAGTAAAGATGGTCGAACTCGTTGATCCGCGAGACCATCAGCACGCCCTCGGCAACCGTGCCTCGGACGCTGGTCCGCTTGAGCTGGTTGTCGGTCTGTTCGACGATCAGGTCAATGGTGATGGAATTGGCGAAGCCTTTTTGCGGTTCGATCGCGCGGTTGACGTAATCAATCCCCATCTCCTTGATGAACGCGGCGGCGGCCTTGTAGTCGTTGTAGCGGTCGAAGTCGGCCCAGATCCCGGAGAGGATCGGCACGAGCAGCCAGTTGGCATAGGGTTCGAGCTGCCCGTAGAAGCTCGTTTCGATCATGGTGATGGGCAGCGAGCGGCCGGAAAGCTCGCGGGTCACGCGCGAGAGGATGTAGGCCAGTTCGCAATAGGTCTTGTCGAGCCCCTCGGGAATGTCACGGTTGACGATGAAGGTCGCCACCCCTTTTTCGTCCAGATCAATCAGTTCCCGCGCGGCGCGCTCCGCAGCGACATAGTTTGCTTCGTGCGTGCTGGCGCCGAGGTGCGGCAGCATGATGTCGGCGATGTCGGCGATCGGCTTGGGGCCGGCCTCATCCTTGGGATAGACGTCGTTGAGCAGACGGAGCTTCTTCGCGGCCTTGATCTCGCGAAGGGCGGCCTCGTCAATGATCCCCGCGCGGGCGCAGTTGACCAGCGTCGCGCCGGTCTTCATGAGGGCGAGCAGGTTGCGGCCGATCAGATTTTTGGTCCCTTCGCCGCCCGGGATGTGAAGCGTAATGATGTCGGATTCGCGGAACAGCTCGTCGAGCGTCACCGGCTCGATCCCATAATCACGGACCCGGTCCCCCGGAACCAGAGGATCGAAACCCAGCAAGCGGCACTCGAAGCCCTTCAGGCGCTTGGCGACGAGCCGGCCGATGTTGCCCAGGCCGACAATACCGACCGTCTTACCGGTGAGCTCGCGTCCCATAAACGCCTTCTTCTCCCATTCGCCACGCCGGGTCGACGCATCGGCGGGGATGATGAACCGGGCGTCGGCGAGGATCATGGCGATCACCTCTTCGGCCACGGCGTTGGCATTCGCGCCGGGAGTGTTCATCACGTCCACGCCCCGCTTGCGGGCGTGTTTGGTGTCGATGGTGTCAAAACCGGCTCCCGCCCGCACGATCACCCGCAGATTGGGGAGCGTGTCAATTAATCCGGCCGTCACCTTCTCGCTGCGGACGATGAGTGCATAGGCGTCGGGATGGGCCTTGGCGAGGTCCTCGATGGGCGTCTTGGCGTCCTGCACCACCGCATAGCCGCCGTTGTTCTTGAGGATGTCGGTGGCCACCGAATCGAGCTTGGTCGGAATGAGTACCTTTTTCATGCTTCTATAGTCCCCTGGGTTTCTGCTATCCTAACCTGGTTTCGGATCGCGACCCCCCAGTGTCACGGGGAATGCCGCATCCAAGCGAGGGCTTAAATGTACCACTCTGCACAACCGATATCAAGTTATCGCGTGTCCGCGCGTGTGACGCGAACGCTGCTGGGCATTCTGGCGTTCGCGGCGGCCCAGCCTGCGGCGGCCCAGCGCAACCTGCCCGATGATCCGTTGCCGACGGCCACGGCCGAGGGTCCGGCCATCGACCGCAAGGAGCCGTCTTTTTTTGGCCGGCCGGTCGAGCGCACCCCGGCAGCCCAGTGGCAGCGTGTCGAGCGTCTGGAGGCGGCCAAGCAGCTCAAAGCCGCAAGCCGGGCGGCAAACGCGCTGGTCCGCACGTGGCACCATTCCCCCGAGGCGGCCCAGGCGCAGTTGGCCGTGGCCCGCCTCCACGAGGCCCGCAACAATCCCGCTGCCGCATTTGACGAATACCAATACCTGATCGACCATTTTTCCGGGCTGTTTCCCTTCCAACACGTCTTGGATCGGCAGTATCAGATTGCCAATCATCTGCTCAAGCCCCAAAAAACCTTCCTCGGACTGGCGATGAACACCATGGAAGACGTCCGCATCCGCTTCGAACAGATCGTGCGCAATGCGCCCAACTGGGAACGCGCGCCCGACGCCTTGCTCAAGTCCGCCTTGTGCCACGAGTTGGATGACGACCCCCTCGCGGCGGCCGAGGCCTACGCGCAGCTTCAGACGCGCTACCCAGCCGCGCCAGCCGCCCTCGCTGCGGCGGCCGAGGAGATCCGCATCCGGAGAGCCCTCGCCTGGAAGTATCCCATGGACGAGGCCATGACGCGCCGCGCGATCGCCGCCATCGACAGCGCGCTGCACGCCTACGGCGCGCGCCTCAACCGCGACGAACTCGCCTCTTGGCGGGCCGATTTGAGCGACGCGGCGATGAACCGCACCTACGCGCGGGCGGCGTTTTACGATGGCAAGCGCAAGCAGCCGCGCGCGGCGCTCACCGCCTACCGCGAATTTCTCCGCGTCTATCCCGACTCCCCCCACGCCGAGACCGTCCGCAGCCGCATCCGCGAGCTGGAGGGCGCGACGGCCGATGCATCCCTCTCAACCCCCACAGGAGTAACACCATGAAGAATGCCGTACTGCTCACGATTCTGGCCGGCTGCATCTCCGCCGGTTGCGCGTCCTACCGTTTCGGCAACCCCGTCCCGGAGAGCCGCCGTCGGCTCGCCGTGCCGGTCTTTGCCAATGCCGTCAACCAAGCCGAGGCCGAGGCCGTGGTGACTGAGGCGCTCCGCCGCGAAATCATCCGCGAAGGCTCGTTCACGCTGACCCCCGCTGATCGCGCGGCGCTTACCCTCACGGGAACGGTCACGGGCTACACCCTCAAGCCGATCCGCTATGAGCAGAATACCAGCAGCACGCCGGTCGAATACCGCGCCACGCTCACGGCTCAGGTGACCCTTGTCGACGCCACCACCGGCGCCGTTGTCGTGACCGCTTTCACGCAGACGTCCGAGACGACCGTTGCGGCTGGGGCTGACCTACAGACCGCCAAAGCTTCGGCCCTGCACCGCGCCGCGCAAAGCCTGGCCCGTTCTATCCTCCTGGAGGCCGTCACCCGCTGCAGCGAGTAATGCGTGCGTTTTTCATCGACTTTCGTGCCGCGCATTTGACACACTACCGGCTCATTTCTGGCCCAGGCATCGGGCATCGGCGTTGAAGGCTGACTTATGGAACCACTAGCACCTATAACAGGCGGGGTCACTGCGGCGCGGGGTTTCCGCGCGGCGGGGGTCGAAGCCGCGATCAAATATCCGAATCGGAAGGATTTCGCCTTGCTGGTCTCGGACACGCCGGCCGCGGTTGCGGCCGTGTTCACGACCAACCGGGTGGCCGCAGCCCCGGTGCAACTGGATCGCGAGCGCGTCGCGGCGGGCCAGGCCCGGGCTGTGGCGATCAACAGCGGCTGCGCCAACGCCTGCACCGGCGAACAGGGGATGGCCGACGCGCGCGAAATGGCCGCGGCTGTGGCTGGGGCGCTGGGCATCGACGAGCGGCTGGTGCTGGTCTGCTCGACGGGCGTGATCGGCGTCACGCTGCCGATGGCCCGCATCCGCGCCGGCGCGGTTCGAGCCGCCGCGGCGTTGAGTCCGACGGGCGGGGATGATGCCGCGCACGCGATCCTCACCACCGACACGGTCGACAAGCAGGTGGCCGTTCGAATCGAGATTGACGGCCACGACGTGACTGTGGGAGGCATGTGCAAGGGCTCTGGAATGATCGAGCCCCTGATGGCCACCCTCCTCGGCTTTGTCACCACCGATGCGGCGATCGGCGCGCGCGCCCTCGACACGGCGTTGCGCCAGGCCGTGGATGTGAGCTTCAACCGGGTGGTAGTCGACGGCGACCGCAGCACCAACGACACCCTGATCGCGCTCGCCAACGGCGCGGCCGGCAACCGCCCCCTCGACCCGGCCCATCCGCGCTGGGGCGCGTTTGTCGCCGCGCTGACGCACGTGTGCACCGAACTGGCGAAAAAGCTCGTGCTCGACGGCGAAGGCGCGACCAAATTTGTGACCGTCCGCGTAACCGGGGCCCGGAGCGACGGCGACGCGCAGAAGGCGGCCCGATCCATCTCTAAGTCGGCGCTGGTGAAAACCGCCTGGTTCGGCAATGACCCCAACTGGGGACGGGTCATTGCCGCCGTCGGCTATTCCGGGGCCGATGTTGACGACCAGCAGGCGCAAATCTACTACGGCGAAGTCTGCGCGTATGACCGCGGCCGGGTGGCCGATGCCGCGCGACTCAAGGAATTGCAGGCGGTCATGCGCCATCCGGCGTTTGACGTGACGGTGAATCTCAACCTCGGCACGGGGACCGACACGATCTATACCTGCGACTTCTCCTATGACTATGTGAAAATCAACGCGGATTACACGACGTGATCCGAGACCCACGCTCAGGCCGGATGCCGAAACCATGCAGAAGTATATTGAAAAAGCGAACGTGCTGATTGAGGCCATGCCCTACATCCAGGATTTCAAGGGGTGGGTGGTGCTCGTCAAGGTCGGCGGCAGCGTGATGGAGTCTGCCGAAAACATTGAACGGCTGCTCACCGACATTGCCTTCATGAACACCGTCGGCATCCGGCCGGTGCTGGTCCATGGCGGAGGCAAGGCGATCTCGCGGGGCATGGAACGGGCGGGGATCGCCCCGCAGTTTGTCCAGGGGCTGCGCGTGACCTGCGCGGCGACCATCGGGGTGGTCGAGCAGGTCCTCAAGCAGGAGGTCAACGCCCAGGTGGTGCGCCTCCTCCAAAAACACGGCGTCAACGCCAGGCCGCTGCACGGCGACTGGATCTTCCGCGCCGAGAAGAAGACCGGCCGTGACCCGACGACGGGCGAATCGCTCGACTGGGGCTATGTGGGCAGCCCGGTCGCCGTGGACGCCCGCCCGGTTCGCGAGATGCTCGATGCGGGGCTCCTCCCCGTCATCACACCGCTTGGCACGGGACCCGACGGTCAGTTGTACAACATCAATGCGGACACGGCCGCCGCGGCTCTGGCCATGGCGCTGAAGGTTCGCAAGTTGGCGTTTATTTCGGATGTGCCGGGCTTGCTGCGGGACGTGACGGATGCGGAATCGCTCATCACGACGTTGCGGGTCGGCGAGGTGGCCGCGCTCAAACAGGCGGGTGTCGTGGGCGGCGGAATGCTGCCGAAGTTGGACAGTTGTGTGGAGGCGATCCGGGCCGGGGTGGGTAAAGTCCACCTGATCGACGGCCGGATGGCGCATTCGCTGCTGCTCGAAGTGTTCACAAAAACAGGTGTAGGAACGGAGATCATTGCCGATGAGTAAGAGCGCTGATATTGCCGCATTGTTCAACCAGTATGTCATGCACACGTATAGCCCCTCGGTCACCCTGACCAGCGGGCACGGCTGCAAGGTGCGTGACGCCGACGGAAAGGCCTATCTCGATTTCACGGCCGGCATCGCCGTGCTCAACGTGGGCCACACCCACGCCAAGGTGGTGAAGGCCGTGCAGGATCAGGCGGGTGCGCTGATTCATAGCTCGAACCTGTTTTACACGCCGAATCAGGCGCTGCTGGCGCAACGGCTCTCCAAGTTGTCGCTGGGCGGCAAATGCTTCTTCTGTAACTCGGGCACCGAAGCCAACGAAGCGATGGTCAAGCTGGCGCGCCTGTGGGGTCACGAGACGGGCAAATATGAAGTGATCACCATGCGCAATTCGTTCCACGGCCGGACGCTGGCGATGTGCGCGGCAACGGGCCAGAGCAAGGTGCAGAAGGGCTTTGACCCCCTCCCGCTCGGCTTTGCCCATGCGGCGTTCAACGATCTCGAATCGGTGCGCGGACTGGTCAACGCGCGCACCGTCGCGGTGATGGTCGAAGCCGTGCAGGGCGAAGGCGGCGTGATACCCGCGACCCAGGAATTCATGACGGGCGTGCGCAAGCTGTGCGATGAGAAGGGGCTGCTCATGCTGTGCGACGACATTCAGTGCGGCATGGGCCGGACCGGCCACTGGTTCGGCTGGCAGAAATACGGCATCAAGCCTGACGCTTTCACGCTCGCCAAGAGTCTCGCAGGCGGCGTCCCGATGGGCGCGCTGATCGCCGCGCCGAACCTCTCCGATGTGTTCCATCCGGGCAACCACGCATCAACCTTTGGCGGTAACCCGCTGGCCTGCGCAACGGCCCTGGCCGTGATTGACGTGATCGATGAGGAGGGGCTGGTCAAGCGCGCGGGTGAGGCGGGCGTCCTTTTCCGCGAGGGTCTGCAGGCCCTGGTCGACAAGTATGAGAAGGTGATCGAGGTCCGCGGCGAAGGCCTGATGATCGGCCTGGTCGTAGAGGGTCCAGCCAAGGATATCGTCACCGCCTGCCGCGAAATGGGTCTGCTCTGCTGTGTCGCGGGCGAGAACGTGGTCCGATTCCTCCCCCCGCTCAATGTCAAGGACGACGAGCTGGAAGAGGCGCTGGAAATGGTCGGCGACGCCCTGGAACAGGTTTATAACCCGGAATCGTAAGCGAAAGGCACAATCATGGCGCTCACCCTGCAAGACCTGAAACACGAGAAAGTGGGAGCCTGCGTGTCGGGCGGACTCGACAGCCGCACGATCGCCAAGGTGCTCACCGAAAACGGCGTGGACGTTGTCGCGTTCACTGCCGATCTGGGACAGCCCGACGAGGTGGACATCGCCGACATCCGCAAACGGATGAAACCGTGCGGCGTCGACACGATCCTGGTGGATCTCAAGCGGGAGATGGGCGAAGCCTGCTTTGAAGTGATCGAGGCTCAGGCCATGTACGACGGCGGCTACTGGAACTCGACCGGCATCGGCCGGGCCGTGACGGCCCGGGGCCTCATCGGCGCCATGCGCAAGAAGGGATGCACGGTGCTGTCGCACGGAGCGACCGGCCGCGGCAACGACCAGATGCGCTTCGAACGCTACACCAATGTCCTTGCGCCGAAGATGAAGGTCTACGCCCCCTGGCGCGACCCCGAGCTGCTGGAGCGGTTTCCGGGACGAACGCAAATGGCCGCCTACCTCGCGAGCTTCGGCATCTCCGCGCCGGCAGGCAAGAAGGACAAGAAGTATTCGACCGACGGCAATCTGGCGGGCCTGTCGCACGAGGCGGAGGACCTCGAGAGTATCGAGACGCCGATGATGATCGTCACGCCGACCATGGGCGTGTGGCCGATGCAGGCGCCGGACAAGCCCGAAAAGGTCGCCATCCGCTTTGAGAAGGGGCGCGCCGTGGCGATCAACGGCAAGGCCGTCGATCCCGTGCGCGCCATGATGCTGGCCAACACCCTCGGCGGCCGCAACGGCATCGGCATGAAGCACGCTCTCGAAAACAGGATCATCGGCACCAAGAGCCGCGGCGTCTACGAGGCGCCCGGCATGGAGCTGCTCGGCGCCGCCCTGCGCTTTCTCTATCAGGCGGTCCTCGACCGCCGCGCGACCGCGCTGTTCCAGCAGCTCTCCAAGCTCGTGGCCGACCAGATCTACGACGGCCGCTACTACGACCCGATGACCCAGGCCGCGCGCGCCGCGATTCGGGTCTTTGCCCGTCCCGCCAGCGGCACGGTGACCGTTTCGCTCTACAAGGGAAACATCTTCTTTCACGCGCTCAGCGACTGCCCCGCCTCGCTCTACAACGAGGCCGATTCCTCGATGGAGGCCAGCAACGGCCTCAATCCGGTCAGCTCCCAGGGCTTTGCCGAAATTCAGAGCGTCGAAGCCCGCATGATGGCAGTGGCCCGGCAGATTCGGCTGTAACCGGGAACATTTCGGGACGCCGACATGTCTAACCCCCGTGAGCAGAGTCAGGAACGCGCAACCGAGGAGGCCCGCGTGAATGACCTCGTGCACAAGGCTCAGGAGGGGAGCATGGAAGCCGTCGACGAACTGGTGCGCACGTACCAAACGCCCATTTTCAACCTGGCTTACCGCATGGTGAACCAGCGCGAAGAGGCGTGCGACCTGACCCAGGAGATCTTTATCAAGGTCTGTCGTGCCATCCGGTCGTTCAAAGGCCGGTCGCGGTTCTCCACCTGGCTCCAGGCGCTCGCCATCAACACCTGCCGGAGCCGGCGGCAGCGCCTGAGGCGCATCGGCTTCTTTGAGGCAACCTCGCTGGATGCCGTGCCTGAGGGGGCGGATGCCCCTTCCCCTCGCCATGAACCGGTGGACGCCGGCGACCGACCTGAAACCGAGCTTGTTCGTCACGAGACCCAGGAGATCGTGGGCCGCGCCATCGCGACACTTCCAGAGGATTTCCGAGAGGTAATCGTCATGCGCGATATCCAGGGTCTGAGCTATGAGGAAATCGCCGAGGCGACGGGCTGCCAGACCGGCACCGTCAAGTCACGCCTCTCGCGCGCCCGCGCCAAGGTCAGGGATGAGCTGTTACGGGAGGGTCTGCTATGCCGTGTGAACGGATAAAAGCGTGGATGAGCGACCATCTCGATGGCCGTCTGGATGCCGCGCGCGTCCGGGATCTGAACGCGCATCTGGCCGGTTGCGAAGCCTGCCGCCGCGAGTGGAACGATCTGCGGCAGACGGTGGCGCTCATCCGCAGCTTGACGCCGCTCGCCCCGCCCGTCGACCTTGTAGACTCGGTCCGCCAAGGCCTCGCCGCTTCCCGGCCGACACGTCTGGCGGTGTTTTGGCGTGTGCTCAATCGACCGCAGATACGCGTTGCCCTGGCGGCATCGGTGGTCATCCTGGTGGGGTTCTATGGCTGGCGGAACCTGACTATCAGCCCGGTCACCCCTGAAGAATGCGTGTCTGCTGCCTGCAGACAGGTCGATGCACCGGCCGTCGACACGCTGGCTGACGCGATGAAGGTGCCCCCCCCCACTGTTGTCGGCAAAGATCAGGACCTGGCACCACGCCCTGCAGATGCCCCGGTGACGGTGATTGCCCCAGTCGGCGGTAATCGCCTCGAAAAAATGCCCGCCGCTCAAGCGGAGGAACGCCATTCCCTGCAAAGACGCGATGGGATCTGGGAGAAGCGCGAATCCAGCGACCCGTCGGCCGACGAAAAGCGACAGCCTCCCGGGCTGAGCATCGGGGACGCATCGCTTGAACGCGAGGAGCCGTCCGTCGTTACCTTCGCAGCGCGGGCACAACGGATGCCTGAAGCCGTCACCGAACCAGTCGCGGCGGCGGAGGAACGAGCCGTGGCATTTGAGGCAGGAGCCGACGCTTCCGATGACGGCGTGACTCTGGATGCGGCCGCAGCGCCGTCTGTCGCCAAGCGCGTGGCGAAGGCACCCCTCGCGTCCCGCATGGCAACCGACGTGCATCCGCTCCAGCGGGAGATCGTCCTGACCGGCGGCGATCCCGCAGCCGCCCGCCAGATTCTGGCACGCTACGTCGTGCGTGCGAAGACCCGGGAAATGAAGGAAGGCTATACGGCTGCCGCCAGCCGGGTGACCTCGTCGGATAAAGCCAAAGCCGACACCGCCGGCCTTTCGGGCTGGATCAACGCAGCCGATTACGACCGGCTGCTGGCCGATCTCAAGGTCGCCGGAACCGTCACCTTCCGTCCGGTCGAGCCGTCCGAAAAGGACGCCCAGGCGACACCGGCCTCCGAGTCCGGCCGGGTCTGGGTCTCCATTATCCTTCCGCCACCCGAGACGTGACGTCATTCATGGGGCATGTCGGCGGCGAGCATGCCGCAGGCGGCGTAGATGTCCTTGCCGCCGCTGTAGCGCCGGATGACGGGGGCGGCGAGATGAAGGCGCAGGGCGTCGCGAAACGCATTGCGCTCGGCGTCATCCGGCGGACGAAAAGCGCCGGTGTCATCGTTCACATCGATCAAATCGATTTGCACCGGGAGGTCGCCCACCCAGTCGGCGAGCGCTCGCGCGTCATCGGCGGCGGTGTTGAAGCCGGAGATGAGGATCCAGGCGAGCGTGATGCGTCGGCCGGTCGCGGCGTGGTACTCGGCAAGCGCGGCGCGCAGGTCGCCGGACGGGTGGACCGCCTCGACCGGCATGAGGGTGCGCCGCTTGGCGGCATCGGCCGAGGTGAGGGAAACGACCAGTTTGAAGGCGTGCGGCTCGCGCGCGAGCCGGCGGATGCCCGGGACGATGCCGACGGTGGAGAGGGTGATGGCCTTGGCGGCGATGGCGAGGCCCGAGGGTTCTGAAAAAACGCGCGCCGCCTGCAGGACAGCATCGATGTTCAGGAGCGGCTCCCCCATGCCCATGAAGACGACGCCCCGCACGGGCAGGGACGTGTCGCGCCGGATCTGGGCAACCTGGGCGACGATCTCCCATGGTTCCAGATTGCGCGCGAAGCCGATCCGGCCCGTCGCGCAAAAGGCGCAGCCCATCGCGCAGCCCGACTGCGAACTGACGCAGACGACGGCCTTGGCGGCGCCGGGCCGGTGAGCGAGAGGAATGAGCACCGCCTCGAAACGCGCGCCGTCGGCGGCGGCAAAGAGGTACTTGCAAAAACCATCGACGGCCGACACCCGGCGGTCGACAAGCGTCAGACGGGGGATGCAGAGGTGGCGTCGGATCTCGCCAAGCCAGCGCTGTGAAATCGTGGAGTCATCCTCGGGCCATGCACCCTGCCGCAAGGCAGACGATTGGAGCTTGCGCGCCAAGCGCGGCGTCATGCCGAGCGTACCGAACCGGTCAACCAGCTCCCGCGCCGTCAGGGCCGTGACGGGATATTCCGTGCTTTGCGCATCGGCCGTCATGGGAATCATTTCCTGTTATCCCTGACGAGGGTTCAGGCGCGTGGGTTACCGCGTCGCCTGAACCCTCTGGCGCGGCTTTTGTGTGATGTTCGGGGCTGCGCCCCATCGTCTGTTGCGCGGCACTATACCGCGCCCGACATAAACGGCGCAATAGTCGCATATTCTGAAACGTTTGTCACCCTTTCCTGATAATATGGACATTGCTAAGAGAGAAGTAACCTGAATTGCTGTCTTGTCACAGAAGCGGCTCGCATTGTAAACTGCGGCCTGCACACGGCTCGTGCGGACGGGGAGGCGCAAAGGAATGGCTGCGGGGCAGGACGATCTGACGCCGATGATGCGGCAATACCGGCGGATCAAGGGCGAGTTGCCGGAAGGGGTTGTGCTCCTCTTCCGGCTCGGCGATTTTTACGAGATGTTCTTTGAGGACGCGCGCCGCGCCGCGCCGATCCTGGGCGTGGCGCTGACGCAGCGGGGCGGCACGCCGATGTGCGGGGTGCCTTATCATGCGCTTGACGGCTACCTGGCCAAGCTGATCCGGGCTGGCGTGAAGGCCGCAGTCTGCGACCAGATGGAGGACCCCGCCGCCGCGAAGGGGATCGTGCGGCGCGAGGTGACGCGCGTCGTCACCCCCGGCACGGTGACCGAGGACGCGATTCTCGACGCCACGCGCAACAACTACCTCGCCGCCGTCTCCGTCGGACCCAGCGGTTTCGGCATGGCGCTCTTTGACCTTTCCACCGGCGTCTTCACCGTCGAGGCGGTTCCCGGCACCGAGGCCCTGCGCGAAAACCTGCGGCGGCATGCGCCCAGTGAATTGCTCGTGGGCGCCGAAGCCCGGCGTGGCGCGGCGTTGGCCGGGGCGCTCGCCGACTGCGGCGCGGCGGCGGTAACCGAGGGGGACGACTGGACGTTTGAATATGACGCGGCGTATGATCGGCTGGTCCGCCATTTCGCCGTGCATTCGCTCGATGGATTCGGCTGCGAAGGCGCCCCCCTACTCGTGGGCGCGGCTGGCGCGTTGCTGCATTACGTGGTCGACGAATTGCACCACCGTGTGGGGCATGTCCGTCGGCTCCAGGTGCGCCACGGCGAGGACTTCCTCCTTCTTGACGAGGCCACCTGTTCCAACCTCGACATCCTCCCCTGCCGGGGCCGATCGGCCCAGGCGACGCTGCTCGGTGTGCTCGACAACACCCGCACGCCGATGGGCGCTCGTCTCCTGAGGGCCTGGCTGACCCGCCCCTTGCGGCGGATCGCGTCCATCAACGCCCGGCTCGACGCGGTGGAGCGCCTGATGAAAGACCGCCCCCTGTTGAACGGGTTGCGCGGACGGCTGGCGGCGGTGCGCGATCTGGAACGGCTGATCGCCCGTATCGGCGCGGGGCGCGGCAACGCGCGCGACCTGCAGGCGCTGGGCGCGTCGCTGCTGCCCGTGCCCGGCCTGCGTGAATGTGCGGCAGGCGCTGGCGACGGGCTCCTCGCGGCGGCGGCGGCGGAGCTCCATCCGCTGCCCGACCTGGTTGATCTAATCGGACGCGCCATCGCCGAGACACCGCCGATCAGCCTCCGGGATGGCGGACTCATCCGCGAGGGATACTGCCCCGATCTCGACGAGCTCCGCCGGATGGCCAGCGACGGGCACGCCTGGCTCGCCCGGTATCAGGCTCAGGAGCAGGAACGCACCGGAATCAAGACCCTCAAAGTGCGTCATAACAAAGTCTTCGGGTACTACATCGAAGTCTCGAAAGGGCAGGCCGGCGCCGTTCCGCCCGAATACGAGCGGCGGCAGACGCTCGTCGGCGCCGAGCGGTTCATCACCCCCGATTTGAAGGTTTACGAGCAGAAGATCTTCGGGGCGCAAGACCGGGCGCAGGCGATGGAGTACGAAATCTTCTGCACCCTGCGCGACCGGACGGTGGAGCAGACGGCCGCCATCCAACAGACCGCCGACGCCATCGCGCAGCTCGACGCGCTGGCCTCGCTGGCCGATCGTGCGCTGGCGCTGGACTACGCGCGCCCGCAGGTGCATGCGGGCGACGAGTTGGTGATCCGCGAGGGGCGCCACCCCGTGATCGAGCAACTGCCCGGCTCCGAACGGTTTGTCCCCAACGACACCCGGTTGGACGGGCGCCGCAACCAGGTGGCCGTGATCACCGGGCCCAACATGGCGGGCAAGTCCACCTACATCCGGCAGGTCGCGCTGATCGCGGTGATGGCCCATGCCGGATCGTTCGTTCCCGCGCGCGAGGCGCGCATCAGCCTGCTGGACCGCATCTTCACACGCGTCGGGGCGGGCGACGACCTCGCCCGGGGCCGAAGCACCTTCATGGTGGAGATGCAGGAGGCGGCCAACATCCTCAACAACGCCACGTCTCACAGCTTGATCGTGCTCGACGAGATCGGCCGCGGCACCAGCACCTTCGACGGCATCAGCATCGCCTGGGCGGTGGCCGAATATCTCCACAACACGCCTCAGGTCAAGGCCAAGACGCTGTTCGCGACCCACTACCACGAGCTGACCGATCTCGCGCTCACCCTCACAGGCGTCAAGAACTACACCGTCCAGGTGCGCGAGCATGGCGACGGCATCGTCTTTTTGCGGAAGATTGTGCCGGGGGCGGCCGACAAAAGCTACGGCATCCACGTGGCGCGGCTCGCCGGCATGCCCGGCGACGTCGTCGAGCGGGCGCGGGAGATACTGGCCAACCTCGAGGAGGGCGAGATCGAGGCGGGGCTGCCCAAGCTGGCCAAGACCGCGCGCCGCAAGGAGAACGAACTGCCGGGACAGATGACGCTGTTCGAGCTTTAAATCAGCTTCACCCGCGGCAGATCCTGAATATCCACGCAGCCGACGAGCCGACAGGCATCATCCACCACGGGCAGATCGTCGATCTTATACTTTTCGAAGATGCGCAGGACATCCACGGCGAGCTGGTCCGCGCGGACGTGGATGGGGTTGGCGGTCATCACCGTGCGCAATTCCTGGGCAAGGACGCCGGGGTTGGACGCCAGCAGCCGACGCAGATCGCCGTCGGTGAAGATGCCGGCCAGAAGCCCGTCCGGCGTGGCGATGCAGGCCGAGCCGCATTTGGCGCCGGTCATCGCCATGATCGCGTCCTGAACGGTCTTGTCGGGGGCGAGGACGGCGATCCGCTCGCCCGTGCGCATGATGTCGCGCACGCGATAGAGCAGGGCGCGGCCGATGGCGCCCGCAGGATGGAGCAGGGCGTAATCCTTCTTCTCAAAACCGCGGGCGTCAATCAGCACCATGGCGATGGCGTCGCCCACGGCGAGCGTGGCGGTGGTGGAGGTGGTGGGCGCGAGGTTGAAGGGACACGCCTCCCGCTCGATGCAGACCAGCAGGACGATATCGGCGCACTTGGCGAGCGAGCTGCCGGGGTTGCCCGTCAGCGCGATGATCGGGATGCCCAGCCGGCGGACTGCGGGAATCAGCGCGAGCAGCTCGTCCGATTCGCCGGAGTAACTCAGGGCAAGCAGGATGTCGTTGGGCGCGATGAGGCCCAGGTCCCCGTGCAGCGCCTGCGTGGGGTTGAGCATCACACTGGTCGACCCCGTGCTGGCCAGCGTGGCGGATATCTTTTCCGCGATATGCAGGTTTTTTCCGACCCCGGTCACGACAATCTTGCCGCCTTCGGCGAGCGTGCGCAGCAGCCGGTCAATCGTTGCGCAGAAACTGTCGCCGAGGGCTGCGGCCGCCTGTTGCAGCCCGCTGGCCTCGGTTGTGAGCACCTGCTGCGCGCGTGTGATGTAGTGTGTCTTGGTCATACCCAAATCATCCTTCTGGAGTCCGTATAATGGGTGCCTGCATGCAACGCCGGCGTGGCGCCCGCCTCCGTTACCGGGGCACTAAGAATAAGGCGCTTCGCGCGCGTCGTCAATACGGCTGTTCGGAAATCCCGAGAGGACCTCGCAACCGGTCGGGGTGATGAGCACCACATCTTCGATGCGGACCCCCAGCTCGCCGGGCAGATAGACCCCGGGTTCGACCGTCACCACCATCCCCGGGCGGATCACCGTCTTGCAAGACGCGGCACAGGCGGGAGCCTCATGCACCTCCAACCCGAGCCCATGTCCGAGGCTGTGCCCGAAGGCTCCTCCGTGGCCGGCGCGGTCAATCACGTCGCGGGCCAGGGCATCAACCTCCGCGCCGGTCATCCCCGGCCTCAGCTTGCGGATGACGGTGCGGTTCGCACGGAAGACCAGCGCGTGGATCTCGCGAAACCGCGCGGAGGGGCGTCCGCAACACACGGTTCGCGTCAGGTCGCTGCAGTATCCGCCGAGCTTGAGTCCCGCATCGAGCAGCAGCGGCTGGCCCGGCAACCACGGATCATCTCCCGGCACGTGGTGGCATTCGGCGCCGTTGGCGCCAACGCAGACCACGGCGTCAAAGGCCTCACCGTCGCCCAGCGTGTCGGCCTCACGCCGGACCGCCTTGCGAATATCCTGTTCAGACTGCCCCGGCCGCGCGCCGCGCAACACCCGTTCAAACAGGCGGTCATTCGCGCGGATCACCCGCCGCAGCGCCGCCTGTTCGGCCGGCGATTTGATGGCGCGCTGCCCGGCGATGAGGCTGTCCACATCGGTCCATCCGGCAATCTGGGGCAGCGCCTGCTGCTGGGCGGTGTGGACCGCCACCGCCAACGAGCCTTCGTAGCCGGCCCGGCGCCAGGATCGGGTCAACCGGCGTAAGATCCGCCTGGCCTCGTCGCCGCGGCCGCAGTCGCCGCACGGCATCCAGGCGAGTGCGCGGCGGGCGGCGATCAGATAGCGGAAATCGGTGAGCAGGGCCGGGCCGCTGCGGACATCCACGGCGAGGATGCCGTTGGAAGAGGCGAATCCGGAGTAATAGAGCCGCGCGATCGGCGACCGGACGAGCGCGCCGTCCAGCCCCGTGCGGCGCAACGCATGCATCAGCCGCTCGCACCGGCTGCGGCATTCCGCCGCCGAAAACGCTCCAGCCATCATTCTGTCGTCCTCCGAAGGGCTAGTTCAACTCGCCATATTTCTCAAGCAACTCGCGTTCCTGCTGCTTAAGCGCGCGCTGACTCAGCGAGAACCGGTAACCCCTGATCCGCCACCATTTACGGTTGCGCAACTGCCAGAGGAGCACCCATTCGCGCGCCTCGCCCATCGTGCCGGGAACCAGCCGCATCCAATGCTTGTAAATGCCCGACAAATCGATCCACTCCATCCGCTTGCGGATCTGACCGGGCATCCACCGGATGTTGATGGCGGAGGGAAAATCAAGCAGCATCGGCGCGCCGGCCGCGTCCATGAGAATATTCCCGGCGTTGCGCAGGTCCAGATGGGCAATGCCGCGGGCATGCATGGCCTGCACCAGCGCCTCCAGACGGTGAAAGAACGTCACCGGCACATCCCCGGCGGAGAGGTTCCGCAGCGGAGACCCCTCCACAAACCGCTC
>Ga0194125_10002697_pt1 | contig 29144 bp, 22 predicted proteins | sample TA2KigC250mmetaG_FD_148626 | JGI IMG/M metagenome (GOLD analysis project Ga0194125, IMG submission 148626) | Freshwater microbial communities from Lake Tanganyika, Tanzania - TA2015034 Kigoma Deep Cast 250m | ecosystem: Environmental > Aquatic > Freshwater > Lake | place: Tanzania: Lake...
GACGTACACGCCGACGGGCTCGCGCGCTTCGGCGGTGTTGGCGGCCCCGTTCACACCATCGAACCACCCGGGAAGAATCATCGGCACGCAGCCCAAACAGGGCCCTTCCCAACGACTCGGATCGACCCCGTACACCGTCGTCACCAGGCCGTCCGTGCCCACCCACCGCACCCGGTGGTTGAGTCGGTCCGCCACCACCAGACTCCCATTCGGCGCACGCGCAAGTTGCGCCGGGCGGTTGAACTGCGCCACCTCAGCCGGCCCGTCCCGGAAGCCGGCGGCGCCGGTGCCGATCTGCGACAGGACCGCGCCGGTCGTAGGTTCGATCAGGCGGATCCTGTGGGCGCCAGCCTCGCTCACCGCCACCACGCCACTGGCGAGCACCGCCACCCCGCGCGGCTCCACCAGACCATGGGCCACCAACCGCACCGCGCCGGTGCTGCGATCCACCGCCTTGAGGGTGCCCCCCGCTTCCACGACCCACAGCGTGCCTTCGGGCCCCAGAGCTAGAGCGGTCGGGGCCGACAATCCACTGACGCGCAACGTGGGGAACTGGTAGAGGGCATCCAACCGATCGAACTCGACGACGCGGCCGTCACCGTGGGTCAGCACGTACACGTTGTCCGTCGCGTCCACGGCCACCGCCACCGGTCGATCCAGACCCGCCCGTAGCGTGGTGACCACATCCCGCGTGAAGTCGAGTTGCCGGAGCGCGCCGTTGGCCGTGTCGGCCACGAACAGGTCCCCGCGGCTATTGCCGGCTAACCCGCTAGGCTCATGGAACTGTGACACCGCCAACGAATCGCCATCCACGAAACCCGCATCGGCACCGGTGACCGTGAGGCGACCGCCAGCCAGCGTCTGGACTGTCTGGGCATGGGACCCGGCCGCTCCCCCAAGCCAGCCCGCCAGCAGCATCGCCCCGACACCGCGGCGAAACCGGAGCAAGAGGTTGGATGAAGGGGCGCGCATGATGTCACCGGCCCCGAGGCCCAAGAGGGTCGGCCCTGCCCCAACGCGGTTTGCCACTGTCCCAAGCCGAGACCGGCGGTAGCGGCTTGTCCGGCTCGGGTCGGGTCTGAAGGAAGCCGCTCGACTCGAGTGGTTGGAAGTCGGTCTCCTGAATGATGGTCGGCGTGAGGAAGATCAACAGGTTCGAGCGACTCCGCTGTTTGCTCTCATGCCGAAAGGCCAGACCCAGGCCGGGGATGTCGCCTAAGATCGGCACCTTGGTGTAGGCACGGGTTTGGTTGTCGCTGATCAGCCCTCCCATCACCAGGGTGTTACCGCTGGGAATAATCACACGCGTCTCGATGCGGCGGATGGCATAGATGTTGGCCTCGTTCACCGTCCCGTTGATCGTCTTCCGATCCACCGAGTCCACATTCCCCACCTCCGGCACGACGCGGAGGTTGACGAGGTTGGTGCCGGCGATACGGGGGGTGACCTCGAGGGTCATTCCCAGGTTCGTATAGGTGATCTCCGCCCCAGCGGGCGTGGTCTGGGTGCCCGGTGTAATCTTGAAGTTCGGGAAGAGCCGCGTAACCGACAAGCGCGCCAACTCGTTATCGAGCGTGACCGCGCGCGGCGTGGCCACCACTTCGGTGTCCGTGTCGCTGTTCAAAAACGAGAGGGCTACCTTGAGCCCATCCGCATTCAGAAACGCCACCGCCGGATGCAAACCCTGGGCCGTGTTCGCGCTTACACCCGGGCTCGCGCTGGCCAACGGCCCCAGCGCGCCCAAGCCAATATCCGTGATGGTCCGCGTCTCCGTCGTCGAGCTGGGCTGGGTGGTGCTCGTCACGGAGCGACCGCTGGGGAGCGTGGTGGTGGTCGTGGCCGGTGCCCCTGGGTAACTGGAGACCGCCTGACCGGTCGTTCGTCCGTTGCCGAAGGTGATGTTTTGGCTGTCCAGGGTGCCCGCCCAATTGATGCCCTTGACGGTCTTCGGGTTCTTGGCGGTCTCGAGGATCTTGGCCTCGATGAGGATCTGGCGCGTCGGGGTATCCAGCTTGCTGAGCACGGCGTCGACCAACTCGAGTTCCTTCTCGGTCGTGCTGATCACCAGCGAACTGGTTCGCACATCCGGCGTGACCTGGCTGCGCTCCGACAGCGTCGTCTTGAGCACCGTCACCATGTTGGTCGGATTGGCGAACTGCAACTGCACGACCTTCGTCACCAACGGTTCGAGGGCTGGCGGGGGACGGAACGTGACGCGCGCAATCTGCGTCTTGGGATCGTGCTCGAGCATCAGGTTGTAGTTGGCCAGCAACGACTCGAGCGCCTGCGTCGGCGTCACCTTCTCCCAACGCACCGAGACCAGGTTGGTCAGGTAAGGGGCGGGCTTGCCCTCGAGGTCCACACCCGCCAGCACCCGAGGATCGAACTGGAAGTTCAAGTTCGCTTGGCGTGCCAACATCGTGATGGCGTCGGTGACCAACTGATCCTCGAGGTTCACCACCGGGACCACCTCCTCTTCGATCGGCATCCCTTCCTGCTCCGCCCCAGACTCCGCTGTACTCGGGCCGCCACCCGCGGCTTCCAGCGCAGGCGCCGGCATCGGGGTCGCCGTGGGGCTAGTGGCCTCGGTCGACGTCGAGGGCGGCACGGCCGGCGCCGCTGGTTTGAAGGTCACCTGGTGCGAGTCGGTTCCTGGATAAGGAGCCAGTTGCAATCCGTAGCGCTCGAGGAACTGCTCGAGGGCCTCGCGCGCCGTCACGTGCTCCCAACGGGCCGACACCGCCTCGCCCCATCCCGGTAACGGATGCCCGTCCGCCTTGCGTCCCTCGAGAATGCGTTCGTCGATCGCGACCTTCAGCCGGCTCTGCTCGACCAACGTCATAATGATCTCTAGCGGCCGGTCTTCGAGGGATACCACCAACAACCTCCCGCCCTCGCCCACCTCGGCCCCGCTCGCAACGCGCTCGGCCGCAGCGGCGCCGCTCCCGTCGGCCGCCGGGTCCCCTTGGGCCAACGCGCTCGCGGCCACCCACAGGACGCTGGCCACCAGCAGGATCGCGCTTGTCGTTTTCATGCCACTTGACGCTTCACCCATCCCCTTAGGCACCGGGCGGCGGTTCCTCGACCTTAGCGCCCCGCCAGTCGCCGGTTCCGGAACGCCAGCTCTTGACGCTCCTCATCCACCAACACCACCACCGAGTCGTCCCGCACCTCGAGCAATTGCACGGTGGCCTCGCCGCCTACAAACCGCACCCGGCCAGACTCACCCACGAGCAGCGTGACCCGGTTGATCGTGGCCAACCGCCGGCTTGCCGTTCCCCCAATCGCCTTGAGCTGGAAACGGTCCACCACCTCCGCCGCGACACTCGCCGCCGCCGCCCCCGATCCGGCCGCGGCCTTCGGCCGGGGCGCGCGCCGAGCCGATTGCGGGAAGAACGGATCGCACCCCACTCCCGGCTCGTCGATGAACACCGCCGCGAACTGATTCGTGGGCGGCACCGGCGCGACCGCCGCACCAGGTCCGGGCGCAGCGCTCGCCGGACGAGCGCCCGCCACCGCAGCGGGCGGCTTGCTGCCGCAGCTCGTCACCAGCAGCACGACCAGGGCCAACAACCCTGCGCTGGCGCATCGCCCAGGCGAGCCGACCCAGTTGAGACTGACAAGATGAGATCGCACGGGTTAACGCCGGTCCGGCGGACGGACCAAGGCAATCACCTTCAGCTTGAGGCGGAGCTTCTCCGCGGCCGCGGTGGCGCCGTCGTTTTGGATCGCGAGCACCTGGAACCGCAGAAAGGGATTCTTGTTCTCGAGCTCGGCGAGGAACCGGCCCAGTTGGTGGTACCACCCCACTAACTCGAAAGCCATCTCCGCCGATTTGTAGGGGAAGTCGGGCAACAGATCCGTGTCCGTTTCGAGGACGGTGCTGTCCTTTTCTTGTGTCAACCCCGCCTGTTGCGCGGCGCCTTGCACGATGCCGAACAGCCGCTCGTAGACGAACCCCTGGCCCGGCATGGTCTCCTCGATGGCCTCGAGCCGAGTTTGGGCCTTCTGCAGGTCTTCCTCGAAACTGACCGCCTTGGTCGCTAGCCAACGCGCCGCCGCAATCTGCTCTTCGAGTTCGCCCAATCGCTTGGCGTTGTCCGCCTGCATCCCCTGCAGCGGACTGACCAACAAATACCAAATCCCGAACGATAGCGTCGCCGTGAGGAATCCCACCACGATCAGTCGGTCGCGCTTCTCTTTACTCAGCTTATTCATTGCGCCTCACCGCCTCGACAAAACGGAACTCGACCCCGAAGACCGCCCCCTCCTCGACGCGCTTGTCGTCGCCCGAACCTTTGCTGCGCGGCTCGACTAACTCGTAGGGCTGGCCAGGCTGCAGCCGCGCCCGAAAGTACGGCTCGCGCGCCACCGCTTCCATGAACCGCGTATGATTGCCCGCGCTCACATCCGCGAAGTCGCGCGCGCGGATGATCAGGCTGGTGTTCTCGATCGCCGTCTTCGGTTTCAGGATGGCGCCGCGCTCATCCTTGATTTCCTTGGTCGGTTTGTAGGTCTGCCGCGGAACCAGCTCCGTCACCTGCACGCTGCCGACCTGCGTCAACGCGAACTGCAGCGCGTTGAGCGGGCCCGACCACAGAAACCTATTGGTCGACAGCCGCTCGAGCGCGGCCAGTCGCCGTTCCATCGAGATCGTCTTGGCGCGGTTGGTGCGCACCAGTTGGTCCGGCTTCTCGAGCCGGCGCCACTCGGCCTCCTTTTGCGTCAGTTGTTCGTTGGACTGGATCACCTCGAATTGCTGCGCAATCGCCCAGACCACCATCACCCCCACCGCCAACGCCCCCACCCACGTCGCCCGCTTCACCGGGTCGCGCCGGCGCAACTGCTCCGCCGCCTGTTCTTCCGCGAGCAGATTCAGCCGGATCATAGCCACCTCATAAGGCCGAGAGAGCGGCCCCCACCGCCACCGCCAGTTGCGGCGCCACCGGTTCCAGTTCCGCCAACGCACGCGGCGGCAACGCCAGGGTCATGGTCGCTACCGGATTCCAAGCCCGCACCTCCATCACCAAATCCTCCTTCAGTGCCTGGACCACCTGCGCCGACCGCGCCGCGCCCCCCGACACCAACACCTGGCCCACCGTGTGTTCGTGTTGGGTCTCGAAGAAGTCCACGGAAGCGCGGATCTCGCGCGCCAACTCGGCCAGCACGGGCGCCAACGCCGCTTGCGTGTCGGCGGTTGACTCGACCTGCAACGTCTCCGCGTCCGCCGAACTGACGCGCAGCGCGTCACTCAGCGCCGTGTTGAACCGCTGCCCGCCAATCGGTACCACGCGGTTGAGCGCCAACTCACCCGCCAGTAGCAGACTGATCGTCGTGTGCTTGAACCCGATGTCCACCAGCACGACCGCTCCTCGAGCGAACAACTCCGGCTGCGTGGCCTCAAACGCGTTCGCCGGCCCGATCCACCCCGGCACCACCTGGGTCGGCACCAACCCGGCCGCTTTGGCCGCCGCCTGCAAGTCCAGGACCGCCTGCCGCCGCGCCCCTCCCACCAGCACCTTCCCCTTCTGCCCCACCTTGGCCGGTTCACTGCCGTTGCCCGAGCGCGGCGGCACAATGCAGCAATCGAAAACGTAGTCCGACAGGTCTTGTTGGAGATAAGCCTTGGGGTTGAACCGCAGCATCTGCCGCATGTCCGCCAGCGGTATCAGCGGCAACTCGGCGTGGCGCAGCAGACTGTCCCCCACGCCCACCACCAACACCGCGTGCTTCACGCGCCCCCCCAACTCGCTCGTGATCGCCTTCAGGTGCTCGCTCAGCCGCTCTGTCGAACCAGCCCGATCCGGTGCCGGGGCGTCGTGCACGGCGTAGCCCAGCAACGCGTAACTCGAACCGCGCCGCTGCACCCACACGCTCTTCGTCGAGCGCGCACCCAGATCGCAGGCAACGACCTGCGTCGGCGTGCCGGGATTCCAGCCGGGCAACCGTAAACGCGCAACACCACCGCTCATACATCGGTTATCGGCATCCCGATGATCGAGTTCAGTGGAAAGAATCTCATCCCGGCGCAAGCCGCCTCGAGCACCTCCCTAACTCACGACCCACCAACTGGATCCGGACGGCACCTCCACTGAGGAGAATCTGAGTCCGCCCCGCTAAGCCCGGCTCTACTCCAACACCTCGAGCACCGCCCGCGCGTCGCCGTCCCCAGGATCCAACTCGAGTAGCCGCCGCAAATTCGCTCGAGCCGCGTCCACTTGCCCCAGCATCCCCAGAAACAAACCCCGGGTGTACAGCAGGTTCAGCGTCTGGTCCCGCGTGGCCTTGTTGCCCACCAACCGCTCCGCTCGCAACAACAATCCCGCCGCCCGCCCCAAAACCGCGTCCGCGTCACCCGTGCGCAGGAGCGCAGCCGCCAGCGACAGGTTGGCCAACACATCGTCGGTGTTCAGCGCGTAGGCGCGCTCGGCCTCCTCGAGCATCGGATCCAACTGATGCAGGCGCTCGTGTGCCTTCGCCAGCCACACCCGATGCCGCACCGTGTCGCGCGTCTGCACCAACTCCTGGCACACCCCCACCAGAGTCCCGAACCGTCGCGACATCGTCAGCCCATAGATCAGCACCTCCCAAACCCCGTCGCGCCCAGGGTCCAGTTGCTGCGCCTGACGCAGGCTGGCTGCGGCGCCGGTCAAATCGTGCACCACCAAGAATTGCAGCAGACCCAACACCTCGAAAGCCTGCGCTGCCGGGCCAGGCTCAGCCCCCAAACCCAACTCCTCGAGCTGCGCCATCACACCCCGCACCGACCGACGCACACCCTCGGCTAACCCCGCCCAGGTCTCCGGCGTCCCCAGCGCGCCGACCGGGTCCCGCCCTTGCTCGGCATGCGTAACCCCCACCTCGAAGAGCGCGGCTGTGCCCAGCATCCGGGCGTCCCCACGCCCTAACCGCGACGCCGCCACGAAATCCGCCAGCGTCGTGCGCGTGTATAAATCCAGGTTCATCCGCCCCACCACGTCCTCTTCACCCTCCAACAACCCCACTAACCCGTACACGCGCGCCCGCGCAACTCGACCCAAGCCGCGCCCGAAATGCGTCGCCGCCTCCGCAGGCGCCAGACCCACCGCGCGATCGTGCGCAGCCAGCGCCTCGTCCACCAAGCGCTCCGCGCCCTCCACTTGCGCCGGCGTCGGCCGGCCCGACTCCGAGGCTTCACCCCTTCCCGTCACCCCCGCAATCCCCCCAGAATGCCCAGCCGGCAACAAGACCGCCATGGCCTGCGCAGCCAAGGCCTCACCCAAGGCTGTCTGGCATCGACACTGCCCAGGCGCTAAGGCCACTGCGCGCCGCAAAACCCGCTCCGCCTCAGCGTGTCGATTCAGACCAGCCAACGCCTCGCCGTAGTTGGTCAGAACCTCCCAATCCTCCGACACCTCCGCCCCCTGGTTCCGGTATAGGTCCACTGCCCGCGCAAAGGCCTCGCCGGCCCGGTCCACACGGCCCAACCTCCGATACAACTTCCCCAGGCGCGCTTGCCGCTCATGCTCCTGCGGCTCGCCTCGCAGCGCCCGATCGAGCTCTGAGAATTCATGCGCCACGCTCGCCGAGGTCGAGAACACAGCAAAACCGCGTACCGGATGAATCTCAGCCCCCAACTCGAACGTCAACCGAGGCATTCGGGCCAGCCGGCGTAACCGCTCGCCGTGGCTCGCAGGCGCCACCGCCTGCGCACGCTCGGCAAGCAGCAGCCCTGCCAGCAACGAACTCAGCAGCACGCCCGTTGTTGAACGACTCAGCCTAAACGTCATCCGGAGCCTAATCTACTGTTGAGACCTCGCTTCGTCGACTCCTCTCCGGTAAGGCGCGCACTCCGCGGGCGCCGCACACCGCTGCCAACACCGCTGGCCGCACCGCCGCGGGCGAGACGCCCGCGCTCCCTCCGCGAGCGCTCCGCCAATGTCTGCCGGCAGGGCGCGCACTCCGCTGCGCGCCGCACACCGCTGCCAACACCGCTGGCCGCACCGCCGCGGGCGAGACGCCCGCGCTCCCTCCCCAAACGCTCCGCGAACGTCTGCCGGTAGGGCGCGCACTCCGCTGCGCGCCGCACACCGCTGCCAACACCGCTGGCCGCACCGCCGCGGGCGAGACGCCCGCGCTCCCTCCCCAAACGCTCCGCCAATGTCTGCCGGCAGGGCGCGCACTCCGCCGCACGCCCCTTACCGGTGCCAACACCGCTGACCGCATTGCCGCGGGCGAGACGCCCGCGCTCCCTCCGCGAGCGCTCCGCCAATGTCTGCCGGCAGGGCGCGCACTCCGCCGCACGCCCCTTACCGGTGCCAACACCGCTGACCGCATTGCCGCGGGCGAGACGCCCGCGCTCCCTCCCCAAACGCTCCGCGAACGTCTGCCGGTAGGGCGCGCACTCCGCTGCGCGCCGCATACCCCTGCCAACACCTAAGACCCCCCTCCCGCGGGCCAGCCGCCCGCGCTCCGCTCACCAGCGCGCTTTGGCCCTGCCGGGCGCACCCATAAAAAAAGGCCGCCCTCTCGGGCGGCCTGTGAAAACAAGAAGCAAGAAGATTACTTGCGACGTCGGAGGAGCAGCACGGCCGCCCCAAGAACGCCCAACGCGATGGTCGAGGGTTCAGGGATCAGCGAGAAGCTCTGCAGCCCAATGAGGTTGACCGGCAGAATCGGAGGATTCGCCGCCGGATTGCCCGTGGCCGACAGGTTCACGATCTCGGACTTGCCGTATTTCTTGCCGGACGCAACCGCTGCTTCGTAGGTCGCACCACCGGAGGCTTCCCACGCGCGGACCTGCACCACCGCCGCACCACCGGGTGCGATACCCGTGATGGTCCGGGTCGTATCAACACCCGAAGACACGGTGTAGCCAGCGGCGGTCCCCGTCCGGAAGTTCAGGGCTGCGCCGATCGGCGCCAGGCTCGCCTCGTCCACTCCACCGTACAACTGGGCCCAGTAAGCGGTGCCAGCCAATGCCGTGACTTTGTCAGCGTCGAATACCTTGGCATCGATGCCGTCCGCAGTCACGCGATTATTGAAGTTGACGGTGCCTTGAGCTAACGCTCCGACACACGCCACGATGCATGTTGCAACAAGCAGGGTTCTCTTCATATGGGTCGTTTTTTGGTTGTTCTCTCAGTCAAAAACTTACGGGTTGTTCACGCTGAACTGGCGAGTCCAAGTCGCCGCGGCAACCTTGCGCGCCCAGAATGCTTCACCCACGGCCGGCGACGGTGGATTGTCCCACTCGCCTAAGTCGAAGATGTGAATGCTGTACGCGCCCGTGGCGTTGTTGAAGCGATACACAATGTCACCGTCGGCCACCGGGAATCCCAGGACCGTATCCAATTGGCCGGTCTGCGGAACCTTCGAGGACACGATCGAGAAACCCGCCGGCAACGCGGTCGTCAGATTGCCCTGCGGGACTTCGCCCACCAGGGTCACCGTAGCCGCGCTCGGAAGGCGAATGAACGCACCCTCACCCGGCTCGAGAGTCGCGTTGGGGAAGCTCCACTCGCCCAGATCGAACGCATTAATCTGGAACGCCCCCGCCGTGTACTTGTACACGATGGTGCCATCCGGAACGCTCGCCAGGAGCTTCGAGACGGTGTTGTTGCCCGTGCCAGCATCGAGCTGGTTGGCAACCATCGAGAAGCCCACCGGGAGCTGGAGGTTGATGTACCCGACTGCATTGACTGAGTACACTTGGGCCAGTGTCGTGGCCGCACCTGCGCTGAGCGCAGCCGTTAGGAACAGTGCTGTAGTTCTCATTGTTTGTTTTATGTTGTTTCCGTGTGTGCCAGCAGAAAACCACGCTGGCAAATCGGTGTCAATCCTTTTTTAGACTTTTTCGGCTCAATTCGTTGCCGGCTTGAGTGCCCAACCGCCGCTGTGTCCACCCCCCCGGCTCCCACACGGCCCAAACCCGGCGGTTGCACCCAACCAGCCCACTCTCGGAACCATCCCGTAACTGCCAAGCAGCATTGCGCTTGCCAATCAAGCGCGACAATGGAACGTGGCGGGCCCTGCCACAAGCGCTAGCCGTAAGCTTATCTGTTTTTCCATCAACAACTTGCACACACAATAGTCCCGGCGCCAACACTCCCCAGGCTCAGCCAGTCGAGCCTCCCACCGCGCTTGGACCGCCCCCGAGGGCATAAAGGTCATTCACGCCCCATAGGTTCGTGCCCCATCCGTCCCATCCGTCCCATCCGTCCCATCAGCCCCAACGCCCTAACGCCCGCACGCTGTCGCACGCGCCTTGGGCAGCGCCGTAAGGCCCGCATAGACGGCGTTGGCCCCAAGCTGTTGTTCGATGCGCAAGAGCTGATTGTACTTGGCCGTCCGATCGGTGCGGCTCAACGACCCAGTCTTGATCTGGCCGCAGTTGGTCGCCACCGCGATGTCCGCGATCGTCGCGTCCTCGGTCTCACCCGAGCGATGACTCAACACGGCGCGATAGGCGTGGTTCTGAGCCAACTCGACCGCGTCCAGCGTCTCGGTCAGCGAACCGATCTGGTTCACCTTCACCAAAATCGCGTTCGCCGTGCCGCTGTCGATGCCCTTCTGCAGGAACTTCACGTTGGTGACAAACAAATCGTCGCCCACCAACTGCACCGTGCCCCCGAGCTTCTCGGTCAACAGCTTCCAATTCTTCCAATCGCTCTCCGCACACCCATCTTCAATGCTCACAATCGGATAGTCCGCACAGAGCTTGACATAGAAATCCACCAGCTCGGCCCCGGAAAGGGTCTGGCCAGTGCTCTTCTTGAAAACGTACGTCCCGTTGCCCTTGTAAAACTCGCTGCTCGCCACGTCCAGAGCCAGGAAGATCTGCTTGCCCGCCTTGTACCCCGCGTCTTTGGTGGCCTGCAAAATCGCCTCCAGCGCCGCCTGCGCGCTCTCCAACTTGGGAGCAAAACCCCCTTCGTCCCCCACCGCCGTGCTGAGCCCCCGCTTCTTCAACACCGCCTTCAGGGCGTGGAAGATCTCCGTGATGGCCCGCAACCCCTCGCTGAAACTCCCCAGCCCCTGCGGCATAATCATGAACTCCTGAAAGTCGATCGGCGCATCCGAATGCGCCCCGCCGTTGATCACATTGGCCATCGGCACCGGCAGGACCTTCGCGTTGGGCCCCCCCAAGTACTTGAATAACGGTTGCCCCACGTACGCCGCCGCCGCCTTGGCATTGGCCAGCGACACCGCCAAGATCGCGTTGGCGCCCAGCTTGGCCTTGGTCTCGGTCCCGTCCAAATCGAGCATCGCCCGGTCCACCCCGAGCTGGTCCAACGCGTCCCGACCCCGCAGCGCAGGCAGAATCCGTGTCGCGACGTTCTTCACCGCCTTGCTCACCCCTTTGCCGCCGTAACGCTGCGGCTCACCGTCCCGCAACTCGATCGCCTCATGCTCGCCCGTGCTCGCCCCAGACGGCACCGCCGCCCGCCCCGCCACGCCCCCCTCGAGTAACACGTCCACCTCCACCGTCGGGTTGCCACGTGAATCGAGAATCTCCCGCGCCTGAATGTCTTGAATGGTGCTCATAGTTCAAAATCAGTGTCCGCAATGAAGGCGGTATGGTAGGGGCAACCCCTCTCGCGTCAAGAACACAGGCTGCCACCGGTTGACTTGGGGTCGCGGGTTCAGTACGGTCGCCCCCAACCAATGAAGCGTAGGCTGGTTCTGTTCATGCTCCTGGCGGCCGGAATGTTCCTCTGGCCCTTAACGTGCCCCGCACCCCTCGTCTATCGGCCCGGCGAAGGCTGGACTTACGAATCCGTCGGCGGCAAGAAATGGCAGCGCGCGCGCGCCCAGGACCAATACGACGTCGCCCAAGAGGCCTTCGACCAAAAACAATACCGCCTGGCCACCAAAGCCGCGCGGCGCACCGTCAAACGCTGGCCCCTGGCCGACGTCGCCCCCCAAGCCCAGTACCTCGTCGGTCGCAGCTACGAAGCCCGCCGTATGGACGAGCGCGCCTTCAAGGAATACCAGCGCGCCGTCGAGAAATACCCGAAGATGGACAACTTCGAGGAAGTCCTCAACCGCCAGTTCGACATCGCCAACCGCTTCCTCGCCGGCCAATGGTTCAAGCTCTGGGGGTACATCCCCTTCTTTCCTTCCATGGAAAAAACCGCGGACATGTACTTCAAAATCATCAATAGCGGCCCCTTCAGTCAGGTCGCACCCCAGGCCCAAATGAACATCGGCGCCGCACGCGAGAAACAAAAGGAATTCATCCTGGCCGCACGCGCTTACGAAAAAGCCGCCGACATGTACCACGACAAGCGCGCCGTCGCCGCCGACGCCGTGTTCAAAGCCGCTCTCGCCTACAATAAAGAAGCCCGCACGGCCGAATACGACCAAAGCGTCGCCGGCCAAGCCATCGCCACCTTCAGCGACTTCGTCATCCTCTTCCCCAACGACCCGCGCGTGGCCGAGGCCCAAAACTTCATCGCCGCCCTCAAGACCGAACAAGCCCGCGGCGCCGTCAAGACCGCCCGCTTCTACGAGAAGAAAAAACAGTGGAACGGCGCCTTGGTCTACTACAACGAAGCCCAGTTGCGCGACCCGGACTCGACCTACGCCGCCGAAGCCAAACGCCGCGTCGAGGCCATCAAACGGCGCTTAGGCCCTAACCCCGCCACCGCCGGCGCTCAACCTTGAGGCCCCGCGCCGCCAGCCTGGCCCTGGTCCTGATCGCCTCGCTCCTCGCAGGCTGCGCCGGCTACCGCCTCGGCCCCACCGCCGGCTTCCCCGCCGGCAGCCGCACCGTGCGCGTCGGCGCCTTCCTGAACAACACCCGCGAACCGCGCCTCGCCGACGCGGTCGTCCATGCCCTCCGCAAACGCTTCCAACAAGACGGGACCTTCCGCCTCGCCACCCACGACCCCGGCGATGTCCTGCTGACCGGCACCATCCTCCGCTACGACCGCACCCCCGTCTCCTTCCAGCCCAGCGACATCATCACCGCCCGCGATTACGAGATCTACCTCACCGTCCATGTCGTCGCCGAAGAATCGGGGACCGGCCGTAAGCTGGTCGACCGCGAAGTGCGCGGGCGCACCGTCCTGCGCAGCGGCGCAGACCTCGCCAGCGCCGAACGCCAGGCCTTGCCTGTCCTCGCCGAAGATTGGGCCTACCACGCCGCCGCCCACCTGGTGGACGGAGCGTGGTGAATGCGCCCTACTGCGGCTGCGGCTTGACTTGACGCGGGCGCGGCTTCGCGCCTAGGGTGACCTTCGTTCGCACGAGCAAACTATTTGAAATGACTTGCGCCCTATGAAGCCGCGATTCTCCGCTCCTCCCCACGCCGTCCGCCGCGCGGGATTCACCCTGATCGAACTGCTGGTCGTCATCGCCATCATCGCCATCCTCGCCGGCATGTTGCTGCCCGCCCTGGCCAAAGCCAAGGCTAAGGCCCAAAGCGTCAATTGCCTCAGCAACCTCAAACAATTGGGCCTGGCCTGGGTCATGTACGCCGGCGACCACCAGGAACGACTCGTCCCCAACCTCCTCGGCACCACCAACGCCTGGATCGGCGGCAACGTCTCGAGCCTGCCCGGCGCCACCAACCTCCTCGATATCATGAACGGCAAGCTCTATCCCTACAACACCTCCACCGAGATCTACCGCTGCCCCACCGACTCGAAAATGCCCTCCGGCCTCATGGCATCCCTCCGCGGTAAGTTCCGCGTACGCAGCTACTCGATGTGTGGCCGTATGGGTGGCGGCGACGAAACCACCTGGGTCCTCGGCACCGCCTATCCCATGCGCACCAAGACCTCCGACATCACCGCCCCCCCACCCAGCCAGGCCTTCGTCTTCATCGAGGAAAGCTACTTGACCATTGACGACGGCTACTTCGCCGTCAAAGCCCCCGGCGTGCGGATCTGGCAAAACTCACCCACCATCCGCCACGCCAACGCCGGCGAACTCGCCTTCGCCGACGGCCATGCCGAAATCTGGAAATGGCGGTTCCTGAACCGGGACCAAGACCTCGACGCCCCCACCCGAGTCGGCGGCTTGGACACCACCCCCGATCTCGTCCGTCTCCAAGCCGCCGTGGCCATCCAAGGCGAACGCTAAACCAGCAAGCCGAGCGCCGGCCTGTTGGTGGACGCCCATCGGCGGACGACCATTGGCTTTTCATGAGCCGGTCATACCGCCTATCGCCGTACCGCCGACTTCCAAGTAACGCCTCCGCAAGTCTGGCTGCCACAACAAATTGCACAGTTGCCGATTTCGCGTTTCCGAAGCCAGTCAGCGTCCCCAGCAGTTGTTGCTCCGGCCGGCCACCGGCCCCGCCGGCTGAGTTGCTCTCCACTCCAGTCGGCCCCGCCTGAACCCCCAGGTAGGGCCGCCCCCCCGGGCCGGCCGCTCCAGCCCGGTGATCTGCCTTCGTTCGGCGCGCCGAGCGGTCGCGCCCTGCCTCCTTGTCACGCTGCCGTGCCTCTGCCCTAAGTCTCTGTGCCACTGGTCTGATCGTCGTTGACCACGCGCCGAGTGCACCAACACTCTGCCCTCTGCCCTGTCAGCGTCATTCTGCCACGATTATAGTAGTTGACAGCGACCCAATACGGTGGAGGAGAGAGCGGGGCCGCCATGGTCAGATGGGGCGACGGACGCCCTCCCCGGTCAACGTTCTAAAGGTCAAATCATTTTGCCATGATTGTAGTAGTTGACAACGACGTGAGAGGGGGGACCGGCAGAGACCCGGCCCAGTCCGTCGCCCCAGGAGCTGAGCGACGCCCGCCGAACTTGCTCCTATTAACCGGCTTGCCTCCGGGGCCTTTCGCCCTGCCCCGGGCCCAGACCGTGACGAAGAAAAAACGTGCAACCACGGCCGTGCGTCCCCTAAATTGGCGGCACGATGTTTGCGCCGGTGGACACCAAAGACCCTGCCGCCGTCGAGGTCGAGGTGCAGACCGCTTACCTGGGGATGTTCCCGGCCGGCGACCGGTTTTTCGTGCCACGCGCCTTTGGCTGGGTACTCGATTGCTTCTCGGGCAATTACCGCGATTACCAGGCCAGCGACGCGCGCTACCACGACTTCGAACACACGCTCCAAGGCACGCTGTGCATGGCGCGCCTGCTGCACCGCCGTCGTAGGGCTGGCGCCACCCCACCTCTCACGCAACGCCGCTTCGAGTTGGGCCTGCTCGCGATTCTCCTCCACGACACCGGCTATCTTAAGAGACGCGATGACGCGGCCGGGACCGGCGCCAAGTTCACCTTCACCCACGTGGCGCGCAGCACGGAGTTCGCGGCCCGACTCCTACGGGAAAAGCGGTACTCGACCACCGACATCCAGTCAGTCCAGAACATGATTCGGTGCACTGGCGTCAACGCCAACCTGAGCGCGATCCCCTTCCAGGACGACCTCGAACGCCTCGTCGGCTTCGCCCTCGGCACCGCAGATCTGCTCGGACAAATGGCTGCGGCCGATTATCCCGACAAACTCCCCATCCTCTACACCGAGTTTGCCGAGGCCGCCGCCTACAGCGGCGACCAGACCCCCCCAGGCAGCCGTTTCGAGAACGCGGAGCAACTCATGCGCGGCACGCCCGCCTTTTGGGAGAAGTACGTATCGGTGAAAATCGAGAAGGACTTCGGCGGGCTATACCGGTTCCTCGCCGATCCCTACCCGGACGGGCCCAACGAATACCTCGAACGTATTCAGGCCAACGTCGAGCGCGTGCGCCGACAACCGGCACCGCCAAAATAGAGTTGACTTGCCTCAAGGCCGCCAACCCTCGCCTGCCCTAGCATGTTCCCCACGACGAGGGTGCCCCCCATGCCCCACACGCAAGACGCCGCTGCAAGTCCAGTCGCCGAGCCGCCCACCACCTGCGGGCGGTCGCGGCCGACCTCAGGCAGAACCGCCGAAGTCCGCAGAGCATACCCGCCCTCATCGGCGACCTTGAATCCGCCCTCCCACCACCGGGAGCAACCCGTCGAGGTAGGAAACGATCGGCCGTCGGCCGGCCTACCGGCCCCCAGACTCAGACCGACCTCGCAAACCGAACCCGAACTCAACCACCCCGAGCGCCACTCGTGGAGGTTGCCTTTATGCTTTGTACGAGCGGGCCTGTTCGCCCTGGTATGCAGCCTCGGGCTCCTAGTGCTGCGGCCCGACTTGCTGGCCACTTACCACTACAACCAATACATCGTGGCGGCGACGCATCTGTTCGTGTTGGGTTTCGTGGCCTCGGTGCTCATGGGAGCATGGTATAGGCACCTGCCCGACAAGCTCGCCGTCCGCCTGCACAGCGAGCGGTTGGCACGTTGGCATCTGGCGCTTCACCTGGTGGGCGTCGCGGGCATGGTCTGGATGTTCTGGGTCTGGAATCTCAAGCAGGTGGGACACTTCGGCTCCGTCTTCGCGGGCGGCGTGGCGCTCGGGGTCTATAACCTCGCCCGCACCCTCGGGCGCGCGCGTCCCTGGAATCCCGCCGCCAGCGCCGTCGCGTCCGCCCTGCTTTGGTTGAGCCTGGGCGTGTTGGCAGGGCTGGTGTTGGCCACCGCCAAGTGCGAGTACGAATCGTTGGACCGCCTAAGCCAGTATCCGGTCTTGGGCCAGTTGGTCCATTGGCTGGCGGCGGTAGCCCAAGGGATGCGGCGGTTCGATGCCCTATCCGCCATGCATGCCCACGCCCACCTCGGCATCGTGGGCTGCTTTCTCATGCTGATCCTCGCCCTCGCGGCCCTACCGCCCTCGCCGCCCACAGCCGGTCGCCTTGCGCCTCTCGCCGAGACCCGCGCGCGGTGGTCGGTGCGCCTCCTGAATGTAGGCTTGCTGGGCCTGGGCATTGCCCTCTGGCTGCGCAGCCCCTGGAAGACGGCGTGCGGGGTGCTGGTCGCCGTCGCCCTCCTACTCTACGCCAGCGAGGTCCGCGCCCAGTGGACCCCACGGCCGAACGCGGGCCTGGGCTGGGAGGCACGCTGCGTCCTGACCGCGGTCTGGCTCATGGTGCCCGTGGCGTTGCTGGGTCTGTTCTTGAGTTGGCCCGGACTGCCGGCTACCCCATTGACCACCCAACTCGAAAACGTCTACGGCTTCCTTGGTCTGGCGGGCGTGGTCACCCTGGCTCTCTTCGGACTGATCCGCCGGATCCTCCCCCCCCGTGAACCGCCAGGTCGGGCCGGACCGGCCGGACAGCCGCTCGGGCCTGCTGACCTGCCTGGCTCGGCGCGCCCAGCGGTCGCGCTCTGCCAGTTCATGCCCGTAGCCGGCGCAAGCTACGGGCTGTGGATGGCGGGCCTGGCAGCGACGGCAGGGGCAACGGCGGCCAGCAGCGAAGCCGGCGTGCGGGTGGGGGCCACGCTGCTCTTGGTCGCGTCGCTTGGCTTTGCGCTGAGTTTGCGCCCGAGTCTCCGCCCCACGCTCAGGCCACCGGCAATTGCGCCCGGTACTCAGTCGGGGACATGCCGGTGATCTTTTTGAAGACGCGGTTGAAATGCGTCAAGGACTGAAAGCCCACCTCGAAGGCAATCTCGCTGATCCGTAGATTCGGGTTGAGCGACAGGTTCTTGGCCTTCTCGATGCGCACGCGCGAGACGTAATCGGTGAAGTTGATCCCCGTGGTCTTCTTGAACACTTTGCAGAAGTAGAAGGTGCTGGTGTTCACCGCGCGCGCCACCTGCCCCAACGACAGATCGTCGGCCTGGTGCTCTTGGATGTAGTCCTTGGCCCGCGTGATCATCGCCGGCTCGGGGTGTTCCTGCCGCACGATGACTTGGTTACTGACCATCGCCAAGTGCTGCGCGAAAATGGCCAGCATCTTGACCACCGACTCATGCTCCCGCACCGTGAGTACCCGCGTGCGAAAATACGCCTCGCGTAAATGCTCCTTGTCCACCACCAACCCCCAATGGGCGACCATCTTGGCCACCCGCTCGAACTGGCTCGCCACGGGCTTCTTCCGAAACACTTGGCCCGTCTGCAAAAAGCCAATCAGATGCTCCCCCACTCGCACCGGCACGGCCGTCTCTGCCAAGCCCGAACAGCACGTCACCGTCTGCGCCTCCTGAACGGCCGTCTCGGACAACCGCTGCTGGGTCTGGAGGCACGTCGCACAGGCGCTGCTCTTCTGCGCCATTAACGCGCAGTACGGACTCTCGTTGCGTCGCCCGTGATAGGGCAGTTGCCATGACTCGATCGGACGCAGCGTCAACGGGAGCCCCGTCATCTCGTTGAACGCACGGGCGTAGTCCAGGTAGAGCTTCGAGCTCCCCAGCGCGTCGACAATGTTCTTCCCGTTCGAGTTCACCAGACCCCTCACTCACGCCCCAACCCGACCCGTTTCACCGCAACTTAAGCCGAACCGCCCCACTCGCGTCACCCGGTTGCGCCTCGCCCACCGCAAGCCGCTACTCGAACCGCACACACCGCTGAAGGCCACCGGCGCAATGCCATTCGCAATTGTTGCCCACATGGACGCAAATTATGGCAATGTGTACCCACCGGCAACCCAAAAGTTGCCCGATCGCACACCCCCAGTCGCGCGGTCGGTTGGTCGCCCCACAGCCCGAAACCGAACCGCCCCCGAGCCGGGGTGGTCCACCCTCGCGTCGCGACACAACGCGCCGTGCCTTGCCAACCCGAAGCCAAGCGTCGAGCGCTGTTTAGGTAATCAGGTCTCCACCGGGGACGCAATCCAATCCGGACCGCCGACCGGACGTGCCCTCCAAGCCCGGCGCGGTTGGTCGCAGCTCCCCTGCGACCGACCCCGAGCTACCGGTGTGACGGGATCAGAAGACCTCGGCCGGCAACCCCGTTTCGGCGCGCACCAAGTGGGCGATGCGCGAGAGACTCTTGAGCGGTAGATGGCCGCAGTCGGGATGCAACGTGGGGCGCATCGCCGAGTAAATCTGCACCATGGAGACCTTGACCCCAGCGTCCTTCAGCCCCTGCAGACGCCGGACATACTGATCGAGCTCGTCGGCGGGCGGTTCCTCGCCTGCAAACCGCGGAAAGAGGCTCTGAATCACAATCGGTCGCTGTCTCCCTACCAAGATCAGGTTCTCGATCACCTTTTCCAGCGCCACCTTCGGCCGGTTGATCCGCCCCACATACCCCGCGGTGCCGCCATCCAACTTGAGCCACAACTCGTCCTTGAGCGTGAACGACTGCAAGCCGAGCCGAACCAACGGCAGATCCAAACCCGTCGCGTTCGAGATCAACACCAACTTGAAGAACGGAAACCGGCCCAACGCGCGCAGATGCACGATGGCGTGCACCGCCTCGCAAAAGTTCGGGCACAACGTGGGTTCGCCATCGCCGCTCAGAGCTACGTGGCGCAACTGCAGCAACTCCGCCGGTAACGACCGAAAACCCGGCAAATCGTGCAAGCGAGCGTTCAAAGCCAACTCGAGCGTATGCTCCAGCTCCCGCACCATCACGGGCACCTCCAACCGGGTATCGGTCAACGGGAGCGCGCGGTTCACCTCGCAGTAGACACAGTCATAATTGCACTGCCGATCGGGGTTCATGTTGACGCTGACCGACAACCCATGAGCCCGCGAGGAAACCACCGCGTATACAAAACGGTTGCTCAGGAAGTTGCGCGTATACCCGCACGACGTGTCCCAAGAGGCGTGGGCGGCGCCGCCCTCACGCTCCGGCCCGCTCGGCACGTTCTCAACTGCTGTGGTCATGCGCTTCGTTCCAACCGCCCAAGCGGTCCGACTATCCAAACGCCGCGCCCGCCTCGCTTCGCGCCATTTGTGAAAGACTTAGCATTAATTGGCCTTTCCCAAGACCCCAACGCAGGCACCCACAGCCCCGCCGAGCCACACGACACCGCTTCCCCCCGCCGAGATGGGGTCCGCTGAAGAACACCCTCCAGGCCATCCCCCCAAGCCCACGCCCCAAGCAGCCTAGGCCCCGAACGATCCCTTTCGCGACCTCGAACCTCAGCCCAGCCCCGGAGTCCGAGCCTCCCCCTCCCCTCGCGCGGATGTGCCAGCGCCCGGGCCGCCCAAGGGCGGCCGCTCACCCAGACGGCGCGTCAGTCGGCGAATCTCCTTCCCTCCCCTCACGCCTACGTAGAAGAGGAGTAGGAAATACCAAGCCAGCGACCCGAAGATCAGCGCCGTCCAAAAGAGCAACAGGGGGTCTTTCATGCGGAGTCAGACGGTACCGCCACGCGGGTCGGACGCCGCGTCAGCCACGAGCCCAGCACCATCCCCAAAAACGCTAAAGCGAACGACGATGCCCCCGCCACCTCCGGTGCAATCTGCTGGGCAGGCTCCACTCGAGCATTCACCACCAAGAAGGTCAGCGGTCCGATCGCCCCCAACACCAGCGCCGCATACGCCCCCGTGGCGTTGGCGCGCGGCCAGTACAACCCAGCCACCAGCAGCGTAAACACACTCGCCAAATAGATGTTCCCCGTCACCGCCAAGTAATCCCAAGCGTTCCCCGGGATCTTGTACCACAAACCGTACACCAGCAGGAACACCCCGATCGCCAAGACCAGCAGCCGCGTGATCAGCAACCGAGCCCGCGGTGACAAGGGCCGCTTCACACACGGCGAAATCAGATCGTTGTAAATCACCGTCGCCCACGTCAGCAAGTACCCGCTGTCGGTCGACATCTCCGCCGCCAACATCCCCGCCACCACCAAACCGATCACCCCCACCGGCAACAACGTCGCCAAATACGCCGGCATCGCCGTCAGACTGTCCACCCCAGCCGGTAATCCGCCCCGCTGACTGAAATACACCAGCGCCGCCGCCCCCCATAACCCCGGCAAACCAAATCGCCCCACAAAGTAAAATGCCGTCCGCCGATACACCCGCCGCGCCGTCGTTTCGTCCCGCGCCGCTAACACCCGCGCCACCTGCGTCTGCCAAGTCGTCACGACCGCGATCTGAAAGACGATCTGCCACAACACATACCCCCACCGCGTGTGCACAGGGTTGAAGGGATGATCCGCCATCGCTAAACCCGGCCCCGCCGTCCCCGCCGCCGTCGCCCCCCACGCCTCCCGCAACCCCTGCACCAGATTCGTCCAACCCAGGCTCCCCACCACCAACACCGAGGTCACCACAATCCCTAAACCCAACACGATGAACTGCAGGTAATCCGTCACCAACACCGATAACATCCCCCCCAACACCGTGTAGATCAGCACCAACCCCAGCAAAAAGGTCATCACCCACTCGAGCCATCCCGGCGGCAAACCCGTCGCATGCACCAAGAACTCGCCCCCCAACCGAAGGAAAATCCCCATGTTCAACACCCCCCCCAACACCACAAACCAACCCGCCAACCACCGCACCGACACCCCAAAACGCCGCTCGAAGAGCTCCGGAATCGTCATCACCCCAGCCCGCCGCAACGGCCCAATCACAAAACCCGAGGCCCCCACCAAATACATCGCCAAGGCCATGATCAACCCCACCACCGCCCCGGCAAAACCCTTCTCGAACCCCAGTTGGGCCGTGTACATGATCGTCACTAAGCCCAACTCCGTCGCCGCCAACGACGCAATCCCCAGGTTCAAATCCATCTGCCGCGCCGCCACCGCGAAATCCTCCACCCCGCGCACAAACCGGCGCATGGCCAATCCCGCAGCCATGCACCCCACCAGGTACACCCCCACAATCGCCCAATCCAACCCGTGCAGACTCATGACCCTCCATCCCCAACCCAGCCCGGCCCTCGAAGCCCGCAAACCCCTCCGCCGACCCGATAGCCGATCCAGCCTCCAACCTGTTTCCGGCTGCTCGGCCTTAGGTCTGGCTGCGCTGGCGCTGGTGTCATCGCGCGCAGACTCTGGCCCGCTGACCCCAGCGGTGGCAACTGCAAACCTCGACGCGCCAAACCGCCACCTCTGCAACAGCCCACCCCGCCACGGTGCTCCGGCAACATTAGCGCGGCTGCAGAGTGACCGCGGAGTCTTGACACACCCTCACAAACTTGATAAGAACACCGGCTCGACACTATAAGTGATAAGTGTTACGTCATCGGCCAGCGGCGGGCGTAGGAGTCGGACTCCAGGTCGGGCAGAGCGTGCCCGATTCGCTGATCTCTGACCCGGCCGCCGCTGCCGGTCGTCGCCGCAGTATCGCCGTGAGCGCCAGCCCCTCGGTAGGGTAACAAGACTCTATGAAGCATGCACCCGTCGGTATTCCACAGCCCATCCCAAGCGCCTCAAACCTCCGCAGGAACCGTCGCCCAACCGTCGCTCGACCGGGCTCGAGGCTCACGCTGCTCCTGGGATCGCTGCTGCTGCTCTCGATCTCTACCCACGCCGCCACGGCCACCTGGCTCTTCGCCACCAACGGTAACTGGAACGACGGATCGAAGTGGAGCACGGGCGTCCCTCCCGGCTTGGCGGACACCGCAATCATCAACGCTGCGGGGAGCTACACGGTTACGGTCAACGGAGCCATATCTGTAGCCGCCCTCGAGTTGGGCAACCCCACGGGCACCCAGACCCTCCTGCTCGGCAGCGGCAACACACTCAACCTGGCCGGCGCGGGGACCGTGCTACCTGGCGGCCTGCTGCATCTAGCCTCCGGCGGTACCCTCAGCGGCACCGGCACCCTCACCATCACCGGCGCCTTCGACTGGTCCGGCGGCGCCATGGAAGGTACCGGCAAGACGGTCTTCGCCGCCAACAGCACCGTCGCCATCAAAACCGGCGACAACAAAACCGCCCGCGAGCGCACCATCGACAACGCCACCACCGTCACTTGGACCTCGGCTCACCGCCTCAGCCTCGGCGGCGGTACCGTCTGGAATAACCTGGGCGGCAGCACCCTCGACCTCCAGACCGACGCCGTCATCGACTACTGGTTCGGCGCCGGTGGCACCTTCAATAACGCCGGCATCCTCCGCAAATCCGCCGGCACCGCCACCTTCACCTTCGACTACACCCTCCTCAACTCCGGCATCGTCTCGGTCGAGGCTGGCCGACTGAGCCTGCGCCGCGGCGGCACCGTCGGCGGCAACTGGCAAACCGCCGCCAACGCCATCAACTCCTTCTCCGGCGGCACCTTCATCAACACCGCCTCCGTCACCCTCGGCGGAGCCGGCCTCTTCCGCGTCGACGGCGCCATCTACCAGGCCGATTTCCCCCAAACCATCCCGTCCCGCTTCGAGCTAGCCCCAGCCGGCACCCTCGGCGGCACCGGCACCCTCACCTTCACAGGCGCCTTCGACTGGTCCGGCGGCGCCATGGAGGGAACCGGCAAGACGGTCTTCGCCGCTAACAGCGCCGTCGCCATCAAAACCGGCGACAATAAAACCGCGCGCGAACGCGCCATCGACAACGCCACCACCGTCACTTGGACCTCGGCTCACCGCCTCAGCCTCGGCGGCGGTACCGTCTGGAATAACCTGGGCGGCAGCACCCTCGACCTCCAGACCGACGCCGTCATCGACTACTGGTTCGGCGCCGGCGGCACCTTCAACAACGCCGGCATCCTCCGCAAATCCGCCGGCACCGCCACCTTCACCTTCGACTACACCCTCAACAATACCGGGACCGTACGGATCGAGACAGGTCGCATGGCATTTCGTCGCGGATTCCAGCAGACTGCAGGCGCCTTCGAGCTCGTGGGTGGACACGCCGACGGACCGTCCCACTTTCTCATCGGTGGTGGTCGGATCGAGGGGGCCGGCGAGTTGAACTCCGCCGTCGGGTTGGGGAACGCGACCGCCCTGCCCGGCAATCCGTTGGGACGTCTCCGCATTGGCGGCACCTTCACCAACGCCACGACCACTCGCCTCACCTTCCAGTTGGGCGGCACCAACCCCGGCACCAACTACGACCAAATCGCCGCCACCGGGGGGCTTGTGATCAACGGCGAACTCACGGTCGAGTTCGCCAATGACTTCGAACCCAGCGGCGCCGATGCCTTCATCCTCCTCACCGGTGCCACGCGCACCGGAACCTTCAATGCCACCAACGCGCCCCCCGGCTTCTCGCCCGAAGTCACCTACACTCCCACCAACGTCACCCTGCGCCTCGTCAAAACCGGCGTCGTGCCCCCCGCCATCACTCGGCACCCGCAAAACCTCGAGGTGACCGACGGACAACCTGCGACCTTCTCCGTCCTCGCCACGGGCCCTAACCTAACCTATCAATGGCGCAAGAACGGCGTCGACATCCCCGGCGCAACCGCCGCCGAATACAGCTTCCTCGCCGCCGACTTCCCCGACGCCGGCACCTATTCGGTGCGCGTGGCCAACGCCGGCGGCTCGCAGACCAGCATCCCCGCTATCCTCACCGTAAACCCGTCCAGCCTCGAGGCCGGTCTGCTCGCCCGCTACGCCCTCGATGACAACCTCACCGACGCCATCGGAGTCCATCACGGCGCCGGCACCGGCAACCTGCTCTTCCTGGACGGCGCACGCGACCGCGCCGTCCGGCTCGACGGCTCAAGCTGGATCGCCCTCGGCATCAACCCCGCCCTCCCCATCGTCCAACCGGACCAGGCCTTCTCCGCTACCTTCTGGATTCGACCCCGGGCCCGACAGGCGATGGTCCCCGTGCGACTGGCTACCCCAGCCGGCGAGTTCGCCGTCTATCTGGGCGCCGGCCCAGGCACCCTCGGCACCCACATCGGATTCCGTGACCACGTCGCCCCTCTCACCACAGACCCGCGCGCCACCGTCGAGAATGCACTCGGCTGCTGGACCCATGTCACCGCCGTCTATCTCGGCGGCGACAAGGACTCTCGCGACAGTCTCCTCCTCTACCTCAACGGCGAGCCCGTCCCGCTCGATAGCGCCGTCAGTATGACCGGCGGGACCGGCCGCAACGAACTGGGACGCAACATCGGCGGCAGCGGCGGGTATGTCGTCGGCGACCTCGACGAAGTCCGCCTCTATCGTCGCGCCCTGCGCCCTGGCGACGCCCTCGCCCTGGCCGTCAACCGGCCCGTCTGCCCACCCGAGATTGTCACTCAACCGCCCACCACCCTGGCCGTTCCTTTGGGAGCGGGGTTTACCCTCGAGGTCACCGCCTGGGGCGCACCACCTCTGGCCTATCAATGGTACAAAAACGGCAACCCCATTCCCGGCGCTAGCAACGCCCGCTACCTCGATTCTGGCGCCACCCTCGATGACGCAGGCACCTACGCCGTCACGGTCACCAACCCGCACGGCTCCGCCCGCAGCACCGACAGCCAACTGAGCATCGACCTGCCTCAACCATCCGGCCTCGCCACCTTGACGCTCGGCCTCCCGAACTTCATCTCGAGCGCCTCCTTCTTAAACGCCAACTTCGGCGCCGTCGGCTTCCGCGGCCTCGGTGGGGCGGGCGCCGGCGGGGGAGTCCTATGGACCGTCAACGGCGGCCAAACCTGGTCCCGCTCCAATATCGGCGTGACCAACAACGTCTATGCCCTCCAACTCGTCGACAGTGTCGCCTACCTCGCCGGCACCGGCGGCCTGCTCTGCATCTCGACCAACAACGGCGCGTCTTGGGTCACCTTCCCCACCGGCACCACCGAGAACTTCCATGGCCTCGCCTTCTACAACTCCCAACGTGGCTTCGCCGTCGGCACCCGCGGCACCATCTGCATCTACGATGGGCGCACCTGGATTCCACAAACCACCGGCACCACGGCTGACTTCTATGCCGTGACCACCATCGGAACGACCGCCTGGGCCGTCGGCTCCGCCGGCACCATCTCCCAGTACCTCGGCGGCCAATGGGTGCCCGTCGACACCGGCACCGCCGCCAGCTTCTATGCCGTCGCTTTCCTTCGCCCCGACCTCGGCTATGCCGTCGGCTCCGGCGGCACCATCTGCCGCTATAACGGCTCCCGCTGGATCGCCCTCGAAAGCGGCACCACCGGCACCTTCCGCGCCGTGGCGATCGTCGATGAAACCACCGCCTACGCCGCCGGCGACAACGGCCTCTTCTGCGTCACCCGCGACGGCGGTATCACCTGGGAACCCTTAACCACCGGCACCTCGACCGCCCTGGCCACCCTAACCGTCACCAGCGGTCGCGCCTTCCTCTTCGGCGCGGGCGGAGCCGGCTTCACCTTCGCCGTCCCGGGCCAAGTCCTGAACCTGCCGCCCCTGATCGCCATCGTCGAGCCCACCAACAACCAGACCTTCTACGCCTGCCAAGACATCGTGGTCGCCGCCCTCGCCACCGATCCCGACGGCGCTATCGCGAAGGTCGAGTTCTTCCGCGGCCAATTCAAGCTGTCCGAAATCGCCACCCCGCCTCGCCCCGGCCGACCCTATCGAACCGGGTTCAGCACGGACGTGTTCGGCACCTACGAACTCCGCGCCACCGCCACCGACAACCGCGGCGCCGTCACCGTCTCCGACCCCGTCACCATCGAGGTGATCCCTCCCCCTTTACACACCGCCGTCGCCGATAGCTACAGCACCAACGGCTTTGCCATCTGCTTCCGCGGGATTCCAGGCCGCCACTACGTCCTCGAGGCCGCCCCCGACCTCGCTCCACCCATCCAGTGGCTTAACCTGTCTACCAACCTCATGCCCGAACTCCTCCTCCACGTCCTCGATCCTCAGGCCGCAGAGTCTCCCCGCCGCTTCTACAGGTTCCGCCTCGTCGAGTAAACCGCGCCTCACAAACGCTTCTCGTCCGCGTCGATGAAGTCCACAAAAGTCCGGATGTCGTCGCGGTGACTCAGACCCGCCTGCGCCTTGCGCTGCCGCAGCCGCTCCTGCGACGTCAGGTCCCCCGCCGGAGGATGCCCCAACATCGCCTCCCGGTGCGCGGCCTTCTCGCCGGCAGACTTCCGCACCTGCTCCCGAACCCAATCGCAGACCTCACCGTCGGTCATCGAGTTCCCCACCACCTCCACCATCTGTTCATGCGTTACCCCGGCGGCCTTCAGCCACGCCCCATCGAACCCCTTCCCCAAGTTCTCTTGATAATCGGAATGAAGCCGGCCCGCGCGGTGCAGCCGGATCTTGTCGATGTACCGCGGCAAGTGAATCCACCCATCCATGCTCTCCCGCGGACTACGCGGATAAATGATCGCTGCCATGCTCCCGATCATCCGCCCCGACTGTCCCCCTTGTCAATCGCCCCAACGTCACCCGATCCCCCTTCAGCCACCCGCCGGTGGCGCTGCGGGAGGACAACCCCCAACCCTCAGCCCGCACCCGCCTCGGTCACGGATACACGTAAGACGCCTGGAGCCCCAACGGCAGGCCCAGCCCCCAGTAGACCAACAGGAACACCGTCCAGGTTGCTAGGAAACTGACCGAGTAAGGCAACATCAGGGACACCAGCGTGCCGATGCCGGTCCCTTTCACGTACCGCTGACAATAAACCACAATCAGCGGGAAATACGGTAACAACGGCGTGATGATGTTTGTCGACGAATCCCCCACCCGATAGGCCGCTTGAGTCAGCTCGGGCGACAAACCCACTTCCATCAGCATCGGCACGAAAATCGGCCCCAGTAACGCCCACTTGGCTGATGCCGACCCCACCAGCAGGTTCACGACGCTGCTCAGTAACACGATCCCCACAATCGTCGCTTGCCCAGGCAACCCTAAACCCTCCAGCCAACGCGCCCCCTTGAGCGCCAACAGCGCACCCACGTTCGATTCCCGAAAGACGTACGTGAATTGTGCCGCCGCAAATGCCATCACCAGGTAATACCCCATCGTGCTCATCGTCTTGCTCATCCCCGAAATGATGTCCCGATGCCCCTTCACCGTGCCCGTCGCGTACCCGTAAACCACCCCAGGCACCATGAAGAGCAGGAAAATCAACGGCACGATCGAGTCCATCAACGGCGCCCCGTGCGCCGTGAGCGCCCCCGCCGGCGACCGAAAGGGCGAGTCGCTCGGCGCCGCCGTCAGCCCCAACACCCCCAAACCCAACCCCATCGCCCCTAGACCAAGCCACAGGCCCCGCCGTTCCGATCCGCTTAAATCGTCCAGCCGCGGCAACGCCGCCAGGTCCCCGTCCACGGCCACCGCTCTGAGCCGCGGCTCGACGATCCGATCCGTGACGAACCAACCCACCGCAATCACCAACACACACGAACAGCTCGTGAAATACCAATTGCACAACGGATTGACCGTCCGCTCCGGCGCTAAAATCTGTGCCGCGGATTGCGTGAAGCCCTGCAATAGCGGATCGAGCAGCGAGGGCAAAAAATTGGCGCTGAACCCACCCGACACCCCCGCGAACGTCGCCCCAATCCCGGCCAGCGGATGCCGCCCCGCAGCCGCGTAGATAATCCCCCCCAGCGGTATCACCAACACGTAACCCGCGTCTCCCGTCGAATGGCTCAGGATCGCCACCAACAACACCATCGGCGTTAGATACCGCCGCGATGTCACCCTCAGTAACGCCTTCAGGCCCGCGTTGATGAATCCTGTCTGCTCCGCCACCCCCACCCCCAGCAGCGCCACTAACACCACCCCGAGCGGAGGAAACTCGACGAACGTCTTCACCATCCGCGCCAGAAACGTCACCAACGCCTCCCCACTGAGCTGGCTCTTGACCCGAATCGGCGCCGCTGAAACCGTCTCACCGGACGGGCCCTTCACCACCGTGCGCGGATCCAACTCCTCGAACTCGACCGGCGCCAACGCCGCCGAGATCAGCCACGTCAATCCCAACGCGATCACAAACAACACCGCCGGGTCGGGCAACTTGTTCCCCAGCCACTCCACCAAGTCCAGCGCCCGCTGGCTCCACGGGCGCAACCGATTGCCGGAAGCTCCGGATGTACCGCTGGGTGGGGTCGGCGATGTCGGCCTCACAACGCCTCAACCGGCCTGCTGCCACCTTGAAACCAAGCCCCTCGTCCGTCCACCCCGCTCATCGTCTCTGTTCCCTTCTGCCCGAGCCGAGCCCGCACGGCCGGGCTCGCCACCGGTTCCCCCATGCCTCGACAACCTCAGGCCCGACCCACGCCGTGCCCCCGACCGATCCAACTGCACAGCCGGACGCCGGAGCGCTGGATGCGGATGCGGGCCGCCTGGTCGCCTGAACATATTCGGTCTCGGATCGGCTGAGCACGGCGCGTGTCTAGCATCTGCCCCTCGCAACGCTCAAGCGCAAACGCTCAAGCGCAAACGCTCAAGCGCAACCGATGATGCCCCCACGATTCCCAACCCCATCCCGTTGCCCTGAGCGACCCCACCTCAGCCGCCGCCCCACCCACCCCAGCCCCTTCTTCCCCCCCAG
>Ga0194125_10002715_pt1 | contig 29061 bp, 16 predicted proteins | sample TA2KigC250mmetaG_FD_148626 | JGI IMG/M metagenome (GOLD analysis project Ga0194125, IMG submission 148626) | Freshwater microbial communities from Lake Tanganyika, Tanzania - TA2015034 Kigoma Deep Cast 250m | ecosystem: Environmental > Aquatic > Freshwater > Lake | place: Tanzania: Lake...
GCGGCGGTGGATGAGGCGGGCGTCTCGGTGCCGGCGGTGCCCCTCCCGTCGGTTCCGGCCGGCCCGCGGCCGGCCCCGCCGCCGCCGCCGGTCGCCGCGATCGTCCCGGTCGAGGGCCGGCTTCCGCCCGGCGTTGTGTTCCCGGTGCCGGCCGCGTTGGCTGGACCGTCGGCGTGGGAGGCGGAGGTGCGTGTGGCTTTCGACGATTCCGGCATGCCGGCGCGGGCCTTTATCGAGCCGGGCGACGCGCCGGCCGCCGCGCGGGCGGAAACCGTTCGCAGCGTCATGCGTTGGCGCCGCCCCGCGGGCCCGGCGGGATGGGTCGTGGCCAGGCTCGTCCATCCCGGAACGACGGAGTCGCCGCCGTGACCCCGCGCATCTCCGCCGCGATCCTCCTGCCGACGGCGCTCGCCCTCGGCGCGGTCGTGGTCCTCTGGATCCAGCACATGGTCCGCGACGGCATGCTCAGGCGCCGCCCGCGCCGGAACGCCATCTACCGGTGCGAGTCGTGCGGGCACGTCTACGAGGATGCCCGGAATGTCCCGCTGGCCACCTGCCGGCGCTGCGGAATCCTCAACGAGGCGGTCCGGCGGTAGCGTCGCCCCGCGGCGCGGATCCGTCCACCCCGGCAGCGGAAACCACCGGTCCTGCTTGGAATTGTGCTCCGGAATATCGTAGCTTGTTCCGGATTGCACGGAACGCGCGGTACGGAGGGGATTCCATGGATGCCTTGGAAGCGATTGCGATTCGTCACAGCACACGCCGGTTCCTCGACAGGCCGGTTCCGAAGGCCGTCCTCGAACAGATCGTCGAAGCGGCGCGCCACGCCGCCACCGCCAACAACGAACAGCCCTGGACCTTCGTCGTGGTGACCGAGAGGGCCCGGCTGGCCGCCATCGCCGCCGCGACCGACTTCGGGAAGTGCATCACCGGGGCCGCCGCCTGCGTGGCCGTCGGATGTCTCGGGACGACCAGCCATCTGGAGGACGGCGCTGCGGCCACGCAGACGGTGCTCATCGCCGCCACCGCCCTCGGGGTGCAGTCCTGCTGGGTCGCGGGACACGGGCGCCCCTACGAGGCGGACATCGCCCGCCTCCTCGGCCTGCCGTCGCGCTACCGGCTGGTTTCGCTCGTCGCCCTCGGGTACGAGGCCGAGCCGGGCCGGCCGCCGCGCAAGCGCGACCTCGCCAGCCTCATCCACTGGGAGGTCTTCGACAGCCAGCCCGCGCGGGACTCCGCGTAGCCGCCGACCCGCCCGGAGATCGCCGGCATGTCGCGGCGGGAGCGGAGGAGGGGAGTTCCGCGCCCCGTCTTGACAGCCCGGCCGCCCACCCGCCGTCAGGAGGGCCGCGACGGGCGACCGCGTCTCGCCCCCGGCCCCGAGCATCTCGCCCGCCGCGCCTGGCCGTTTCGATGGTCCGTCGACGCCGGCACCCGGAGGCAGTCGGTCGGTCCACCTGCCGCAGGTGTCGATCACGCGGCTGGAGCCGTTCAGCTTCGGCCTCGCCCGCACGCTGCCCCGTTCACGAGATCGCCGCCGTCCGTGTCCGGCGTGCGGCGATCGGCGTGCCTGCGCGGACGATGTCGTCCGGACCGCGCTCGTCGCGAAACGCGTCGATATCCCGCGCCTGGTCGCGAAAGCCCGAAGGATGCGCCGCGGCTCAGGGACGGTGTCGGACGGAGAACCCCGATCGCGGAAGACGCCGCGCAGGAAAGCCGCCCCGTGGCTGGCGGCGTCGCCGTGGCTGAACCCCGCGACAAACCGGGGGAGGGTGCCTGTGTCAGCTTGGAGCGCAGTCTGGCGCGCGTTTCCGGGTCATGAGATGCAGGAGTTCAAGCCCCTTCGCCCGCAGGCGGCGGATCACGTTCCACAAGGTCTTGGTCCGGCTCACGGGGATGCGGTGGGCCAGCCGGATGATTCCCCCGGCCCAGGGCCAGCGGACCAGGTCGCGGAAGATCTCGTGGTAGTAGAGCACGTCCTTGCGCGAGACGCTCGGCTGGTTCAGGGAGTACTCGTTCTCGAAGTAGCTGGCGACGGTCTTCCCGGTGAACCAGCCGTTTTCGCGGCACAGTTCGTCGAGCCGCGTGCCGGGGTACGGGTTGAACACCGAGCAGAACACCTCGTCGGCCTGCACAATGCGGTTGAGCTCGATCGTGTCCCTGATCGTGTCGACCGTTTCGTACGGCAGGCCGATCATGTTGAACGCGTACGTGTGGATGCCGGCTTCGCGCAGGAGCCGGAACGCGCGGATGATCTCGTCCCTCGTCACCTTCTTCCGGAGCACTTCGACCCGGATGTGATCGTTGCCGCTCTCGAGTCCGATGCGCACCTCGTAACAGCCCGCGTGCTTGAGCATGCGCACGACGTCCTCGGTGACCGACTTCGCCGTCGCGTTGCACCAGAAGGGGTACTTCTTGAAGCGGGCGGGGTACTTCTCCGAGAACTCCTTCAGCCAGCGCGGGTTCAGCGTGAACGTGTCGTCGTGGAATCCGAGGAAGCCAATCGCGGGATACCGCCGCGTCACCTCGTCGATCTCGTCCAACAGGTTGTCGACGGAGCGGGAGCGGACGTACGCGCCCTTGCCCTTGTACATCTCGATCAGCGCGTGGTTCACGCAGTACGTGCAAAGATACGGGCAGCCGCGGCTCCCCATGAACTCGGCCTCCGGCAGCGTCTTCAGGAGTTCGTCAAACGGGAAGATCTCGCGGTCGGGGAAGGGCAGGGAATCCAGGTCCGTGATCAGCGGGCGGATGCCGTTGCGGTGGACTTCGCCGTTCTGCCTGACCCAGAGGTTCTGGATCTTCGTCGGATCGCGGCCGGCCTCCATCGCGTCGCAAAGCTCGAGGGTCGGGTACTCGCCCTCGCCGACGCAGATGGCAAAGACGCCGTCCGCGGCAATGGACTCCTCGGGGCGGAGCGTCGGGTGGACGCCGCCGAAGAGGACGGGCAGGTTGTGCCGCTCCTTGACCTGCTTGGCCACGGCGCAGCCGAACTCGAAGAACCCGCTGGTCATCGAGACCGCAACGAGCTGCGGCCCGAATTCGCGGATGCGCCGGTCCAGTGAGTCGTCGTCCAATTGCCAGAGGTAGAGCAGGCTCGTCCGATGGCCTGCCTGCTTCAGCACGGCGGAAATCGAGCCGATGCCCTGCTGGTAGCGCAGGATCTGGTACTTCGGCGGCGGAACGGGATATACGAAAAGCACGTTCATGGGGAACTCAACGGTCCAAGGCTTGGAAGGGCCGTTCCTCCACCGGGTCCCGGGAGCACGCCTTCAACACGCACCGGCTCTTCGGGCCGTGGGGGCACACGCCCGTCTTGACCGGCCTGAAGCGGCGTTCTCATGGCGGGGAAGCTGCCAGAGCGCCGCAGGGAAGGCAAGGGTGGCGGACGGACGGCAGGCGAAGGACCTTCAGGCCGGGCTGGACGCCCGGCTCTCCGCCCCGACGAGCTACGCGGTCGCCCGCTTCTCTCCGCACTGTCGGCCCGCCTCGCCGACTCTGCTTCCCGGGGGACCTCTCCGGCCTTCGTGTCAGGGACCGGGTTGGCCTTGAGGATGCCGTTCGCTCCGGTCGTCTGCTCCCTCCGGTGCACCCGCCTGCGCGCTGCGCGGCCCGTAGATCGGGAGCGGCTGCCCCAGTTCGTAGCATCCCAGGTCCGGCGCCTTTCCCGCGAATCCGTCCGTTATCTGCGGAATCGGGCAGCCCGCGTCCACGGCCTTGGAAGCCTCGCGGATCCTCAGGTCGTAGTCCCCGGCCTTCAGGGTCCTGCCCTCCTCGTGGACAAAGGCCTTCATGAACACGTCGTAGTCCACGACAAGGCCGTGGGCCTCGTGGCCCGTGGCCCTGCTCAGCTCCTCGAGGGAATAGTAGGACTTGTAGTCCTTGCCCGTCTGATAGCTGATGCGGGCCTGCTCGCATCCGGAAAGGCGGTAGCCGTTGTAATCGAAGCTGGAGCGGTCCGGGGCGAGGGTTCCGAGCTGGGCGACCACGGTCTTGGGTTTGTCGAAGTTGCCCCCCAGGAGAAGGTTGTTGCGGAGATGGATGTTGTAAACCCCGGCGTTGTGAAAGCTGTGCCCCGCGCTGCACAGCGTGTTGTTGAAGACCAGGATGCCCGCCGGATCGTTCTGCAGCTTCAGCGGCTTGAACGTGAGTCCGAAGAGCTCGTTCCTGAAGATGTACACCGGCCCGCCGTACATGGGCTGCGCGGATATGCCGCAGTGGGCGTTGCGCCCCCGGTTCGCGTACACGCGGATGTTGTGCGAGCCGTAGTCGGTCTCCACGAGGTCGTCCACGGCCTTCTCGAAATCGTTGTTATGGAAATCAACGGCGGCGCCCTCGTTGCCCGCCTCCGGGAGGCCGTGGTTGGCCATGGCCAGGCAATCCCAGAAGAAGGCTATCCTGTTGTGACAGACGACATGGCCCTGGCCGTAGAGGTTGATCCCGGTGTGGGAGGGGTTCTCCTTGGTGTAGGGAAACCAGGCCCGATTCCTGCCGATGATCGTGTTGTCGGCCACGTACCAGTTGCGGTTCAACGCGGACCCGGACAGGATGCCCGTGCCCACGTCGGACAGGTGGCAGTTCCGGATCACCAGGGATTCCGTGCCGGGGCTGCCTCGTCCCCCGGCGCCGAAAGCCACGTCCGCCTTCCGGATGACCAGGTTCTCGAAGAACAGGTGGGCGCTGCCCGTGACCTCGAACATCTTGCCGCCATTGCTCTCGAGCACGGTCTTGCCGTTCTCGCCCCGGACCACCACGGGTTTCCCCGGCTCGCCCTTGACGCGCACATGCATTTCCTTCAGCCGGTAGGTCCCCCCGTGTACGAGGATGATGTCGCCGGGCTGGGCCGAGCCGAGGGCCTGCTCGATTCCCGGGGAGGAGGGTTCGCCCCTCGAGCCCGCATGGCCCTCGGGATAGACATGGACCGTACGTCCCTGTTCGAAGGCGACGGGCACGGCCCGCGTGGACACGGTCACCTCCTTCGGTTCCGGCGCGCCGCCGTCGGGATCCGTCATGACGAAGCGAACCTCGTACGGCGTGGCCTCCCGGAGCAGGAGCACGCTTCCCGCGAAGAGGTTTCCGGCGTCGAAGGTCTCACACTTGCCGCTGCGGGCGTTCACCATCTCGTGGTGGACGCGGAGCATGGGGATGGCTTCCTTCCAGTCCCGCTCCCCCTGGCTCCGGTAACTCACCGCCACGGCGGCGTTGGCGTTGTCGTCGCCCTCGATATACCAGCGGAAGCCCAGGTTGTTGATCGTGGGCGGCTCGATGACGAATCTGCCCGGCGTGACTCGATCCGCGGCCCAAAGCAAGCCCGGCAGGGGGAGTACGGAAAAGAGGACATGAACAAGGAGCAGACGTCTCACGGCGCTCATGCTGTGCGTCCCGGAAGTGAATCCGTGTGTCTCATCGTACAAATCCAGCCCTTCGTTGGCCTCCGTGCAGGCGCGTCCGCGCCCTCACTCTTGACCATCACTCCCGCTCCGACCGGAAAGCCGCTTCATGCTACGTCTTCCGGAGCCCGCCGTCGAAGCCTTCCCCGCCGTCTGGTCTCCGGCGTCATCCCGCTGCCGGTCTGTCCGCTTCTCTCCCCGTCCCGTTCCGCCTCGATGAGCATCGGCTTCGCGCCTAAACGCGCCGATTGAATCGCTGCGATGGCTCCGGCGGTGCCGCCACCGACGACAAGCGCGTCCACCGTGTCCGTGGTTGCCTGGGATTCGCTTTCCGCGGCACTTGCCTGCGGCGCCATCGCCGCCGCGCCCACCGTGGCCGTGGCGATGCGGGTGACCCTGCTCCCCCGGGGGGGTGTCTACTCGAATCCCAGGTCTTCGCCCTCGTGAAAGGCCACGCCGATCTGCTCCACGCCGCTGTGACTGCCGTTATACCAAAGGAGCCATTTCGTGCCGTCGAAGATGGCGTGGGGCTTGTAGCAGGAGACCTGGTCCCACCCGTAGGCGCTGGGGCGGATGATCGGGTTCGCCGGATGCCGCTGCCAGCCGGTGAGGCCGTCCTTCGAACGGGCGATGCCGATTTGCGCGTGCCACTTGTCGCTGAACCCGATGTAGAACATCACGTACCACGCGCCCTGCTTGACGATCTGCGCAGCCGTGACGCGGTCTTGCTCCCATTTCAGCTTGGGATCGGGCGTGAACACCGGATTCGACGCGTGCTTGGTCCACACGAGGCCGTCGGGGCTGGTGGCGTAGCCCAGCGCGTCCGGCTCGAATTGTTCGCCGCCGGAATACCACATGCGGAACTGCCGTGCCTCGGCGTCCCAGATCACATGGGGACACATCACCGCCACCTTCTCCCACGGCGCGTCGGGCGACAGGACCGGCTTGTCGCTCATCCGCTTCCACGTCACGCCGTCCGGGCTGGTGGCATAGCCGATCCACGACTGCTTGCTCGTCTGGCCCGTGTACCAGAGGTGGTAGCCGTCGTCGCGACGCAGGACCACGGGGCGGTTGAGGTTATCTTCCCAGCCGGACTCCTTGCGCGGGCCGAGCACGATGCGCGGTTCGCTCCAATGGATGCCGTCGGTGCTTTCGACCAGCCCCAGGCTCCGCTGCGGCCGCCACGAGAACCACATCCGGTACTTGTTCTCCTCGCGCAGCACGGTGATGTCGAAACAGGTGCCGTACGTGCCGCCCAGCACCGGGTTCCCTTCGTACTTCGTCCAGCCGCCCGACGTGTCCGTGCCGGGGAGGAACTGCCGCGGCGGCAGGGTCGCGCGCACCGGGCCCAGCGTCTCGGACGCGGCGATCTCCCGTCCGTCGGCCAACACGCGCAGGCCCTTCCCCTTGTTGTAACGCGAGCCGGTCTTGTCGAAGAGGATCGTCAGCGAGCGCCCGTGGTAACGCACGGGGTCCAGGCAGAAGTAGTCCCAGGTGCCCTCGGGCAGCAGGGGATGGACTTCGACCGTGTCGTCGGCGCGGGGTCGCAAGCCCACCAAGCCGCTGATGACCAGGTCGCAGAAGGTCGAATGGTTGTAGTCCTTGCCGCGCTCTTCGCCGCCCTTGCCCGCGTCCCATGTGCCGTTCTTCCATTTCGAGAGCCGGGTGCGTGAAATCCAATCGCCGGTCTTCGGGTTCAGGTTCTCGTCGATCCACGGCACCACCCGGCCATCCTCGAGCGTCCGCCGGTGCGATCTCGCGTAGGTCTTCAACGTGTCGAAGTAGTCCTGCTTGCTCACGACATCTTGCGGGCAATTGCGCAGCTGATTGGCCAGGGCTTCGAGCGTTTGGGAGGTCGCGAACGGCCAGCTCGGGCCGTTCCACTGGCATTCGTGGCCCTGGTAGGAAACCGCGAACTTGGGATGCCGCTGCTCGGCGGTGGTCGGGCCGAACGGCGCATGGAAGCCCTGCGGGTCCATGAGTTGCTTCCACGCGACCGACTTGTCCGCATCGGGCAGGTTGAAGTACCAGGGTGTATAGCCGTGCAACTCCCGCACGTCCGCCGGGCGCGTGCCTTCGCCGCGCGGCAGGACCTTGAAGAACTGCGCCTCCGCATCCCACAGCTTCTCCTGGACCAGCCGCTTCAACTCCGCCGCCTTGCCGCGGAAGCGCTCGGCCACGGCCTTGTCGCCCAGAAGGTCGGCCATCCGCGCAATGGCCAGGGCGTCGCCGTATTGATAGCTGTTGATCGTGGCCCGATAGCCCTCGGCTTTCGGATGCGGCGCGCCGCCGATGGACACCTCCATCCCGTCCCGACCGTCCACCTGCCAGTAGAGGCCGTTGGCGTCGCGATGGTCGCCCTCCCAAGCCTCGTAGTTCTTGATCAACTCCGGGAAGAGCTCCTTCACGATGCGGGTCTCGCCGGTGACCAGGTAGCGCGCCCAGATGGAGTCCGCCGCCCAGAAACTGTATTGCCGTGGCTGTCCGCCCTTGTGGAACCAGAAGACCGCGTAGTCGTCCAGAAACACCGGCGAATGGAGCCAGCGTCCTTCGCGGAAATGATGGCCCGCGGGGCAGTTGATCGTGTTGTGCTTCCTGGCCCAGCCCACCGGCGGCAGAAACTCGGTCACCACATAGCCGTCGGGCGTGGACTTGAGGTGCTTGCGGAAGGTCCACCAGCGGAAGCAATAGGTCTCCTCGATATCTTTGTCCGGGCACTCGAACCACGGCACATTGTTCTTCAGGAACTCCCAGGCCGCCTTGTTGGGAACGGCCTGGGCATGAAGTTCACGGTCGTTGCGTTTGAACGCCTCGACGTAGGGCCGAAAGCTCTCCGCCTTGAGCACGGAGCCCTCGGCTGCACGCAGATGGGCGGGGGTTCCCAGGCACAGCCCCACCACGGCCATGGCGAGGGAATGCGTCACTTCCCGCTGTCGAGTAGACATTTCATGGCTCCTTCTCTTGCCCGTGGATGGACCTTCGCCGCCCGACAGGAAACCGCGTCTCGGGCGGTGCGGGCACCCGGCTTCACCCGGCGGGCTTCGCAGGGCGGGCGTGCCCGTCGGGACCGGCCCGGAACAGCGTTCGCATGGCGGTGAAGCTGCCAGAGTGACTGCGGGTTGGCAAGAATGGGACGCGAGGGCGCACCGGGATCGAGGCGCGAGGGGGAGACGGATGGGTCCCGCCGCGGGGGCTCAGCCGTTAGCGTAGGCCTCAACGTGTTCGGCGTCGCAGTCGCGTCTCCGCCCTCCGGACTGCGACGTGCCACGCGGGGAAGGGGTCGTCCCTCTTGTTCGAATGCTGACGTTGTTCCCTCGCGGGGAAGTCATTCTCGCTTGCCAAGCTCAACCGAAACCGTCTCGGTCGCCGACAACGGCAGCCAGATCACGAGCGTGTCCGTTCCGGCGGTGTCCACTTCGGTGCCCGTGCGGTAGTCAGTCCCCGGCGTCTTGGTCTGGCCGTTGATCTTCAATGACACGGCGCTGTCGGGGCGGCCCCAGTTGGCGATGATGAACGCGGGATTGACCAGCGGTCGCTCCTGGGTGGCGCGAAGCGTGAAGCCGAGCGTTTCGGCGGTCTTCACGAACTTGAAGGCGCGTTCCCGTTGCTCGTAGCCGAGGGAAACGCAGCCGTTGGTGTCGATGACGGCGGGTGCGAAGTTCCATGAGCGGTTCAGCGCCGTCAGCTCGACGGGCTGCTTGTCCGTCAGGCCGTACATGACCATCGCCTCGATGTTGTTGCCGCCCCTGCTGTGACGCAGTTCGCGGAACGTGGCCGGGCATGTGGACGACGGACGGTCGTAGGTGGTCACGCGCGTGCCGTCGCTCGGAATGAGCTGCACGGGATAGTGATTCCAGCCCCGCCACCAGACGTCTCGGTGCAGACACGTCTCGCCGTAAGCGCCGACTTCGCCGATCTCGAACTGCTTGGTCCTGCCCTTCAGGTTGATGAGCTGGAGATTCCAGTCGCCCTCGCCCTTCTTGGCGGGCGGGCTGGTGCGACAGATGGTCCTGATCTGGCCCTTCGGATCTGCCAGGATCACCGCGTCGTCGTTCAGCACGTCCTCGGTGGCCTGGCCCGGGTGGCAGAGGATCTCGTTCTGGTTCAACTCCGCCGTGATCGGCTTGTCGGTGTTGTTATGCACCCACTGGTGGCGGATGGAAATGCCATCGGGGTAGATCGTCCAGTACTCGTCCGTCCAAATCCCCCAACCGTTCGCATCCAGCGCGGGCCACTTGTAGTCAATCGACGCCGAGGCGTTCCGCCAATGCACCACGACGCGCGCGTCGCTGCGATGAATGATCCGGGCGTTGGAAAAGCGGCAGAGCATGTCGGACATGTGCTCGTAGCACTGGCCATCGTAGCGTTCAGGTCCTTGGTCGTTGCTCCAGATTCCATCACGACCGTGGGCGGTGACCAGGGACGGCAGGTAGCGCGTGCCGCGCCAGAAGACGTAGCGCCAGGGCTTGTCGGCAAACGTCACCACGATGTCGGCGAAGTCGCCCACGCGCCACAGCCCGTCCCACTCGGGGCTGTAGCGCAACTTCGTGTTCTCGGCGCGAAATCCCGGCGACACGTCCGGCCCGGCGGGCAACACCCAGGGCTTCAGCGGACGCGCGGTCGAAGGCTGGAGCGCCGCGTGTTCCGCGGCGACTTCCGATTCGCTCAGCGCCTTGTCGAACAGCTGCACTTCGTCAATCCAACCGCTGAACGCCATGGTCGTCTTGAATTGCTTGGTCACCGGCCGCTCCGCAAACAGCGGGAATTGACGCGCCGACCGGGTCATGCCGAGGGAGAGGTCGATGTTCGTCGCGTCTACGGAAACGGACGCTTGGGACGCGGTGGCGACCGGTTTGCCGTTGAGATAGACGACGGCGGCCGCGCCGCTCCTGGCGACCGCGGCGACATGGACCCAGTCGTAGAGCGGAACGCGCTCGGTGACCACCGACCGGACGGCGTCGCCGGTGCCGATCCTGAACTCCACCTGGCCCTTGGCGTTGACGCCGAGCAGGCAGCCCTTGTTGCCGTCCATGTGGTCCACGATCGCGGCGAGATGGAAGGGATACTCCTGGATCGCGATCCACGCGGAGAGGGTGAGGGCGCCTTCGAGGCGTGGACACTGGGCCGCAGGCAGCGTGACGAAGCTGCTGTACGAATCGAACGAAAGACAGGCGCCGGACACGCCCGGCCGCCAGTACGCCTCCACGCCGCCGATCTCGCAGGCCTTGTCGGATCGCTCTTCCGCGGTCGCGAACCCTGCGCCCTCGTCGAAGCGCCAGTGGCGGATCACGTTCTCGGTGCGCCCGGACTTCACCGGCGAGCCGGCGACCGGCGGCACCGAAGCCCGGGAGAGCTGCGCCGGACGCAACGCGGTCTCGCGAATGCCGTCGGGCGTGAGTTGCAGCGTTTGCTCGATCCGGTTGCCCGGGTCATTCCAGTCCGCGAGCCGGGCGCAGCCGTTCTTCACGGTGCGGACCACGTTGCCGTCAGCGTGGATGACGAAGTACTCATCGGCGTAGTCGGCGTAGAACGGGGCGGGGGTGCCGGCTGCGTTGTAGGCCTCGCGGTAGTCGGTGAAGGATGGTTTCGTGATATCCGGCGCGTAACGCCAGTGGACGGTGACGCTCGCCTCCGACTGCCCGACGATGGCGGCGTTGCACGCGATGTTGCGATTGTCCGGGCGTTGGTCCGGGCCATCGCCCTTGCGCGGAATCAGCCGGGCAACGGAGTGCGGTTTGCCGCCGCGCGGCAGCCACCGGGGTTGATACCCGAACTCGCGGCTGAAGACGAACTGCCCCCGCTGCGGCACGTCGACAACGATGTCCGCGTATTTCCCTGTGAACCCGTGATCATCGAACGGCAGCCGGGTGTAGTAACCCCGGAAGCGCGATACCGGAGCTTCGGCGGCCGCCATCGCGACCGGCGCGCTCGTCACGGCGCCGGCGGTCGGAGCGGGTTTCTTCTTCGCAGCGGCGCGTTTCGTTGCGGGCGCTTGCGACGGGTCAACGATCTGTCCGGCCGCGAGAAGTTTCGCGTGGAGCGCCGGATAGGGCACGTCCTGCACGCTCCCATGGCTGTCGAGCGCCAGTCCGGCAGCGATGGCCGCGCTCTGGCTCAAGGCCATGAAGACCGGTTCCATGCGGATCGAGCCGTGGGCGACATGCGAGGCGGAGAGACAGATGGGCGAGAGCAGGTTCTCGCACTCGCCCCTCCTCGGAATGATCGCGCGATAGGAAATGCCGTACGGCCGGGGCGGCACCCGCCAGATGACGCCTTCGTTCTGCACCGTGCCGTTGTCGGTGACGATGTGCTGCACGCAGTGCGAGTCCATGCCGAACGATCCCAGCCCCACCGGGTCAGGCGCGGACTTCATGCCCATGCAATCGTTCTGGGTCATCACGTAATCGCCGACCATGCGCCGGGCTTCGCGGATGTAGATCATCCACGGCCAGCCGCCGTTGTCGGTGAACTCGTCCTTCGGCAGCCCGTAGGACGCCGTGCGCTTGCGGATGGCTTCGGGCACGCGCGGGCTGTTCGCCATCGTCCATAGGAATCCGCGGATGTAGGTCTCATGCTCCTTTTCGATCTCGCGACGGCGCTCGTAGCCGGCTTCGGGGTAGTCCCAGTTCGTGCCGGGATGGTCCGAACCGACGGCGTGCATGTTGTTCCAGTCCACCTTCTGCCCGGAGCCTGCGAGCGGCTCGATGAGCGCCGGGAGGCGAGGGTCACCCGCGTCGAAGTTGCGCAGCAGCAGCTCGTGATCAAGCTCGCGATAGCCCGCCGGCTTTTCGATGGGGATGCGGTTCTTCGGATCGGTCGTGAGACAGACCCGGTAGTTGTAGGCTTGGATCTTCTTGTCGCCTTGGCCGTTCGTGAGGCCCTCGATCTTGTGAACGTGCGGCAGCAGGCCGCTGGCGGAGTCGCCGGGGCTCACATGGGGGTCGACGTCCTTGATGAAGTGATCCTTGTCGCCCTGCGTGTAATGCACCCGCGGCTTCGTGTCGCCGCGCCGCACGCCGGCCAAGTCCTCGCCGTATTGGCTCTCCGGCTCGCGTCCGACCGTGTACGTCACGCCGGCGGCGGCCATCAGGTCGCCGACGTAGGTCGCATCGATGTACATCCTGCCGTGGTAGGTTCTTCCGCTGAGCGTCGTGATGGCCCGGATGCGCCGGCCGTCCATCGTCACGCCCTTGCCGGGAGCGCGGTCGAGCTTCTCGTTGTAAACCACGGTCACACCGGCAGCCTTGATCATCTGCTCAAACACCTGCTTGCCGACGTGCGGTTCGAAGCTGCGAACGAAGTCCACTCCATAGGCCGCCGCGACGCCCGCGTAGAATTCCTTGGCGATGCCGCCAAAAGTGTTTTGTCTGCCGAGAAAATCCGTCGCCCCCAGTCCGCTGGCGCTCATGCCGCCCGCGAAGCCGGTGGGATTCAACCAGATGACCGACCGCCCCTCGCGCTTCGCCGCGATCGCGGCAATGACCGCGCCGGAGGAATCGCCATAGACGACGACGTCATAAACCGTCTGAGTACCCGCCGGCTTGTCGGCCGCCGTATCGGCGGAGGCGTCCATCACGCAGCCGACGGTCTGAAACAGTCCCGCGACGATGGTCAGAAGCAGCGTTCTCATGGCGGTGAAGCTGCCAGAGTGACTGCGGGTTGGCAAGAATGGGACGCGAACGCACTCCGGGATCGAGGCGCGAGGGAGAGACAGACCGGTCCCGCCGCGGGGGAGATCGTGATGCGCTCGGGAGCGATGACGGGTGGGCCGGAGACCTCGACGATGCCCGATTGCAGGCGTGGGAATCTTCCCTCGTCCGCGGCTCTAGCACTGCGCGTCGCCGCAGCCGGGGCCGTCGGCGAGGATGAAGACGCTGTTGGGCCTCGGCGCGTCGTAGGCATGCAGTGCGCGCAGCGGCGCGGGCAGCAGGGCGGGGAAGGGGAGTGGTTGTCCCCAGCGGGTGACCCTTGGCGCGGTCACTCGTAAACCTCCAGTTCGGCGACTGCCATCTGCGTTCCCTTCTGGTTTGGACCGTTCGGTTTCAGCGCGCTCGCTCGAATCCACTGCGCTTTCACAGGCTGAAACTCGGCGGCGTAGGGCGAGCCGTCGAGGTCGGCGGCGTTGGCGATGCTCTGCCAGGTCTTCCTGTCCGCCGAGGCTTGGAGCCGCAGGTCGGTGGCAAAGCCGCGTTTGGCGAAAGTGACGTTCACGCGCCGCACCGCGCGCGGTTCAAGGAGGTCCACCTCGTAAGTCCACGGCCATTCATTCGCTGCCAGCGCGGAGGTGTTCGGGTCGCCGTCCACGCCGAATTTCGAAGCGCCTTGATGGTTGACCACCAACTCGTGCGAACCGTCGAGACTGAGCAGGCGCGCGGGCTTGCGAAACGCCAGATTGCCCGGCGGAACCGGCGGACGGGCCTTCATCGTCGCCAGGGCCGGGCGGAGTGACTTCAACACTTCCAGCTGCGAGCGGTCGAGCGTCCCGTCGCGAAAGAGCAGCACATCCACGGATACCACGCCCCCGGCGTGATTAACGTCGAAGATGTACTCCGCCAGTTCGCGTTTGGTGTATCGGGTGCCCGGCTCGCACCAACCGCACCCCAAGTAATTGCCGCCGCGATCCGCGCCGAGGTAGGACAGGATGTGCCATTGCTCGCCGTTTAGCCAGCGGCCCAGCGGCTGTTCGTGGAACCGGTTCTGTTCCCCCGCCGTGAAATCCTCGTGTCGCGAGTAGGCGGCGAGCTCCACGCCAGGGTTGAGGGCAATGATGCTTTTGGGGTTCCCCGCCTTCAACGCGCGCGCCAGGATGCCGAGCTTCTCGTCATCGTAGCGAAGATCGCCGTGCTTGAAATAGCAACCGTCCACCCACCAGCCGGCGACTTTCTCGCCATAGCGGAGCGCGTATTCCTCGGTGATGGCCGCCCATTTCAGCAACCAGTCCTTGGCGATGGGCACCTGCCAGCCCATGGCCGCGTTGGCTTTGGCGTCGGCGCTGGGTCCGGTACCGGTCCAATAGAGCATCAGGGGGATGTTCTTCGCGGAGAGCGCCGTATGAAGGTCGGTGACCAGGTCGCGCGTGGCGCACGCTTCGCCGGGCTTGTAGCCGGTGATCCGGTCGAACGTGGCGTTCGGCGCGATGAGAAACCGCGTTCGCTGGTGCATCGTGAAGATCACGTAACCGGCGCCCGCCTGGGCCATCGCGTCGGCAAAGCGATTCACATCGAACTCGCGCACGCATTCGTCCCAGGAGGTCTGCCTGTCGAGACTCTGAACCGTGTCCGGGTTGTTCTGGACGTCGTTCAAGTAATGCACGAACACGCCGTAGCCGGCTTTGCAGAACCAGTCGGTGTGGGGATTGTTCGTCTCGGCGTCGGCCGGGTGCAGGCCGAGGCCAAGCAACACGAGGGATCCGATGGCGATCAGGTTTGGTTTCATTGTTTCCTTTCAACTAAATCGCGGCGAGGGTGTGGATGCGTAGCATGCGAGGCTCCCTGTTGTTCATGTGCCGATACGTTCTTGATCGAATCGTCCTACCGCGTGAACACGACCATCGCGTGGATGTCCACGCGGGGAACGGTCGTCTCCACCTTGCCGTCATTCGATCGGACGGCCAGTTCCTTGCCATCGGGCAGCAGGATCGCTTTCCGGTAGTTGCCGCTGACGGCGAGCTTCACTCCATGCACCGGCAAGACCTCGTCGCGGAACGCGCCAAAACTCTCCGGGTTCGGCGCGGCGGCGCGGCCGAACGAGGAGTTGTCGTTGACCAGGTGCACGACGAGGTCGTCGCCCTTGCGGAAACAGACGGTCTGGACCGCCATCGGCGCGTCGGTTTCCAAGAACGGGGATTGCCCCGCGCTCCAGCGAACCGTGCGCTCGATAAGACGCCGGGCGATCGGGTGGTTGTAGGCGAAGTAGCCGTGACCGATGTCCGGCGGGAAATAGGCCACGCGCCCACGGCCGACCACGCGGGTGTGCAGCGCGCTGTACCCGGATCCCGGTCCGCCCAGCCGGACCGATTCAATGCCGTCCTGCGCGGTCGTCTTCACGATCCGGGCGTCGCGGCTGGCGTGTGCCACGAAGAATGTCACCTGCGGTTTCCGGTCGCGGGAACCTTGTGACGGATCGCCGCCGTCGGTGACTTCGGGGATGCGCGTGATTCTGTGGGTCTGTTTTGTCGTGTCCAGCATCCAATTCCGGCCGCCGACCACGGCGCCCTGCTTCACGCCGAGGAGTTCCTCCAACGCGGGTTTCTCCCGGCGCGTGCCATCTTCATCGAACACGCCCGTTTCAAACGAAGCGATCAGCCCGCCGCCTTCCCGCACGTAGGCCGCCAGCGCCGCCGCCTGTTGGTCGCTAAGACACGAGGTGTTCGGAAGCACAACCGTCGCATACCGTCGGAGCGCGGCGGCATCCGCCAACTCGTCGTCGGTGACGATGGCGACCGGCAGATGCGTCTCCAGCAAGGCCTGGAAGAAACCGAAGACATTCCTGAGATAGGCCTGGCGCGCATCGTCGCCGCGCGCGTTCGCGTGCCATTGGAGCGTGTCCTCGCTGAAGTGCAGCGCCGCGTAAGGCGCGAGCGTCGCGCCGGCCATGTGTTTCTCGCAGGCCTGGATGTGGGACCAGATCCGCTTCAGGTAGTCCCAGTTGCCGCCGGTGACCACGGCGGGCGCGATGCCGTTGGCGAACATCGAATAGGACAGCGCCTCGTGGTTGACCCGGGTGTAGAAGCCGTTCAGGTGCCACATCTGTCCGTAGGCGGTGCGACAGCGCAGGAACAGGCTCTGCCACGCGCTTTGCAGCGGCCATGCGAACGGCCGGCTATCGAAAGCTCCGTGCGAGACCTCCCAGCCCATCTCCTCCAGCAAGCCATCCGCGCACTTCCCCGCGCGGGAGGTCAGGTATTCGCGTCCGTCGAACACCCAGCCGGTGGTCTGGTTCCAGATGCAGGCGATTTCCGGGCTCACCGCGTGGAGCGCCTCGGTGACATCCAGCATGACCTCCTCGCGGGTCCACGCCTGGAAGTCAATCCATCGCTGCCACGTCAGGTCGCGGGGATCCTCGACCCGCGGCGGCTCGACGCCGAATCGATCGTTGAACGCTTTGACGGCGAACGGCGAGTGGTCGCCGCCGCGCGGGGCGGTGAACAGCATATCCACCATGATTCCGTCAATGCCGCACTCGCGCGCCGCGTTCACCCAGCGCGCGATGTAGGCGGCGCGATAGGGCGAATGCCAGGAACCGAACCCGGCGCGATAGGGCGCGCCCTTGGCGTCGAGCTGCCGCCACTCGGGATGCTCCAGCAGGAGTGGATCGAGCGTGCGATACGCGCCGTCATACATCACCACCTTCAGCCCTTCGGCGTGCCCGGCGTCGGCGAACTCCTTCACCCAGGAGTGGTCGTCCTTCCGGTACCCCGGCGGCAGCTTGAAGCCCTTCTTGTCCATGGACTCGAAAGGAAACGCCTTCATCGTCCCGTCGAGCGTGCCGGCGGGCATCTCCCCGACGCCGACCAGGCAGTTCGCGCCCGCTTCCCGCGCCATCTTCGCCCACGACTGGGGCGTGTTCGCCTTGTCCCATTCGCAATGCGCGTAAGCGGGCCGGAGGGCGTTCTGCATGAGCCACTGAGGATGCCGCGTGATGGCGCGGGTGTGGACAAGCTCCGGGAGCTTCCGGCCCTTCGGCGTTTCCTTTGCGCGTTCCAGTTCCGTCAGAAGAGCGTCGGTGACCACGAACTCCGGCTGCCGACTCAGGAAGAAGCAGTCGTATCGCAGCGCGCCGCGCCCGAGGAGCAGCTGCGTCTTGCCCGCGGGCAGATCCACGCTGCCGAGCCGTCGCCACTGGTAGGCGTTCGGAGCCGTCAACGAACCGAGGCCTTCGACGGTCTTCGCCACGCGCGCCGTGGCCAGTCCGGCGTCCTCGCCGCCGAAGCCGAAGCCGGCCGTCGCATCGCCCGGCGCCGCGCACCGCGCCCAGAGCGCGTGCGAGCCGGCCTGCAGCACCGCGAGGTCGTAGCGGATCAATCCGTCCGCGAACATGCCGAGGATGATCTTGCCGCCGCTGACGCCCACCTCGACGGTCACCTTCGCGAAGCCGGTCTCACCCCGCACCAGCCGGTCGTAGTCCTCCGCCTCGAAGAACGCGCCCTGGGGCAGTTCAAACTGCGGCGCGGCAAGACCGGCGGTGGGGAAGGGCAGGAAAGCGAGCAGGCACAGGACGATTCGAGTAGGATTCATGGCGGGTATTCTCATACACTCCGAGGGGTGCGACGTGCAACCGCCTTTGCGCGCGTCGACCGCGTCCCACGGCCGGTGAACCATCGTATCCTGTCGGACGTAGGCGGTCTTGTCACCGCATGGGCTTCCGATCCGCAGGCAACCGCCTGCCCGTCATGGGCCCGCTCCGGCACGGTCGACGCGAAAGCGGTTGCTTCCTTTGGCCCTGTCATCGGAGTCGATCTGAACGACTCCTTGCCCCGGAAAAGCGGACTCAACGAAGAGGAAGTGCGGGGGGAGAAGCTGGAGCCAACGGTCGGGGTCGAACCGACGACCTGCGCATTACGAATGCGCGAGCCAAAGCGCAACTGTAGCGAGAAAAGCGCGCTTGCGCCTTGACTCTGCCACACTTCTGCCACACTCTCGGCGCGTAAATGCCACCCGGCCGCATCCGGCCGAATGGAAGGGGTTCCAGATGAGTGACGCGGCGCAAGAGGGCAGGGGACGGACGGGCCGGCGGCCGAAGTGGCCCAAGATCCGCGCGGCGGGCCGGGGCTTCCTCGTGGACTCCGGCCGGGTGTTCTCGCCCAGGCGCCGACGTGTCGTCGCGGACGCCGACGCGGCCGACAGGCTGGCCGACGAGTGGCGCGAGGAACGGAAGGATGCCGCCGCCGCCGTCGCGTTCGAGGCGACACACCGCGCCGTCAGCCTCTCGAAGCTGACCGACTACCAGCGCGCCGACGTGTTGCGGGCGCTCGAACTGCTGGACGAAGGGCGCAAGGGCTCGTTGACCGCGGCGGTCGAGCACTACCTGGCCCATGCCGATCCGGCGGGGGATGCCGTGACCGTTCGGACCTGCTGCGACGAGTTGCTGAAGCAGTCGGCCGAGAACAACCTCCGGCCGCGGACCCTGCGCGACCTGAAGCGCCGCTGCACGGCCTTGGGCGAGGACCTTGGCGACCGGCCCATCCGTTCGGTGACCACGCGCGACATGGTCGAGTGGATCCGGCAGCGGTCGGAGGGGTGCGGCCCCGTGACCCGCGACGACTGGCGCCGGTTCGCGAAGAGCGTATTCCTGTTCGCGAACGAAATGGGATACACACCGACGCAGCCCGTGCCGAAGCGCCGCGGGCAGATCGACCACCGCGCGCCGGGCATCTTCACGCCGGCCGAAGTCAAGCGGATCATGGCTGCGGCCGTGAAGCACGCGCCCCGGCTCGTTCCTTGGCTCGCCGTCGGGCTGTTCGCCGGGCTTCGGACCGAGAACGAGCTCTCCGACCTCGACTGGCAACGGATCGCCTTGGATCGGCGGCTGATCCGTGTGGATGCCGCGACGGCGAAGAAACGCCGGGACCGCGACGTGGAGATCCAACCGAACCTTGCCGCATGGCTCGCACCGCACCGCGGAGAAAGCGGCTTGCTGTACTTCTCGCGCCGGGCGCTACGGAAGGTCCGCAAGGAGGCTAAGGTCGACTGGCCGCCCAACGGCATGCGCCACAGCTTCGGGACGTACCACCTAGCCCAGTTCCAGAACGCCGGCAAGACCGCGTTGCAGCTTGGCCACGTCGGAGAGCCCGAGGTCCTGCACCGGCACTACAAGGCCCGCGTGACCGCCAAGGACGCCGCCACGTTCTGGCGGATCGGTCCGGCGACCACCCGTGCGAAAGTCGTCAGGATCGCCCCCGTCGCCGCCGCGGGGTAGTGCCCGCCCCGGATCGGCGTGGGACGTTGATGCGACCTTTTGGTGTTGACCTCGGGTTGGTTGCGAGTAGTTTTACTCACTGTCATGAGTAAATCGTCAAGAGTCTCCGGGCGCACGTTTCATAGGCATCTCTATCCTCTGCTGCACAGCAGGTTGAGCGAGGACCGCCGGTTCATCCAGGTCCTGTCGGGGCCGCGCCAGGCCGGCAAGACAACGCTCGCCCGACAGATCGGTGAGGGGCTGGGGGAGTCCGTCCACTACGTTTCGGCCGACGAGCCCACGCTTCAGGACCGGGCCTGGCTCGCCCAGCAATGGGAGATCGGACGGTCCCTGACGCGGAGCAGGGGGGGCTTCGGTCAGGCACTGCTCATGGTCGACGAGGTCCAGAAGATCGCCGGATGGTCCGAGACCGTGAAGCGCCTGTGGGACGAAGACACCCGCGCCGGGACCGCCCTGAAGGTCATGCTGCTGGGATCCTCGCCGCTGCTTGTGCAGCAAGGCCTCACCGAGAGCCTTGCCGGCCGCTTCGAAATCACGCCGGTGCCGCACTGGTCGTATCAGGAGATGCGGGAGGCCTTCGGCTGGACCCTGGAGCAGTTCCTGTACTTCGGCGGCTACCCGGGATCCGCCGCCCTGATCGGCGACGAGGAACGCTGGCGCCGGTACATCATCGACGCGCTGATCGAGACCACGATCTCGCGCGACATCCTCCTGTTGAGCCGGGTCGACAAGCCGGCGCTCCTGCGCCGCCTGTTCCATCTGGCGTGCGAGTACTCCGGCCAGATCCTGTCCTACCAGAAGATGACCGGCCAGCTTCAGGACGTTGGGAACACGACGACGCTCGCGCATTACCTCGACCTGCTCCATGGCGCGGGGCTCGTCGCCGGCCTCCAGAAGTACGCGGGGGAAAAGGTCCGTCAGCGCGGGTCGAGCCCGAAGCTGCAGGTCTTGAACACCGCCCTGATGACGGCGCTCGGGCCGGTGCACTTCGCCGACCTCGACAGGGATCCCGAGTTCAAGGGCCGGCTCGTCGAATCCGCCGTCGGGGCGCATCTCCTGAACACGAGCCGCGGGACCGGCGTTGACGTCCAGTACTGGCTCGACCGGAACCGCGAGGTCGACTTCGTCCTCGTCTCGGGCCGCGCAATCACGGCCGTCGAGGTCAAGAGCACGGCCCGTCGCGCCAATCCGCCCGGTGTCGACGCCTTCATAGCCGCATTCCCATCCGCCCGCCCCCTGCTGGCCGGCGCCCAGGGGATCCCGATCGCGGAGTTCCTCACCCGCCCAGCGTTGGAGTGGGCCACCGCTCTCGGTACAGACCAGTCTCGACGGCACGTCTAGTCTTATAGACGTGCGTCAAGACTGGACTGTATCGGAAGGCGGATCGCGGCGGGAGTGGAGGAGAGGAGTTCCGCGCCCAGTCTTGACTGTCTTGACTGTCTCGACGCGCACCCGCCGTCAAGACTGTCGAGACTGGCGACCGCGCCTCGGCCCCGGCCCCGGGCAGTTCGCCCGCCTGCGCCCGGCCGGAACACGCTCCTCGCGCCCCGATGCCCTGAAAACGCGCGGGAGAGCCCCTGGCAGCCCCGCCAGCGGCGCAATCGCCGAACGCGATGGAAGACCGCGGCCCCCTCGAAGTCACGATCGAGCCGGGATGGCTCAGCGAGCACGTCGGCGTCCTGCCGGAGGACCGGGTGCGAATCGATCCCGAGGTGTGGGCGCAGATGGCGGGATGCGTGGAGCGGCGCGAGACGATCCGGGCGACGTACCAGACCTTCGACGGGCGCGTCTCCGCGTACGAACTACACCCGTACCACCTGCTCGCGTACCACGGGAACTGGTACGCGCTGGCGCTGAACACGGCCAAGGAGCAGGTCGAGACCTTCGCCCTCTCGCGCTTCCGGCGCATGGAGGCCACCGGCCACGCTTTCGCCCGGCCCGCCGACTTCCATCCCGAGACCTTCGCCCGGCAGGCGTTCGGGATCACCGGCGGCGAGACGCCCATGAAGGTCCGGCTGCTGTTCGAACCGAAACTGGCCGTCTACATCACCGAGCGGCAGTGGCATCCCACGCAGGAGTTTCGGACGCGACCCGACGGGCGGGTCGAGATGCGGTTGGAGACAACGGGGCGCAAGGAACTCGTGCGGTGGGTCCTGTCCTTTTGCCGTGCTGATGCGCAGCACTTGGTAATGCGTAAAAGGTGGGATGCGGAGCGTGATGGCGTCTTCGCTGACGGAGAAGTGGTCAGCCTCAAGCCGTTGGCGCAGCGTGTTGTTCGGGGCTTTCTCATCGTAGCTTATGGACTCGATGACGGGGCGGTCAGTGCTCCTCAGGCGCGGCTCTTGCAGGGTGATGGTGAAGTCGGTGCGTGTGACGGGGGTGATTTGATCCGTGGGCAGATCGTGGTGGTAGTTCACGAGGTCGATGGTGAGTTCGCCGGGGCTCGTCTGGCTCCGGTTGGCGTAAATGCCGATATGCTCGGGTGCATTGGTTGCTGTGAGCACGGGGTGATGATGGCTTGCTTGTGCGAGAACTTCGCGAAGAGGAGCGGAATCGTCCGCATTCTCATGGTAGGCGAGGCCGGGCTTGGTTTTGATGAGGGTGACCTGGCCGGGGAATCGCTCGGCGAGCGGGGTGATGATGTCTTTGTCGCGAGGCAGGAGCAGTGCTTTGGGTCCGGTGAAGGTGCCGGTCTCGCCAGTGATGAGGAGTTTGCCACCCTGCTTCAAGTAGGCTTCGAGCACGGTAAGGTGGTCGGCGGTGATCACGAGCACAGACGGCAGGATGACGAGTTTGAAGCGGGTGAGATCCTTCAACGCGACATCGTCAAAGGGAATGACATCCCACTGCGGGAAGTCACGGGCGGAGGCGAGGTATTGCGTCCAGCCGAGAAACTCGGAGGCGTGGCGCTTCGTCACTGCCTGGTTCCAGGCCCACGGTGGCTGCGCGGCGATCTGGCTCCACGAGCTGGATGCGACGCCGATATCGGCGAGGTATTCGCGCTTGGAGATGACGGGCGCGATTTGATGGATGAAGCTGTGCAGATTGCCGGCGGAATGAATCGAGCCGGGCGAGAAGCCGCCATCAAAGGTCAGCGAAAAGGCGGGGATGCCTCGGTTCGCGATGAGGTCGAAATAGATCACCTTGTGCAGTGACTCGCCATGGCGCTTCGTGAATCCCGCGCCATCCCAGCCGCTGTATTGGGGCTCCACATACGGGTCCACGATGGCATGGCCGGTGACGCCGATCTTGGACGCCATGCGCGGGCCGATGCCCAGCCGAGCCTGCGGATAATAGCCGAGCGGCTTCACGAATGCGGTGAAGGTCTTGAACACAGGCCATTCGAAGTTTGCCATGTCCACGCAATCGCGTTGGAGAAAGAGGGCGCTGAGCATGGGGATGACGTTCGCGACCATGGGCACATCGCGGCCCAGCTCATGCGCTGCTTGTTTGTTCAGCCGGTAGACCTCCTTCATGCTGGCCAGCTTTTCCTCCACGGCGGCGATCTGGAAGGCCCTCCACACTCTGTCAGAAAGCCACCGGGAATCCGCAGCAGCGCGCCAGAGCGGCTGGTCGCCTGCGCCTTTATATTCGGAACGCCACGGCGGATTCAGCAGATAGCCCAGCACGTCGAAGTCCGCGGCATTTGACTTCTCGAAGCCGAACTCGCGGCAGTGTTCAGCGCTGAAACGTCGTTTCACAAACTCACGAAACGCGGCGACATGAATGTCTGCTCTGGCATTCATCGCCGTGGGTGAGCGCAAGTCCCAGTCGTCGTAGTGGATCATGTCCGCCAGCAGCACCTCCATGGCGCGACGACCCTTGGCGGCCTGGTAGCGGGCGAACGGGGCGTCGTAGAGCATCCGGGCTTCTGACTGCACCAACCACTGGCCGTCCGGGCGCTGCGTGGTGATGCTCTCGACATCGAGCGCTCTCGCGAGGTCGCCGGGGATGGCGGCATACTTCTCGCCATTCACGAAACCCTCGCCGCTCTCGCTCCCTTCGGTCCGCTCTCCGATGAGCGCCGATGCTGAGCGCGTGCGCCAGAACTCCGCTTCATTCGTGATGACGCTGCCACTGAGCGGATGGGTGAAGGCCGGCAGGCCGAGGTCTTTCGCGGTCGGTAGCGGCTCGCCCAGGCTCGTTTTCAGCGCGGGCGATTGCATGAAATGCCAGTCACTGATCCACACGGTGCGACCTCCGGGCTTGATGAGGCTTTCGACGCGGCGGCGGCGTTGCGGGTTGCTCAGGTCTTCCAGCAGACGCGCGTCGAACAGCACACGTCCGTCAGCTGACACCCGGGCCAGCACCTTCTTCGCACTATGGCCTTCGATGTAAACGACACGCTTCGTTTCAGGATGATTCGCAAAGGATGCCTCATGCCCGCGCATCCACGACATGTCGCGGGCGAGGTCGGCTTCCCACGGCCCATGGTAGCCGACGGCGCCCAGGCTGGCGGCGGTGGCATGCAGCGTGTCGAGATGCGGCGCGACAAAGTTCCCATGGCCGTCGAACGACATCGAGAACATCCCGTGCCACCACGCCACGTCTGCGCCAGCGGCCTCCCGCGCCGCCACGGCCGTGCTGCGCTTCGAGGCACGAAGGCTTCGATAGGCATCTGTCATGCGCTGCATGCGGCCGTCATGCGCGACATCCCCGGCCAGGTTCTCTTTCTCCGCAGGATCGGCCTCCAGATCGTAGAGCGCGGCCGGCTGGTCCGAGATGTCGAAGACAAGCTTCCAGCGGCCTTCGTAGATGGCGTGAGCCATGCCGTGGCTGCTCATCGCGCGTTCTTCCGGGGTATAGTCGAGCTTCTTGGGGACTGCCGGGAGGCCCTTTTTCCGGCCTTGCAGGGTCTTGGGATCGCCATCGTCCATCGCGTCGTAGCCCTTCCCGGAGTCCACCACCAAGTATTGCCGCACGGGAGTGGAGTCGTCGCTGCGGCCGAGCAGGACGGGCACGAGGCTGACCGAATCCAGACATTGGTCCGCCGGGATGGGGACGCCTGCCAGCTCCAGTGTGGTGGCCACGATGTCGTGAGTGCCAATCACTTGACGACTGGTCTTTCCGGAGGGGATCTTCCACGGCCAGCGCAACAGAAAGGGCACCCTGTGACCTCCCTCAAAGATATGTCCTTTCTTCCCGCGCAAACCACCCACCGCGTCATGCCCGAAGCTCTTCTCCAGAGGAATGCCGCCATTGTCGCTGGTGAAGCAGATCAGCGTGTCATTCAGCAGACCGCGTTTCTCCAGCATCTCCATCAAGGCTCCGAGGAGGATGTCCGTCTGCAGCACCATGTCGGTGTGAGCGGTCATCCGGGTTTCCCCGCGCAGTCTGCGCCCTGCCAGAGACTCCGGCGGCGCGTAGGGCGAATGGGCGCCATCCGCGCAGAAGTGCATGTAAAACGGCGCCGGCGTCTTCTGCGCGAGATGCCAATCGAGAAACTTCTCCGCGTGACCGAGGAGACGTTCACCCACCTTCGAGTGGTCCCAGCCGGGCTCGGAGTAATCCAAGGCCTTCGGAACGGTTCCGCCTTTTCCTTCCACGGCGAGAGACGCCGCCTTTCCTCGAACGAGCTTGTCCGCTCCGCATTCCGGCAACTCGTCCACGAGGAAGAAATACGGCGCGGCCTGATGCCCGCGCGGGATGATGGCTGAATAATCAAATCCCCACGACTTCGGACCGTCGATCATCGGCTTGGTAAAATCAGCCGTGCCGTCCGCTTTCTTGGCATGTGCGCCACCAAATCCCTGTTTACCAAACATTGCCGTCCGGTAACCCGATTCCTTGAGCAGATTGGCCACCGTTTTCTGGCCCGGCAAAATCTGGCCGGGCACGTCAAAGCCCCAGGTGCCGTTGGGCGTGCGACCGCGCCAGGCGTAGTTGCCGGTGAGCATGGAGTAACGGGTGGGCGAGCAAAAGGAGGCCGGGGTGTGCGCGTGGGTGAAGCGCATGCCCTCGTCCGCCAGCTTTTGAATCGATGGTGCGCGGATCTTTGACGCTGGATTGTAACACTGGAAATCACCCCAGCCCACGTCGTCCACGAGGATCAGAAGAATGTTCGGTCTGCCGTTCGGCTGTCCGGCGTCAGCGCACAGTGGAGCACAGATGCAAAGGAGGACGAGGACGGTGGCGGAGAGTGTTCTCATCGCTGGCCTGTCTGAAGGAGTTTCTGCACGGCCTGGACGCTCTCGGGGAGTTGCGTGCCTGCGTTGGGACTTTCGTCTTCGATGATGAAATGCGTGACGCCCTTGGCTTTTGCCGCGGCGATCACAGCTGGGATGTCCACGCGGCCTGCGGCCAGCCGCACCATGAATGGGCGGGCGGTCTTGGGATCGGCCACGTCAGGCCTGGCATCGCGGGCGAGGTCCTTGAGATGCAGTGAGCAGATGCGGCTGCCGTGCTTCTCGATGACATCCGTAGCTTTTGCGCCGCCCCACGCCACCCAGAAGACATCGAGCTGAAAGCTCACCACGCCTGGTTCCGTGGCGGCGATAAGCACGTCGTAAATGGTCTCGCCGGGAACCGCTGGCTCATCCGTCGTCATGAAATCGCCCGCGTGATTGTGATACGCAAACCGCAGCCCCGCCGCCTTCAAAGCGGCACCGTAGCGGTTGAAGTTCGCCGCCGCCTTGAGCACCTGCGCACGATCCAGCGGCTTTTTGTGCGGCAGGATGGGGCACACCACCTGCACCGCGCCGAGCGCCTTCGCATCCGCGATGACCTGGTCCATGTTTTTCTCCAAGGTCTCCGGCCGCACATGATGGCTGGAGCACGTCATGCCCCGCGCCTGGAGCAATGCCTTCAGTTCCGCCGCAGGCAGCTTGGTGAAGACGCTCGTCTCGAGGTCCGTGAAGCCTTGCGCCTTCAGTCGGTCCAGCGTGCCGGGTGTGTCACGGTCAAAGTCTTCCTGAAGGCTATACATTTGCAGCCCCAGCCCGAAAGCATGGGACGAAAGCGCGAGCAGCAGGGCGGTGAGGAGGGTGAGGGTGGGTTTCATGGTTTGGTTCCTTTCGTTTTCATCTGTTCGTCAGTTCCAAGCATTGGAAGTTTGTGTGCCGTGCTTTTCCAAGGCTTGGAAAGAGCCGGCTCGGAGAATTCCAAACTCTGGAATTTCCGGCAATTTTCGCTCCGCGTGCAGCGCGGCCAGCGGCGCGAGCAGCAGGGCGGTGAGGAGGGTGAGGGTGGGTTTCATAGCTTGTCCTGATTCTTCTTCTCCGATGTCCGTTTCAGAATCAACATCCAGTCCTGTGCGTCGGGCCGACGCGGCAAGGCGAGGCGTTGATGCTGGACGACAAGAGCGGATTCGAGCTTTGTGCGTTTGCCCGTCCGTGGGTCGAACCACTCGGCACTGTAGCAGCCTCCTTCGGGCATCCGTGACAGGCAGGCGTTGGGGGAAACGTTTCCGCCATCGAGGAAATAGAGCAGCAAGACATTGGCGCCATCGGCTTTCACCAGAACGTCGCCTGCCGGCACAACGGCACCAAGGGACGGTTCCAGTTTCCACCACGCGACCGATTCGTAGCACGCGCGCAGGTGCTGGAGTTGGACACCGCCGGGCAAGCGCAGTCCCTCCTCCCACGTGAGCACTGGCCCGTGGCGCGCGGTCGGGCCGGGTTGGCTGCGGTCGAGCACGCCGGCGTAGAGGCCCTGCGCGCCGTAAGTGAAACCGAAGCTGCCGGCTTGCAGCGCGGTGTAGGCGCTGCGGCGAATCGCGGCGGCGTTGACGTTGAATTTGGCGGACGCGAACCCTTCGTAGTTCGCCTCAGCCTCGATCATCGGCTTATGAACGTCGCGTCCAAAGACGCCCCAGTAAAACTCCGCCGGTTCGAACCTCCGGTGCCCCGCCTGGAACATGATGAAGTCCAGCCACGGTTCGCCCCATGCCTGTCGCAGGTCAGAGTGGCCCACAAACGGGTGCGCGGTCATCGCGCGCCGGTATGGATCGGTCTCTTTGATGAACTGGCCGACAGCGAGCATCTTTGGCAAGTGCTGCTGCCGCTTGTCCGGATAGATGTTGTATTCCTGCGTGATGAGGAAACTGATCGCGTAAGCCCCGTAGCGCGCGATGTAGTAATGCCAGAGCCGCTGCAGTTCGTGGAGGCTGAGCGGGTCGAACATGTCGCCGCGGCCGAAGCCCATCATGCCCACCAAGCCCTTCCGGTCGGCGTAGGCGATGTAGCGGTCCGTCTCGCGCCAGTAACGCAGCGTCTCCGCGTCTGGCTTGCGCACGGCTTCAAACGCGCCGATCTGGCTGTCGGCGAACAGCGGCCGGTGACCGTGCGCCTGATACACCGTGTAGCCCTGCGCCACGCGCGCATCCACCTGCTGCCGGAAAACATCAAACGGCACATTCGCCGACGGCGCAGCCCACCACGTGTCGCCGAGCCAGAAAAACGGCGTGTCGTCGGTGTAGGTGAGATAGCGGTGATTGGCGCTGACCTTGAGAAACCCGCCGTGCTGGCGGAGCGCATTGTCGTTGCCGGGCGGCTCAGCCCGGAAAACGCCATGCTGTCCGTGCAAACCGCGGTCAGTCGCATCGGAAAAGCGGGTGACGTAAGACCATTCGCCCGTGCGCGTCGGCGTGAAACGAATCTTCCACGCCCGCTCTCCATCCCAGAAGCCGGGCACTTCGAGGCGCGCGCCATCGGGACCCCGGAACTCGGCGGAAAACTTCGCCCGCGTGAAGTCGAACGGATCGGCGCAATCCTTCTCGGCGGTGAATGGCAACTCCAACAATTGCCACTGTCGCGCGTTGGTTGTCGGCCGCTTTGCACCGGGCGCAACATCGGATTCGGCGTGCAGTGCGGCCAGCGGCGCGAGCAGCAGGGCGGTGAGGAGGGTGAGGGTGTGTTTCATTTTTTCTCCGAGGTGAAATTCCAGCTCATGGGCTTGGCCTTCTTGCCGGTGTATTGGATGGAGGCGATCTCGACCGGGGATTGGTCGGCGGGGAGGTCAACCTTGCGGAGCGCGTCGAGTTGGGCGGCCCAGGAGGCCTTCTTCTCGGCCGGGGCGTTCTCCCAGGCGCGCGCCGGCCCCTTGATCGCGTTGGCGATCTGGGCGTCGGGCAGGGCCTGCTGGGCCAGCGGCGCTAGCGGCAGGGTGAAGATGAGGACGAGACAAGATTTCATGAACTTGCAAAGGATCGAGTTTTGTAGAAGGGCGCGGCGCTTGAGTTCAGTGCCTGACGATCGCTGCGCTCCACCCTTCAGCGAGGCGCAGTTCGGTGAAGGTGGCGCCGTCGCGCTCGATGGCGGGAGCTTTGAAGCCGTGCACCTCGCGCCCGGTGTCGTCGAAGACGTGAACCTCGTGTTGCGACGCATCGCCCCAGCCGAAGAGGCCGCTGCGGTTGGTCAGGATGCGCTCCTTGCCGATGATGTAGCCCTCGTGCAATTCCATCGGCGTGATCGGAAACATGAACTTGGTGATCGTCTCATAGGCCGGGACGAAGGTCTGGTCGGGATACCAGGCGTAGACGCAGCCGTAATCGAGGGCGGCAACCATGTTCCGGTAGGCGTCCTCCTCGCTGCGTTCGGTGAGATGATCGCCCAGCGCGATGGGGGAGTGGAGCTGGGTTTTCGCGCAGTTGGAGATGCTGCCGGTTTCCGAGAACCTTGGGAACTTCAGCCGGGCCATGGTGCGCGTGCGCGGCTGGTCGTTGGCGATGAACGGCCCGCGAGCCATGATCTCCTTGATGAGCGCGACACGCCACGGCTGCGAGATGAGAGTGACGGAGGTTTTCAGCCGCTGAATC
>Ga0194125_10002719_pt1 | contig 29045 bp, 31 predicted proteins | sample TA2KigC250mmetaG_FD_148626 | JGI IMG/M metagenome (GOLD analysis project Ga0194125, IMG submission 148626) | Freshwater microbial communities from Lake Tanganyika, Tanzania - TA2015034 Kigoma Deep Cast 250m | ecosystem: Environmental > Aquatic > Freshwater > Lake | place: Tanzania: Lake...
CCCTCTCGGCGGCCTCGTCGGCCACCAGCACCGGCCACGGCTCACCGCCCACCAGCACCTCCGTCGGGGTGAAGCCGGAGAGGGCGCCTCCCCCGGAACAGGAAGCCGTCAGCAGGGCCATGGCCATCAGCCGCCGGATGCGCCGTCCTCCTCGAGCAGGGACCGGGCCGTTTCCGCGGGCATGGCATACGCCTCTTCCGCCGAGGGGAAAGCCCCGCTCTCCACGTCCCCGAAGAAGGCGCCCAGCGCGGCCACCGCGTCGTCGAACAGATGGGCATAACGGCGCACGAACTTGGGCAAGCGGCCGTCGTGGTACCCGAGCACATCGTGGAAGACCAGCACCTGGCCGTCGACGGCGGCCCCTGCCCCGATGCCGATGGTGGGCACCGTCACCGCCGCGGTGATCATCCCGGCCAGGGTGTCGGGGACCCCCTCCAGCACCAGGGCGAACACCCCGGCGGCTTCGAGAGCGCGGGCGTCGGCCAGCAGGCCCCGGGCCGTCTCCGGTTCCTTGCCCTGCACCCGGAAACCCCCCAACGCATGGACCGACTGCGGAGTGAGGCCGATATGGCCCATGACCGGGATCTCGGCGTTCACGACCGCCTCCACCATCGGAACCCGCTTGCGGCCCCCCTCCAGCTTCACCGCTTCGGCGCCCCCCTCCCGCATCAGACGCCCGGCATGGCGCACCGTCTCCTCCGGGGAGACGGCGAACGAGAGGAAGGGCATGTCGCCCACCACCAGGGCTCGGGGAGCGGCCCGGGAGACGGCGGCGGTGTGATGCACCATCTCGTCCATCCCCACCCGCAGCGTGGTCTCGAAGCCCAGCACCACGTTGGCCAGGGAGTCGCCCACCAGGATGATGTCGGCCCCGGCCCGGTCGGCGATGCGGGCCGACGGGGTGTCGTAGGCGGTGACCATCTTCAGTTTCGCCCCGCCCTTACGGGCGCGCACCATGGGCGCCGTCACCTTGTCGGACATCTCTGCTCCCTTCTCCCCGCCCGGACGCCGGGTCGGGGGAATCGGCGGGCTCCAATGGTCCCCTCCGTCCGGCCTCGGCCGCCACCGCGGGTCGCCCGTGCCGCCGGGACGGCCCGCATTGTAGGGAGGCGGGATCGGGCCGGCGGGGGCGGCGGGCCGGCCCACCACCTTGCCGAACCCCGCCGGCTGCGGCAGGCTGTGCCCCGTATGGCCGTGCCCCAGTCGCCCTCTGCCGCGGCTCGCCCCGCCGCCCGCTTCGATCGCACCCGCCGGGTAGCCCGTCGCGTCACCCTGGCTTCCATCTTCGCCAACGCCCTCCTCGGAGTGTGGGCCGTGGCCGGCAGCCTCGGCGAGGTGGAGTCACGCATCCTGGCCACCTCGCTGCTGGTCACCGCCTGCGGCGCGGTGGCCGTGGCCTGCGGCACCGCCATCCCCGAAGGCCGGCTCGGCCCCCTGCCCCTGATCGGCCTCGGCGCCGCCGTACCCGGCTTCGCTCTGCTCATCGCCGGCTTCTGGGAGAACTTCGGCCTGGACCTCCTATGGCGGACGGGGGCCACCCTGGTGGCGGTGGCGGTCTTCGCCGCCTTCGCCTCCCTGCTGTCGGCGGTGGATCTCCGGGGCCGCTACCGGCGCCTCGTCCCCACCGCCTACGCCCTGGCCGGAAGCGGCGGCGCCTTCCTGGTGGCGGTGGTCTGGGGGTTCCGGCCCGGGGACTCGTGGCGGGTGTTCGGCATCCTGATGGTCCTGCTGGGAGCCGCCACCCTGGCCGCAGTCATCTCCGCCCGCCTCCGCCCCGCCCACGAGGAGCCCCCGCCCGTCCGGCACTGCCCCTACTGCGGCGCCGCGGTCGAAGGGGCCCGGATCACCCGGTGCGAGGGCTGTGGGAACCGCTTCCGGGTAGTGGGGCGCTGACCCCGGAGGAGCCGCCGCCCCCGAGGCGGCTTCGCAACCAGGCGATGTCGCCCGCCTGGCCGCCATCCCCGTCGGGGGTCTCGACCACGATGGGCGCCGCGGCGGCCTGCGCCACCCCGGCCAGCAGGTCCGGCGGGATCAGGCCCCGCCCCAGGTTGGCGTGCCGATCGCGACGGCTCCCCGCCTCATCGCGGGAGTCGTTGCAATGCAGCAGGTGCACCGCCCCGGTGATCGCCCGCACCCGGTCGACGACCGTCTCCAGGTCCTCCCCGGCCGCCCAGGCGTGGCAGGTGTCGAGACAGATGCCCACACCCGGCCCGCCGACCGACTCCCACAGGGCGCCCAGTCGCCCCAGGTCGCGCAGCACGGCGTTCCCTCCACCTGCGGTGTTCTCGATGAGCACCGGCACCGGACGCGGCACCGCCTCCAGCGCCTTGCGCCACCGCTCCACCCCCACCGCCGGGTCCTCATCGTCGCCCACGTGCCCGGCGTGCACCACGACGCCCGCCGCGCCCACCGCCGCCGCCTCCTCCAGCGTGCCGGCCAGCATGGTGCGCGACGGGAGGCGCACCCGGTTGTTCGGTGACGCCAGGTTGATCAGGTAGGGGGCGTGCACGAACAGGGGCAGCGGCGAGGAGCGCAGCGACGCCGCGTCGGGGCGAGGCGCCGGCCGCTTCCACGACTGCGGGTTGCCCAGGAACACCTGCACCACTTCGGCTCCCCGGGCGGCGGCCTCCTGCAACGGATGGGCGCCCGGGACGTGAGCGCCGATGAGCGGCGGACGGCTCACCCGTAGGTCTCCCACCCGCGAAAGCCGGTGACGTAGCCTTCGACCAGTGCCGCCACCTCGTGCGCCGGGCGGTCCCACTCGCCGGCGTACAGATGCAGCCAGGGCGGGTCGGCAACGGCGCCGACGGGCCGCACCGGGATCCGCTCCATGGAGTGAAGGCGCAGGGACAGCACCGGCACCTCTCCCCCCTCGTCGTGCCGCAGCCCGGAGCGCACCTCCGCCACCTCCTCCCAGGCGAGCCTCCAGGGCGGCCGGCGGTGGCCCTCCACCCACAGCGACAACCCCGAGGCGTCGGCGGCGAGCAGGCGCCGGGGGGCCACCAGGCCGGCGAAGGCCCAGCCGATGGCGACCAGGCCGCCCAGGCCCAGGGCGCTGCCCCAGGCCAGGTCGCGGCGCCATTGCGCCTTGCCCGCTTCGGTGAGCACCCGGTAGGTCACCTGCGTCACCTCTCCGCCGGCGCCGGTGACCTCGGTGCGGGAAGTGGTGGCCTCCGGCCGGGGGTAGTACTTGTAGGTCACCGTCATCTCCAGCGCCAGCAGGATCATCGGCACCGCCACCAGGGCGTAGCCGAGCAGGCGCCACGGCGAGCGGGCCACCCGGATCACCCCGGCACCCCCAGGTCGCCGGGTCCCAGCAGCCCGCAGAAGGGGATGCCTCTGGCCGCGCAGGCTGCTGCCGCCCGGCCGCCGCTGCGATCCACCAGCACGATGGCCTGCACCACCGTGATGCCGGCAGCCGCGAGCACGTCGACCACCCCCAGCAGCGACCCGCCAGTGGTGGTGGTGTCCTCCAACACCGCCGCCCGGTCCCCGGGAGCGATGGGGCCCACCAGCCGCCCGCCGGTGCCGTGGTCTTTGGCCTGCGCCCGTACCGAGAAAGCCTTCAGCGACCGCCCGCGCGAGGTGCCCACCAGGGCCACCGCCACCGCGATGGGGTCGGCTCCCTGCGTCGGCCCGCCCACCGCGTTCACCTGCGGATCCAGCACGGCGAGCACCGCGTCGGCGGTCAGTGCCGCCCCCTCACCGGAGAAGGTGGTGGACCGGGCGTCGATGTACCAGGTGCTGCGCTCCCCCGAGCGCAGCACGAACTCCCCCGTCCGCAAGGCGTGTTCGCGCAAGTGGGCCGCCAGATCCCGAGGCACGGGCGTAACTGTAAGGGTCGCGCGCGCCGGGCGCACCACGGGGCCGCCCTCAGCGCCCGAAGCGGCGCTCCCGCCGGGTGAAGTCGCGCAAGGCGCGCAGGAAGTCGACCCGGCGGAAGGCGGGCCAGTAGACGTCGGCGAAGGAGTACTCGGCGTAGGCCGCCTGCCACAGCAGGAACCCCGAGAGGCGCGACTCCCCGCTGGTGCGGATCACCAGATCGGGGTCGGGGAGGTCGGCGGTATAGAGGTGGGCGCCGATGGCGGCGGCGTCGACCTCCTGCGCCATCTCAGCCGCGGCCACCCCCCGGCCGGCCAACTCGCCCAGCAGATCCCGCACCGCATCGACGATCTCCTGGCGTCCGGCGTAGGCCAGGGCGACGGTGAGGCGCCGTTCGCCTTGCCCGGCTCGCTCCTCTAGCCGGACAGCCGACTCCCGGAGCCGCGCCGGCAGCAGTTCCACGCTTCCGACAACCCTGACCCGCATCCCGGCCGCCCCCGGCTCGTCGGGCAGCCGGGCGAAGAGCCCCTCCAGCACCTCGAAGTACGGCTCGAGCTCACCGGGGGGACGCGACAGGTTCTCCTGGGAGAGCAGCCAGCAGGTCACGGCCGGCACCTCCAGGTCCCGGCACCAGGAGAGGAACTCCACCACCTTGTCCATGCCGACGCGATAAGAGGCGGCGTAGTCGGGGAGGCCGGCCGCGCGTGCGAAGCGGCGGTGCCCGTCGTGGATCACGCCCACGTGCTGCGGCAGGCGGGAGCGGTCCAGCGAGCGCAGCAGGCGCTCCTCGTAGATGCGGTACAGCGGCCGGCGCAGCGTCTCGCCCAGACTCATCCCCATCCCCGCTCGGGTCCCGGCGATCTTACGCCCGGCCGGGAGGATCGGCAGCGGCCCAACGCGGCCGCCGGCTCAGGCGGATCCCGGCTCTTCGGCCAGGATCTCCTCGTACAGCGCCCGCAGGCGTCGCGCCCAGGCGGCTCCTTCGAAGTGGGCGGCGAAGCGAGCCCGCGCCGCCTCTCCCATCCGCTGCCGCTGACCGGCATCCTCCGCCATTCGGCGCACGGCCTCGGCCAGGGCAGCCGGGTCGCCGGCCGGCACCAGTATCCCCGCCTCCTCCCCGACGATCTCCGCGATGCCACCCACCTGCGTGGCCACCGCGGGAACCCCGGCGGCCAGCGCGTGGATGAGGGCCGTCGGCAGGGCGTCGGCGTGGCTGGGGTGCACCACCAGGTCGGCCGCGCCGAGCAGCCCGGAGACGTCCTCCCGGAACCCGGCGAAGACCACCCGGCCCTCGAGGCCCTCGGTCAGGACCCGGCCGCGCAGCCGTTCCTCCTCCGGGCCGCTCCCGGCGAGCACGAACCGGATGGGGACATCGCCGAGTCGCGCCGCGGCGGCGAGCAGGTCGTCGTGCCCCTTCCCGGCGCGGAAGATGGCCACCGTGGCCGCCAGCAGATCGCCGTCCGCCACCCCGAACTCGTCGCGCCCTGCCTTCCGGCCGCCCGCCGTGACGGGTTCGGGGGCGGGTATCCCGTTGCGGATGGTGACTACCCCGGTAGGGTCGGCGGCGAAGCAGTCCAGGTACCAGTCCCGGACCGCGTCCGACACGGCGATGGTGCGGGCCGCCCGGCGGCGCCGGGCCCGGGCCCCCAGGCTCCGCTTGAACCGGCCCACCATCCCCACCTCGTCTTCGATCAGGTGCAGAGTCGACACCATGGGGATCCCGAGGCGCGGGGCGGCGTAGGCCGCCACCAGATCGGCGTGCTTCAGATGCGAATGGAGGAGGTCGGGCGGGTCGCCCCGCAGCAGGCGGACCGCCCGGCGCAGGCCGCGCGGGTCCCACCGCGAAGCCAGTTCGAGCGAGTCCACCCGCACCCCCAGATTCCGGAGCATCTGCGGGTAGCGGTGCGCCCCCAGAGGCATCAGCGACAGCACCCGCATCTCGATCCCGGCGGGCGGCGCCACCCGCGCCAGGTCCACCAGGACGTGCTCCGCCCCGCCCGGCCCCAGTTCGTGGATCAGATGACAGACGCGCACCGGCTTCGCCGCAGCCTCCGTGGTCGCCGAGACGAGCATCGGCCCGACGGGCATCCCCCTGAAGCCCGGGCCTCCTCACCGCTCCGGCTTAGCCCCACGCGCGCCCTACGCTCGCCGCGCATGCGCGTCCTGGTCACCGGAGCCACCGGGTACATCGGCGGCCGCCTCGTCCCCCTGCTCCTGGAGGCGGGCCACGAGGTCCGCTGCCTGAGCCGCGACCCCGGCCGCCTCGACGGCCTGCCCTGGCGTTCCCGGGTGGAGGCCGTTGCCGGCGACGTCCTCACCCCGGCATCCCTGGCCCCCGCCCTCAACGGGTGCGACGCCGCCTACTACCTGGTGCATGCCATGGCCGGGGGGGCCGGCTTCGAGGAGCGCGACCGGCAGGGCGCCCACAACTTCCGCGAGGCCGCGGCGGCGGCCGGTCTGCGCCGCATCGTCTACCTCGGAGGGTTGGCCCCCGAAGGCGACGGCCTGTCGAAGCACCTCCTCAGCCGCCACGAGGTGGGCAAGATCCTCGTGGAGGGGCCGGTCCCGGTTACCGAACTGCGCGCTGCGGTGATCATCGGCTCCGGGTCCATGTCCTTCGAGATGCTGCGCTACCTCACCGACGTGCTCCCGGTGATGACCACCCCGCGCTGGGTGCGGAATCGCTGCCAGCCGATCGCCGTAGGCGATGTCCTCGGCTTGCTGGTGCGAGCCGCCGCCGACGCCGAGCCCGTGTCGCGCGTCTTGGAGGTCGGCGGTCCCGACGTGCTCACCTACCAGCAGATGATGCGCATCTACGCCGAAGAGGCGGGCCTGCGCCGCCTCATCATCCCCGTGCCCTTCCTCACCCCCCGCCTCTCATCCCTGTGGGTGGGCCTGGTGACCCCGTTGCCCCCCAGGGTGGCCCGGCCCCTGATCGGCGGCCTCAGCACCGAAGTCCTGGTGCGCGACCAGAGCGCTCAGGAAGTCCTCCCTTACTTCCCCCTCCCGTACCGGGAGGCGGTGCGGCTGGCTCTGGCTACCCCGCCGGAGGCGGTGGCCACGCGCTGGTCGGACGCCGCGCCGTCGCCCGCCCATCCCGCTCCCGGCGACCCCGAGTGGAGCGGAGGGGCCGTGTTCACCGATCGAAGGGTGATACCCACCGACGCCGCTCCACACCACCTGTTCTGGGCCTTCAGCCGCATCGGAGGCGATGTGGGCTACTACGGCCTGACTTGGGCCTGGCGCTTGCGGGGGATCCTGGACCGCCTGGTGGGCGGGGTGGGCCTGCGCCGCGGGCGCCGCCACCCCGAGCACTTGCGCGAGGGAGAGGCTCTCGACTTCTGGAGGGTGGACCGCATCAACCCGGGCAGCTTGCTGCGCCTGCAGGCCGAGATGCGGATTCCCGGCGAGGCCTGGCTGCAGTGGGAGGTCGAGCCCATGGAAGAAGGCGCCGATCTGGTGCAGACGGCCATCTTCCGGCCGCGGGGCCTGCTGGGACGCCTGTACTGGTACATCATGGCGCCCTTCCACTCCTACATCTTCCCTCGCATGGCGTGGAAGATGGCCGCCGCCGCCGAAGAGAGGAGCTACTCGTGTCCGTAGCCGGCGTCGCCGACACCCTGGCTCTAGCCGGCGCGGTCGCCATGGGGGCCATGGTGCTGCTCTGGCTGGTGAGCCTGGCGGTCCGGGACGCCTCCATCGTGGACATCTTCTGGGGCCCCGGCTTCGTGCTGGTGGCCTGGGGGGTCTTCGCCTGGGTGGCGGCCCAGGACCTACCCGAGACCGGTGAGGCGCGCCGCTGGCTCTTGGTCTCCCTGGTGACCGTGTGGGGACTGCGCCTGGGTGGCTACCTAGCCCGCCGCAACCTGGGCAAGGGGGAGGACTACCGCTACACCGCCATGCGGGAGAAGGCCGGGGGGCGCTTCTGGATCGTCAGCCTGTTCCAGGTCTTCCTGCTCCAGGGCGCCCTGATGTGGATCGTCTCGCTCCCCGTGCAGGCGGGGCAACTGGCCTCCACCCCCGACGGGATCGGCCCCCTGGCCATCGCCGGAGCCGCGATCTGGGGCATCGGCCTCTTCTTCGAGACGGTGGGGGACGCCCAACTGGCCCGCTTCAAGGCCGACCCGGCCAATCGAGGCAAGGTCATGGACCGCGGCCTCTGGCGCTACACCCGCCACCCCAACTACTTCGGGGACTTCATGGTGTGGTGGGGCATCTACCTGGTAGCACTCGAGGGTCACGGCACCTGGTGGACCTTCCTGGGCCCGCTGCTGATGTCGTTCCTGCTGCTGCGGGTGAGCGGGGTGGCCATGCTCGAGAAGACCATCTCCACCCGCCGGCCCGGCTACGAGGAGTACATCCGCCGCACCAGCGCCTTCTTCCCGCTGCCCCCCAAGCGCTGATCTGTCCTCCTGCTCCCCCGCGGGGGCCGAGGGAGGGAGAGGCAGCCGATGTTTCCCGCCCGGCGCGCTACGGTCGAGTCCGCATGGACCCCTGCGACCGCCTCCGCCTCGGGAAGATGACGAACCCGGTGCGCGGCTTCCTCCACGGCACCGCTGCGGTGGTGTCGGTGGTGGGCGCCACCCTGCTCACCGTGCTGGGCGGCGGCGGAGCCTGGAACCGCCTCTCCCTGCTGGTGTTCGGCGTCAGCCTGGTCTCGCTCTACACCGTGTCCGGCCTCTACCACTCCATCCCCTGGAGCGGCATGTGGAAGGCCCGCATGCAGCGCCTGGACCACACCATGATCTACGTGCTGGTCGCCGGCACCTTCACCCCCATCGCCTGGATCGCCCTCGACGGCTGGCTGCGCTGGGTCACCCTCGGCGTGCAGTGGGGCATCGTTGCCGCCGGAGGGGTCCAGAAGCTGTTCTTTCCCGAGATCTCCCGTTCGCTGTCGGTGGCCCTGCAGACCACCCAGGGCTGGCTGGCCCTGCTGCTGCTGTGGCCCCTGGCCGAGAACCTCCCCTGGACCGCTCTGTTCATGCTCGGCCTCGGCGGCGTGCTCTACACCGTGGGCATGGTCTTCCTGGTCACCAACCGGCCCCGCCTGTGGCCCCGGGTCTTCTCGTACCACGAGGTGTTCCATCTCCTCGTGGTCGCCGGCTCCAGCGTGCACTTCGCCGTGGTGGCCCGCTATCTGGTCCGCTTCGCCGGGTAAGCCTCCCGCCGGCGGCGGACATAGGCTCGTGTGGAGTGCACCATGACCGTCGTCGGCGCCGCTGACCGGCCGGCCTCTCCCGAGGCCCGCTTCAACGCCCTGTTCGCCCGCCACTACCCGGCGGTGTTCGGCTACGCCGCCCGCCGGGTGGGTCGGGACGAGGCGGGTGATGCCGCCGCCGAGGTGTTCACCGTCGTCTGGCGGCGCCTGGGCCGCGTCCCCGCCGAGCCGGAGACCCTCCCCTGGCTCTACGGGGTGACCCGCAAGGTGGTGGCCAACCAGGAACGGGCGGCGCGGCGCCGTCTGCGCCTGCAAGCCAGGACGGCGGCGCTGCCCGCAGGGGCGGTCCCCCCGCCGGGCACCACCGGCCTCGAGGTCGAGGCGGCGCTGCTGCGCCTGGCGGCCGCCGACCGGGAGATCCTGCGCCTCGCCGCCTGGGAGGAGCTGCAGCCTGCCGAGATGGCCGCCGTCCTGGGGTGCTCGGCCAACGCCGCCGCCGTCCGCCTCCACCGCGCCCGGCAGCGCCTCGCCGGGGAACTGAGCCCGGAGACCCGGCCATGAACCACGACCCCTTCGACACCCTGCGCTCCCGCAACCCCGCCCCCCGGGAGAGCCTGCCCGACGCCCCCATGGCGGTCGCCTCCCGCATCACCGCGGGGCGCCCCTCGCTGCGACGCGGCCTGGCCATCGCTGCGGTGACCGCGGGAGTGGTGCTGGTCGCTGGAGGCGGATGGCTGATCTGGAGCCAGGCGGGCGGTGGAGGCGAGGTGGTGGGCCCGGCGACGACCACGACCGAGGCCGCCACCACCACTTCCGGTGCCACGACCACCACCATGGGCACCGTCGCCGATGAGGTGCCGGAACTCGTCGTCTACTTCCTCAGAGATGGCGCCCTGATGCCGGTGGCGCGCGATCTACGGGTGCTGAACGTGCGGCCGCTGCCCGACCCGGGACCGCTGGCCCTCGACCTGCTGCTCTGGGGCCCGGGCGCCTGGGACGCCGCTCCGCTGCCCGACCCGGTGGCCGCGGCCGAGGCAGAGTTGACCACCGCCATCCCGGAGGGGACGAAGGTGCTGGCGCTCGGCTTCGCCGACGGCGTCGCCACCGCCGACCTCTCGGCCGAGTTCGCCGATGCCTCGCCCCAGGCCATTGCCCAGGTGGTGTACAGCCTCACCGGGCCCTACCTGAACGCCGAGGAGGTGCGCTTCCTCATCGCAGGCGTGCCTCAGGTCGTCGGGAGCCTGACCTCCGGCCTGTTCACCCCCTACCTGGAGCCGGCTGCGGCCGGCGTCGGCATGGAAACGGTGGGCCGGGAGATCCTCTCCCTGTTCGTGCCCGACGTGATGATCGAGAGCCCGGCGCTGGGGGGCACCTTGCGCCCCGGGCAGGCCGTGACCCTCATCACCCGAGGAGACGACGCCACCCTCACCCTCACCGCCGCCGACGGCACGCTGCTCTGGAATGCCTGGGCTCCCTCCGGCGGCGAGCCCCCTTATCTGCCTCCCGAGGTCATCGAGGCGGCGGGCGGCTACGGCGTCTGGGCCACCCTGCAGGCCCAGGCCACCGTCGGCGACGGGGCCGTGATAGTCGTCGCGCAGATCCCGGTCTGGCTGGAGCCCGACGTCCCCTTCACCAACGAACCAGAGATCCCCGAGGCCACGACGACCACCTTCGGCCTCGGTGCGATGCGTCCCTTCCCCGATGGCATGCTCACCGGTTGCGCCGTCGCGACCGCCCGGGATCTCGCCTCCTTCGAGGCCGCCCTGGCCAATGGGCCCCTCTCCCTTCTCGACCTCTGCGCCGTGGTGGGGATTCCCGACGGAGAGGTGGGCAGCGGCCTGTTCATCCCGGTGTACGAGCTGGCCGACGGCAGCCGCCTCTACCTGGGCTACACCGCCCCGTGGGGCGACGGCCTGCTCTACGCCAACCTGGTCGCTCCCGACGGCACGGTGCGCCGCCTCCTCCTCCCGTAGCCATTCCCCGCGAGGACGGCAAGGCGCGCCCTTCGCTTCCCTCCTCGTGCCCCTCCCGCTGCCGCGGGAGGGGGTTCCTGATCTCTTCCCCCGTGGCAACGGGGGAGGTGGCGGCGAGGCTTTGGGAGCCACCGGAGGGGGTTGCGCAACACGCCGACCTGCGCCGCGCCCTCCGCAACTCTCCCCCCAGCCCCCTCCCACCGCCGTGGGAGGGGGAGAAGCCGCGCCCTCCGCTTCCCTCCCCTCAGTCCGCTCCCGCCCCCGCAGGAGGGGAAGCCAGCCCCCGCTCCTCCGCCCACTCCCGCACCAGGCGGTAGGCCTCCTCCTCGGAGTACGGGCCCTCGTCCAGGCGGTACTCCAGGAGGAGGTCCATCACCTCTCCCACCAGCGGGCCCGGCTTGATGCCGAGATAGGCCATGACGGCGTGCCCGTCGATCGGCGGGCGGATGGCGTCGAGCTCCTCCTGCTCGCGTAGGACGGCGATACGCTCCTCCAGTTCGTCGATGCGCCGCTCCACCGCCCGGGCCTTCTTCGGATCCCGGGTGGTGACGTCGGCCCGCACCAGCAGGTTGAGGCGCTCCAAGAGGGGCCCGGCGTCGCGTACGTAGCGCCGCACCGCCCGGTCGGTCCATCCCATCTTCAGGGTGTGGGGGCGCAGGTGCAGGTAGACCAGGCCGGAGACCTGTTCGATCTCTTCCTTCGAGTACCGCAGTTCTCGCAGGCGGTGCCGGGTGAGACGCGCTCCCACCACCTCGTGGTGGTGGAAGGCCACTCCCTCTGGGCCGAAAGACCGCGTGTCGGGCTTCCCCACATCGTGGAACACGGCGGCCAGGCGCAGAACCCGGTCGGGCCGGCAGCGCCCGACGACGGCAATGGTGTGGCTCAGCACGTCCTTGTGCTGGTGAATGGGATCCTGCTGCAGGCGCAGGGCGGTGAGTTCCGGGAGGAACTCGCCGGCCAGGCCGCTGTCCACCAGGCCCCACAGCCCCGCCTCGACATGCTCCCCCACGAGCAGCTTGTCCAGTTCGTCGCGGATGCGCTCCGCCGACACGATGGCCAGGCGCTCCCGCATGGCTCGCACCGCCCCCAGCGCCGCCGCGTCCGGGCTGAAGCCCAGCACGCTGACGAAGCGGAAGAGGCGCAGCATGCGCAGCGGGTCGTCCTCGAAGGCGATGCCGGGGTCGAGCGGGGTGCGCAGCACGCCGGCGCCCAGATCCACCAGCCCCCCGTAAGGGTCGATGATCTCGGGGGCGGGCACCAGCCGCAGCGCAGTGGCGTTCACCGTGAAGTCCCGCCGCGAGAGGTCCGTCTCCAGGTCCTCGGAGAACCGCACCACCGGCTTGCGGCTGTCGTCCCGATAGACCTCCGCCCGAAAGGTCGTGATCTCCAGACGCACCCCGTCCTTGAGCACCCCTACCGTGCCGAAGGCCTCTCCGACGGTGTACACCTCGTCGGCCCACCCGGCGACCAGACGCCGCACCTCGCCCGGCCGGGCCGCGGTGGCGAAGTCGTGCTCCTCATCGGGGCGGGCCCGCCCCAGCAGGGCATCGCGCACGCTCCCCCCTACCAGGAAGACCTCCTGTCCGGCGTCGCTGAAGCGCCGCGCCAGGTTCACCGGCACGCCGTCGGGGCGCAGCAGGGGCTCGAGGCGAGCGGGGATCATTCCCCCGTCATGGTAGGGCAGCCGACCCCGACGGCTAGGTCGGGATCAGCCCCGACTGCTGGGCCCGCAGCCGTAGATCGCCCGGCTTGGTGGCGTGGCGCAGGCCCTCGGCGAAGGTGATCGCCCCGGCGGCGAACAGTCGGAGGATCGCCTGGTCGAAGCTCTCCATCCCGTAGTACCCGCTCTCCGCGAGGACGTCGGGGATCTCGGCGGTCAACTCCGGGTCGGCGATGCGCTCCGCCACCCTCTCGTTGTTGACGAGGATTTCGGCAGCCACCACCCTCCCCGACCCATCGGCCCGGGACAGGAGTCGCTGGCTGATGATCCCCCGCAGCGCCGAGGCGAGCAGGAGGCGCACCTGCCGCTGCAGGTTCCCGGAGTAGAAGTCCAGGATGCGGTTGATGGTCTCGGTGGCGTCGGTGGTGTGCAGGGTGGAGAGCACCAGGTGCCCGGTCTCCGCCGCCTTGAGGGCGGCATCGATGGTGGCCCGGTCACGCATCTCCCCGATCAGGATCACATCGGGATCCTGACGCAGTACGCGGCGCAGCGCCTCGGCGAAGTCCCGGGTGTCATCCCCCACTTCGCGCTGGTGGATCAGCGCCAAGTCGTCCCGGTGGACGAACTCGATGGGGTCTTCGATGGTCACCACGTTGACCCGCCGGGTGTGGTTGATGACGTCGAGCATCGCGGCCAGCGTGGTCGACTTGCCCGAACCCGTGGGCCCGGTTACCAGGATGAGGCCGCGCGGCTCCTGCACCAGCCGGTCCAACGCCGCCGGCAGGCCCAGTTTCTCGAAAGTCATGCTCGGGCCGGGGATGGGACGGAGGGCCAGGCTCACCAGGCCGCGCTGGCGGAAGGCGTTTACCCGCACCCGGCGCCGGGCCATGTCGTCCACGGCGAAATCGGCCTCGTTGGTCGCGCTGAAGGCGTCCTTCAGACGCTCCGGGAGAAGACGCTCCAGGTACCGCTCGGTGTCCTCGGCGGTCAGTTCCCGGTGGGCCGTGGCCTGCAGTTGACCGTTGAGCCGCAGGACGGGCGGCACCCCGACCTTGAGGTGGAGGTCGGAGGCGCCCGCGTCGGCCGCCTCAGCGAGAAGGTACTCGATGGCAGGGAGGTCGCGGGACATGTCTCCTCGCCCTATCGGCACGGTCGGTAGTCGGCTTGACCCGTGTCCTCCAGGGGTGTCTACCCCGACGCCCAGTGCCGTTCGACCTGAGCCGCCGCCACCTGCACCATGTGGAAGGCGCGGGGAGGCGACACCTCCCCGGATGGGTCGGGGAACTCGCCGCCGACCCCGCGCAGGGCGGCCTCCACCGATCCGCTGATCGCCGCCAGGTCGTAGCCGCCTTCCAGGAAGAACACGAGGCGGCCCGGGGCGATCTGTGCCAGGCGGTGGCCCATGCGCCCGTAGTCCGGTTCCCGCAACTGCACGTTGGCCAGAGGATCGTCGGCGTGCCCGTCGAAACCGGCGCTGACCAGGACCCAATCCGGTGCCATCGACCGCAGCACCGGCAGGACGATGCGGTTCCAGGCCTCCTCGTAGGCATCTCCCGCCGTTCCGGCGGGGACGGGGATGTTGATGTTCCACCCCTCTCCCTCCCCCTTGCCCGCCTCGTCGATCCATCCCGTCCCCGGGTAGAACGGGAACTCGTGCGTGCTGATGTAGAGCACGTCCCGCCGGTCGTAGAACATGTCCTGGGTGGCGTTGCCGTGGTGCACATCCCAGTCGACTATGGCCACCCGGTCGCCACGCCGCGCCAGGGCGTCGGCGGCCACCCCGATGTTGTTGAAGAGGCAGAACCCCATAGCGCGGTCGCGGGTAGCGTGATGGCCCGGAGGCCGCACCGCCAGGAAGGCGGCGTCGCCCTCGCCGCTCTCCAGGGCCTCGATCGCTGCCAGGCCGGCTCCGGCGGCCCGCAGGGCCGCTTCCCAGGACCCCGCCGAGACCACGGTGTCCGGGTCGAGCGAGCCTCCTCCGGCCAGGCAGAACTCCTGGATGCGCGCCACGTGCGAAGGCCGATGGACGGCGTGCAGTGCCTCGAGCGGAGCCTGCGGAGCGTCACACTCCACGACCTCCTCTGCTCCTCGCCGCGCCCCCGCCAGCGCCGCCTCGAGGCGAGCGGGACGCTCCGGGTGCCACCCCCCCGTGTCGTGCTCACGGCACGCCGGGTGGGTGTAGAGCAGCAGGCGCATCTCGCAAGATTCGCACATCTGCGAAGCATCCCGGCGCCTCCGGCGGTCCCCGGACCGCAGGCCCCTACCATCGCCGCCGTGGCGAGGCCCGGATGAAGGTACGCATCGAGGGCGAGTGGCCGGGGGCGGTCACCCTGTGTTACGGCTGGTCCCGTGCCACCGCCCGTCCCTGGAACGACGCCACCCCTATGGCCCACCTCCGCGCGGAACGGGGCGGTCCCGCCTTCCTGGATGAGTGCGCCCGCCTCCTCCTCGCCCGGCCCGGGGTCACCGGGGTCCTGTCGCCGCCCCTCTTCCTCCCGGCGCGCCCCCCGTGGGAGCGGGCCGGATTCGCCGTCCACGCCCGCCTCATCTTGATGCGCCGCAGCCTCGACGGCCTCTCCGCTCCCGGCCACGCCGTCGACCCCGGCGATCTCCGCGACCTCGACGACACCCTGCGCGTCGATCGGGCCGCCTTCGATCCCTTCTGGCGCTTCGACCGCACCGCCCTGCTCGAGGCAGTGCAAGCCACCGCGGAGAGGGCCATCCACCTGGTGCGCCTCCCCGGAGGGGGCCTGGCCGGCTTTGCCGTCACCGGCCGCAGCGGCCGCCACGCCTACCTGCAGCGGGTGGCGGTGGATCCCGCCTGGCAGGGAAGGGGCATCGGTCGCTCCTTGGTGCGCTCCGCCGCCGCCTGGGCCGGTATAGCCGGAGCCTCCGTCCTCCTGCTCAACACGCCCGACGGCAACGCTGCCGCCTCCGGCCTCTATGCCGCCGAGGGCTTCCGGCCCGCAGGTCGCGACCTGGCGGTGCTGGCCCGGACTGCTTGAAAGGCTCCGCCGGGATGATGCCGGGCCGCCTCAGGGAGATGCCCCCCTACTACCACTCGGCGCCACCACACGGCCTGCGCAGAGGCGCTGGACGCGGTACTGTCCGGCCCAATCGAAACCGGACGGAGACATGATCCGCATCGTCACCGACTCATCCTGCGACCTTCCCGACGACGCCGTCGCCCGCCACCGCATCGAGGTGGTCCCCCTCACCATTCGCTTCGGCGAAGAGGAGTTCGTGGACCGCGAGCAGTTGAGCGGCGACGAGTTCTGGCGGCGCCTGACCACCGGGACCTCGCTTCCCGAGACCGCCGCGCCCCCGGTGGGACGCTTCCAGCAGGCTTTCAACCGCCTCGTCTCCGGCGGGGCCGACGGCATCGTGGTGATCTGCATCTCCTCCAAGATCAGCGCCACCCTGCAGTCGGCCAACCTGGCCGCCGAGCAGTTCTCCGCCGGTGTCCCCGTGCGGGTCGTCGACAGCGGCCTGGTCTCGGCCGCATTGGGCCTGGCCGCCATCGCCGCCGCAGAACTGGCCGCCTCCGGAGCCCCCATCGACGAGGTGGAGGCCGCGGCGCGCTCCGCCTGCGAGCGGGGCCGCATCTACGTCACCCCCGACACCCTGGAGTACCTGCGCCGCGGGGGCCGCATCGGCGGGGCCCAGGCTCTCATCGGCGGCCTGCTCGACGTCAAGCCCCTCATCGCCTTCGAGGATGGGCGGGTCGCGGCCGCCGGGCGAGTGCGCAGCCGCAAGAAGGCGCTGGCGGCCATCCTCGACCACGTCGCCGAGCAAGGGGGCGCCGTAGACCGCCTGGCGGTGGTGCACTCCGACCCCGAAGATCTGCCGCAGTTCCTCACCAGCCTCCGGGAGGTCTACCCGGACGAGCCGATGGTGGCCCGCATCGGCTCCGTGGTCGGCACGCACATCGGCCCCAACTCGCTGGGCGTGACCTACCTGGTGCGCTGAGACCCTGGAGCCCTCCCTGCTCCCCCCGGCCCCGGTGACCCGGTAGCGTGACGGCGTGACTGCCCGCGGTGATGCCGACACCGAACTCATCGCGCGCTACCTGCGCGGCGACGCCGACGCGTTCGACCAACTGATGCGCGCCCACGAGGACCGCGTCTTCGCCGTCTGCCTCCGCCTGCTGCGCGACCGGGAGGCCGCCCTCGACGCCACCCAGGAAACCTTCATCACGGTCTTCCGCAAGGTGGACCGCTTCGCCGGCCATTCCGCCTTCTCCACCTGGCTCTACCGGGTGGCGGTGAACACCTGCTACGACCAGGCTCGCCGCGCCGGCCGGCGCGCCGCCGACCCGCTGCCCGAGGGCATGGACCAGCCCGACGAGGCCGCCGGCCGCGCTCTGGAGGCCGCCGAGTTGCGCCCCGACCTCGAGGCGGCCCTGGCCCAGCTCTCGACGGAGTTCCGCTCGGCCGTGGTCCTCTGCGACGCCGAGGGCCTCTCCCTGCAGACCGCCGCCGAGATCCTGGGAGTGCCGGTGGGCACGGTGAAATCCCGCGTCTTCCGCGGCCGCCGGCTCCTCGCCGAAGCCCTCGGGAACCTCCGGCCCGTCCCCGACCATCTCAGTGACGAGCACCATGGCTAAGTACGACCTCGACCGCATCGCCGCCCTGGCCGCCGGGTCTCTCCCCCCGGAGGAGGCCGCCGTCCTCGAGGCCGCGATCGCCGCCGATCCCCGGGCGGCCGCCGAACTGGCCGCCCAGCGTCTCGCTCTCCAGGCGGTGCGCCGCGCCCCGGCCCCGGTGCTCTCCGCCGACGAGCGGGCCGAGCTCCGGCGCGCCGTGGCTGCTGCTCTGCACCTGGACCGGTCACCTCAACCCGTTACGGCGATCTCCCGCCGCCGGATGAACTGGCGGCCCCTCGCCCTCGCCGGCGCCGCCCTGGCCGCCCTGGTGGCCGCGGTGCCCCTCTTCGGCCTGCTCTCGGTCGGCGAGGGCGACCGCGCCGCCCTGACCACCGCCGCCCTCGAGGCCTCCGCTCCTTCCACCACCACCGGCGACTACGCCGCCGCCGAGGGTGACGACGCCGAGATCCTGAGCGGCGTCGCCGGCCAAACGCCCGAAGCCACCCTCGCCGAGTCGCTCGCCACCACTACCGTCCCGGCTACCGCCCGGGCCCTCACCGATGCCGACAAAGCGGTGGCGGATCTCGTCGCCGCACCGGCGGCGCTCTTCTCCACCGCCGCACCGGCGGCGCCGATCCCCTGCCTCGCAGAGGCTCGGATCCTGCTGCGCCACGACGACCCCCTCGGCTTCGACCTCCCCCGCGAGGCCGGCGCCCTGGCCGTGTGGTTCCTCTCCGAGGACGGCGCCACCGTGTCCCGCCTGGTGGCTTTCGACCCCTCCAGCTGCGACTTCCTCGCCGCCTATCCCTGAGTTGCCCGGTCCCCGCCGCCGCGGGCAGGGGCCGTGCCTCTCCCGCCGGGCGCCGACTAACGTCGCGGCATCGTGGACGACTTCCCCCAACGCATCCCCGACCTCCTCGAGTCGGCGACCGACCGGGTCCGCTCCCTCACGGTGGATCGGGTGGCCCGGTTCCTCAAGTTCCTGGCCCTGGGCATGGTGATGACCGTGCTGGTCGCCATGGCGGTGATCTTCCTGCTGGTAGGCCTGGCGCGCATCGTCGACGGCCTCATCCTGAAAGCCTGCGGTGATTGCGGCTGGTCCACGGAGGTGGCCTATGCCGCCGTGGGGAGCCTGTTCCTCCTGGGCGGGGGAGTGCTGTGGGCCCTCCGCCTCAAGGCCAAGGGGTCTGAGGAACCGGAGGAATGACCGGCCCCCTGGTCGTCATCGGGTCCGGCCCTGCCGGCCTCACGGCAGCCATCTACGCCGCCCGCGCCGGCCTGGAGCCCCGGGTGATCGAGGGCCTGCAGGCCGGCGGCCAATTGATGCTGACCACCGACGTCGAGAACTACCCCGGCTTCCCCGACGGGATCCTCGGCCCGGAACTCATGGACCTGCTGCGGCGCCAGGCCGAGCGCTTCGGGGCCCGCTTCCTCCCCGGCGACGTCGGCCGGGTCGACTTCTCCGCGCACCCCTTCCTCGTGGAGGTCGACGGCACCGCTCGGCAGCAGGCCCGGGCCGTGATCATCGCCACCGGCGCCGAGGCTCGCTGGCTGGGCATCCCCGGCGAGGACCGGCTCCGCGGCTACGGCGTCTCCGCCTGCGCCACCTGTGACGGCTTCTTCTTCAAGGGGCGGCCGGTGGCCGTGGTGGGCGGTGGGGACTCCGCCATGGAGGAAGCCCTCTTCCTGACCCGTTTCGCTTCGGAGGTCGTGGTGGTGCACCGTCGCGACCAGTTCCGCGCCTCGGCCATCATGGCCCGCCGCGTGCTGGAGCATCCCAAGATCAGCGTCCGGTGGAACGCCATCCCCCTGGAGGTCCGGGGCGAAGATGCGGTGACCGCACTCCGCCTGCGCGACACGGCGACCGGCGCCGAGGACGATCTCGATGTGACCGGCGTCTTCGTGGCCATCGGCCACGATCCCGCCACCGCCCTCTTTCGCGGCCAGTTGGAGTTGGACCCGCGGGGCTACCTCCTCACCGCCACCGGCACCATGACTTCGGTCCCCGGCGTCTTCGCCGCCGGCGACGTGGCCGACCCCACCTACCGCCAGGCGGTCACCGCCGCCGGGGCCGGCTGCCGGGCGGCCATCGACGCCGAGCGCTGGCTCGAGGCCCAGGAATGAAACCCGCCTCCGTTCGGTTACCCGCTTCTGTCCCATCAAGCATGAGGAGGTGAGGGCCGCCTCGCGGCGCCGCATCATGGCCGATCACACCGTCATCGCTACCGACGCCACCTTCGCCGACCTCATCGCCGGGGAGCAGCCGGTGCTCGTCGACTTCTGGGCGCCGTGGTGCGGGCCCTGCCGCATGGTGGCTCCCCTGCTCGAAGAGATCGCCGCCGAGTACCCCGACAAGATCACGGTGGCCAAGCTGAACGTCGACGAGAACCAGCAGACCGCGCTGCAGTTCGAGGTGATGAGCATCCCCACCATGATCGTCTTCCGGCGCGGCCGGCCCACCGCCACCCGCATCGTAGGCGCCCGCCCCAAGGCCGCCCTGCTCCAGGACCTCGCCGAGTACCTCGCCTGAGTTTCTGCCACCATGGAGCGCACTGTGGCGCTCTACAGGCAGGGTGATGCCGGCGACGCCGTGCGCGACATACAGGAGCGCCTGGCCGCGCTTGGTTTCGCGTGCGAGCCGGATCCCGCCGGCATGTTCGGCGCCCCCACTGCGGCGGCGGTGGCCGCCTTCCAAGCCTCCCGCCACCTCGCCGCCACCGCCGAGGTCGACGAGATCTGCTGGAGAACTCTGGTAGATGCCGGTTTCCGGCTGGGCGACCGCCTTCTCTACTACCGCCTGCCCATGCTCCACGGCGAAGATGTCGCCGCCTTGCAGCACGACCTCAACGCCCTGGGGTTCGACGCCGGACCCGTCGATGGCATCTTCGGCGCCGACGCTCTCCGGGCCGTCCTGGACTTCCAGCAGAACCGGCACCTCCCCGAGGACGGCATCGTCGGGCCGCAGTTCCTCCAGGAGCTCGTCCTGATGGTTCGAGCCACCAAGAAGGCGGGACGGGACATCCTGCGGGAGCGGGTCTGGCTGCGTTCCTTGCCCCCCGGCCTGGCCGGCCAACGGGTATTCGTGGATGCCGCCTGCCGCGACGAGTACGAGGCTGCCATTTCCTGGGAGGCTGCCGTGGCCGCCGCCGCCCTCATCGCGGAACTGGGCGGCCGCCCCCTGCTCTCCCGCAGCGCCGACACCCGCCCCCCGGAGAGCCTGCGGGCCCGCCACGCCAACGAACTCGGCGCCGACATGGTCCTCGGCTTCTCCCTGCCGCACAGCGACACGCCCGCGGTCTACCACTTCGCCTCCGCCGTTAGCCACAGCGAGGCCGGCGAAGCCCTCGCTGCCGCCGTCTCCTCGTGCCTCGGCTTGCCCGTGGGCGGCCGCGTGCTCGCCCTGCTGCGCGACACCCGGGCTCCCGCCATCGTGGTGGCTCCGCCCCGGCTGGACCCCCGCCTGGGCCGCGCCGTCGTGCGCGCCCTGGACGACTGGCTCAGGTCGCTACCCTCCGGCGAAGCCTGATATCGGGCCTTCCAGGCGCCGTCTCCTCCACCGGCCCACCTCGCCTGCGCGTGTCGACGGCGTCGCCACCGACGGGGATCTCGCCTCACTCCCCCACGAGCGCTCGATAGATGCGCTCCAGGTCCTCCAGCGAGCCGAACCGCACCACCAATCGGCCTCCCCCTCGCCTGCCGTAGTCGATGGACACCGGCGCCGCCAGCCGATCTCCCAGCCACTCCTCCAGCGCCAGCACCTCCGGCGGCCGTACCCGCGTCTGGCGTACCGGAGGCGGCAGGCCCTCCTCGCGAGAGCGCACCGCTTCTTCCAGGCGCCGCACCGGCCATCCCTCCTCTGCCGCTCGACGCCCGAGGCTCTCCGCCTGCTCCGGGTCGCTCAGGCCCAACAGGGCCCGCCCGTGCCCGGCGCTCAACTCGCCCCGAGCCAGCATCCCCTGGATCGAAGCGGGGAGTTGGAGCAGCCGGAGGGTGTTGCTGATGGCGGGCCGGCTCCGCCCCACCCGGGCCCCCACTTCCTCGTGTGTCAGACCAAACTCCTCCAGGAGTTGACGGTACGCCGCCGCCTCCTCGAGGGCGCTGATGTCCTCTCTCTGGAGGTTCTCCACCAGGGCCTCGGCCAGCCCCGACACGTCATCACCCTCCCGCACCAGTGCCGGGACCTCTTTCAGCCCGGCCAGGCGCGCCGCCCGCCACCGCCGCTCTCCGGCAACCAGGACAAAGGTCCCCGCCTCCTCCCCCCGGCGCACGACGACGGGTTGCAGCACCCCCACCTCCCGGATCGAGGCGGCCAGGCCCTGCAGGGCCTCCGGGGACATCGACCGCCGCGGCTGCTGGGGGTTGGGCGTGATGGCGTCCAGAGGCAGGGTGGTGTAGCCCTCCACTGCCGTCTCGGCCGGGATCAGGGCATCGAGGCCCCGGCCCAAGCCCGACTTACGCACGGCCATGTCTCCTCCTGAACTCGGCGGCGAGATCCCGGTAGGCCTTAGCCCCCCTGCTTCCCGGATCGAACGATTCGATCGGCTCACCGTAGGAGGGTGCCTCCGCCAGCCTCACCGTTCGTGGAATCATGGTCTCGTAGGCCACCTCGCCGAAGTGCTCCCTCACCTGACCCACCACGTCGGCGGCCAGATGCGTTCGCTTCGTGTACATCGTCAGCACTACCCCTTCGATCTTCAGTCGAGGGTTAAGGTTGGACTGGATGAGGGCGATGTTCCGTAGCAACTGCGTCAGTCCCTCGAGGGCGTAGTACTCGCACTGAATCGGGATGAGCACTTCGTCCGCTGCGGTGAGCGCATTTACCGTTATCAGTCCCAGGGAAGGCGGGCAGTCGATCAGCACTGTGTGGTATCTCGCCCTGGGACCATTCAGCGACCGGGCCAACTGGTGCTCACGGGCAAACCTCGGGACCATCTCGATCTCCGCGCCCGCCAGGTCTATCGACGAGGGGACCAGGAAGAGGTCCTTGACTCGACTGGGTTCGACCGCATCCTCCAGTGGGAGATCCCCCACCAGCACCTCATACACGGTGTGGCTGAAGTCGCCCTTCCGGAAACCCAGACCTGAGGTGGTGTTGGCCTGAGGATCGGCGTCGACCAGCAGCACCCGTTCGCCGGCGGCAGCCAGAGCGGCGCCCAGGTTGATCGCCGTCGTCGACTTGCCCACGCCCCCCTTCTGGTTGGCGACGGCAACGACTACGCCTGGGCCTGGGGCTTTCTCATGCACCACGCCGCATGATAAGCAGCCAGGCCGGAGCGTCAAGGATTTCGGAGGGAACTCCCACTACTTCGGCGCTCAGACCCAGGGCGGCCGCAATGCCGACCAGGTCCCGGGTTCGGTCGGGAGGAGTGTCTCGCCGGCTCAACCCAAGGACCGACCGACCCTCCGCAGCAAGCAGGCGAGCCGAGAGCCCCACGACCTCCTGTGGCTTCAGCGAGCCGCGCGCGACGAGACCGCCCCACTCGTCGGCAACGGCGAAGGCATCGCCTTGGGCGATCAGCACATTCGATAGCCCCATGACTCGCACGACCCGGTGCAGTAGTCGCACCCTTCTCCCCCCTCGGTCCAGCAAAGTGATCCGCGCCCTCGGCCACAGGACGGCAAGCGGAACGCCGGGAAGGCCCACTCCGGTGCCCACGTCCAGGATCTCCTCGGGACTCTCGTCGGGCCACCCGCCCGCGAAGAGAAGGGAGTCCGCTATGTGGCGCGACCACACGCGGTCGGCCTCTCGCGGCCCCAGGCCGCCTGCAGGGATCGCCTCGCCCACCAGCCACCTGGCGTACTGCTCGAGGAGTTCGGCCTGCCGGCCATTCAGTCGGCGCCCACTCCACGCGGCGGCCCGCCGCGCCGCTTCAACGGACTCCATCACCGTGGGCTGCCTTCGTCGGTTTCACGTGGAACACCGGGGCCCGGGGCCGGGGTCCTCGACGGGATCACTCCTCCGCGTCTTCGTCCTCCGGTGCGATCACCACCGACCTCTCCGGATCCTCTCCCTCCGAGAAGCTTCGCACCCCACTGATCTCCGCAATCGCGTCGTGGACCACCTTGCGATCGGCCGGATTCATCGGCTCCAGCATTATCTCGCCGCCCTCGTCCAGGACCTTCTCGGCGAGTCGCCCCGCATAGATGCGCAAGGCCGCACGCCGCCTCTCGGCATAGCCGGCGATATCAAGGCGTAGACGCGCTCCCATGCCGCTGTGCCGGTGGACCATCGTCCGACACAACTCCATGACCGCTTCCAGGATCGCTCCCTTGGTTCCCACCAGGGCCTCGGTCTGGTCGCCGGCCACATCGGCGTAGATGATGTCCCCGTCGACCCTGGCGCTCACTTCACCCTCGAGACCGAAGGCGTCCAGAAGACCCACCAGGAAGCCCCTCACGATCTCCGCCTGCGCTGCGGGGTCCGCTTCGCCGCCGTCCTCTGCTCGAGTGTCCGCAACCCGCCGGGGCTCACCCCGGCCGGTCTGCGCCCTCTCCTGACGGCCGCTTCGCTCTCCATCCCGGCCTCGCCCGCTCGGGGTTCCCGGGCGGCGCTCTGCCGGCCGCTCGGGCTTTCGTCCCGCCTCTCTTCCGCTCTCCGCTCGTCCGCGTCCCTGTCTCGACTCCCCGGCACCTCTCTCCCTGCCGTTTCCCGACCCGCCCTTGCCCCGCCGCCTTCTCCTCGACTTCGGCCGGGTCTTCAGGCGAATCAAAGCCGGTTCGCCACCGAACCCCAGGAATCCCTTTTGGGCTTCCTGCAGCACTTCGATCTCGGCCTCCTCCCGTGAATTCAGGCCCAACTCACGCAAGCCCTCTTCGATGGCCTCATCCACGGTCTTGGCCCGGACTTCCACCCACTCCTCCATGGGAGTCATCTCCTTCTGCGTTTCTTGCCGCGTTGCTGTGAGGCTTGCGGGCTCCTGCCCGACCCGCCGCGAGGCTGCACCGCCTGCGCCCGCGCCGGCCGCGCGGCGGCCTTAGGCGTCCGGGGCTCCAGTGCCTTCGGCGTCGCGGCTTCCGACCCGGTCTCGCCGTCCCCCGGGCTCTCCATCGCCTTGGCCCCCGCCTGCCGATCGCTCAATCGGATGATCAGAGACTGCTGGCCGATCCGAAAGACCGCGCTTGCGGCGAAGTACACGCCCAGCCCGGCGGGCAGGGTGTAGGAGATGAACCCAAAGAGAATTGGAAAAAACTTCAAGACAGCCTGGCCGGGCATCTGCGGGGTGGCCTGCCCGTCCTTGGCCTTCGGCATGGTCTGCCTCTGCTGGTAGTAGGCCGTCCCCATCACCAGCAGCAGAGTCGCCAGGTAGGGGAGAAACGCCACCACCCCCAGACCGAAGGCGTCGCGCGGCGTGTTGCTCAGGTTCATGCCGGCAAAGGCTCTCCAGGCCGGGTCCGCCGGCCGGCGGCCCGCCTCCAGCCACGCCTGGATGTCGTTGTAGAGGCGGCCCCCCTCGACCATCTTGAGGAATCGGGTCGGGCTGCTGCCCGGGGAGGTCAGGTTGCCGAACCGGTCGTCCCCCACGGCGGTCACGGTGACCGTCTCCCCCGTCCCGTTCACCACCTCCACCTGGAATCGCACCACCCGGCCTTCTGGCGGCACGGCCCCCGCCGCCGGCCGCACCACCACCGCCACACCCGGCGCCACGTCGCCCAGGCCCACCTCCGCGGTGTCGGTCCTGTTGATGCTCCCCCCTGCCTCGTCCCGCAGCGAAGCGCTGAGGATGTTCTGATGGGTGGTGGGCCCCCCCGGCACGAACCCCTCGAATCCACAGGCGAGAGCCCCGCCCGGCAGGATCCTCCGCTCCTGGGCCGGGCACGTGTTGGCCCCGGCCAGGTCGTTGTCCACCGCCAGCAGGTCGCCGAACACGGAGTCGGTCATCCCCTCCAGCGTCACCGCCTGCGCGCTCGGGTTGACCACTTCGACGGTGAAGCCAACCCGTCCCCCTCCAGGACCCACTACCCCTGCCGCCGGCCGAATGGTGGCCGTCACCTCTCCGCCGGCCTGGCCCACCATCACCGTGGCGGTGTCGGTCCGGGTGGCCGCCCTGCCCCCCGAATCGGCGATGTTCGCCGTGACCCGGTTCTGGTGCCCCGCCTCCTCGGCGACCACGAAACCTGAATACGAGCAGGCGAAAGAGCCCCCTGGGGCCACCACCGGCCGCTGTCCGGCGCATTCGTCGCCCAGCGACATCGGGCTCGCCGAGAAGGACTGCAGCACCTGGAAGAGAGCGAACCAGACGGGCATCTGCAGCAGCAGGGGCAGGCATCCCGCCGCCGGGTTCACTCCGCGCTGCTTGTAGAGGGCCAGGGTGGCTTGCTGCAGCCCGGGCTTGTCGCCGGCGTACTCCTTCTGGAGGCGCTTCAGTTCGGGCTGAAGCACCTGCATGGCCCGCATCGACCGGGTCTGCTTCAAGGTCAGCGGGAAGAGCACCACGCCCACCGCCACCGTCAGCAGGATGATGGCCACCCCCAGGTTGGGCACCAGGCCGTAGAAGAACGAGACCACCGCCCCAAGGAACTCCCGGATGGCGTCCCACATGGCTCTACCCCGCCTTCCTGGGAACCGGGTCGTAACCGCCTTCGTGGAACGGATGGCACCTCACCAGGCGGCGCACCGCCAGCCACGACCCCGCCAGCACCCCGTGCTGTCCCCAGGCCTCGTAGGCGTACTCAGAGCAGGTCGGCAGGTAGCGGCACCGCGGCCCGAGCAGCGGCGACAGCACCCTCTGGTAGCCCCGCACCGCGCCCTGCAGCCAGCGCCTCGGGCGCAATCCGCCTCTCTTCCCGCTCAACTGCCTCACCTCACTTCCTCTACCGCCGCAACCACCCAGGCCCGCACCAGCGAAAACGGGGCCCTCCCCAGGCCTTCTCCCCCAATCACCACATAGTCGCGATCGCTCCGCAACGGGGCCTGCGCCACCGCCTCTCGCAGCCGCCGCTTCGCCCGGTTGCGAAGCACCGCCCCTCCCACCGCCCGGCCCGCCACCACCGCCACCCGCGGGGAGCCGGGGCCGCCGCAGGCCGACACCACCGTCACTTCTCCCACCCGCCGCCGCCGGCCCTCGCGCCACAGCCTCTGGAAGTCGGCGCGGCCGCGGAGCGACACGAACGGGCGATTCCTACGCCGAGAGGCGCCGGCGGCCTTTGGCACGGCGGCGTCTGAGGAGGGCTCGCCCGGCGCGGGTGCGCATGCGGATGCGAAACCCATGCTTCCTCTTGCGACGGCGGACATTCGGCTGAAAGGGGCGTTTCATGGGGCAGTTCCGAGAGAAGAGACTAGGCCGGAGCAACAGGTTACGGAGGGGCCACCGGCTTGTCAAAGGTAGCCGCCCACCGCGGAAACTAGGCCTGTGTCGCGAAACTTTGGCTATCCCCCGCCTCCGGCGGGGAGCCGCCGCCTGCCATTTCTTGGCTTACGCAAACCTCTTGTGCCGTAAGGGTTTTTCCGCTCTCTTCCTCTGTCGCCCACCTCGGTACGGCGCGATTTGCCGTTCTTGTCGCCCCTCGCGGTCCTCCCATATACTCACCCCTCGCCGGAAGGCTCGGCGACACTTCCCCCAAGTCGGATCGCTCGAGGCTCACCGGGTGAACGGAGGGATGGACACCCTTGGGTGTCTGCTTCTCCACAGCTGTGGATATGCCTGTGGAGAAGCCCGGAGAGGCGCTCGGAGGACTTGGTTGGAGGCGCATTCCCCCGCTGAGTGGGATGACTTTCGCCGCACGCTGCGCGGCCGGGTCACCCCGGTCACGTGGCAGACCTGGCTGGAAGGGCTCCGGCCGGTCGCCATCCAGAACGGGGTGGTCAGCCTCATTGCTCCCAGCGAGTTCCACCTGCGCTGGGTGAACGACAAGTACCGGCCCATCGTCGAGGCAGCCGTCACCACCGTTTTCGGCCCCGAAGCCCGCCTGGTGATCGACGCGCGGCGCGAACCGCTCGACGACACTGCGGAGGACGAGTCCTTCGACGAGGCCGAGCCGCCTTCTCCGCCAGCCCCCCCGAGCCGCCCGTCTCCGGTTCCCGGCTTGGTCGCCAAGTACACCTTCGAGAACTTCGTCGTCGGGCCCTCCAACCGCTTCGCCCATGCCGCCGCCATGGCGGTGGCCGAGCAGCCTGAAGGCCACTACAACCCCCTCTTCGTCTACGCAGGGGCCGGCCTCGGGAAGACCCACCTGCTCCAGGCCATCGCGCACCACGCCGTCACCCTGGCCCCCCGGCTGACGGTCCACTACACCACCTCGGAATCCTTCTTCAACGACTTCATCGACGGGATCCGCCGCAAGCGCATGAACGAGTTCAAGGCGCGCTATCGCACCGTGGATGTGCTGCTGCTCGACGACGTACAGTTCCTGGAAGGCAAGGAGCAGCTGCTCGAGGAGTTCTTCCACACCTTCAACGCCCTCCACGACAACGGGAAGCAGCTCGTCTTCAGCTGCGACCGCCCGCCGCGCAGTCTCATTGCCCTGGAGGACCGGCTCCGCAGCCGCTTCGAGTGGGGGCTCACCACCGACATCCAACCCCCCGATGTGGAAACCCGTCTCGCCATCCTCCACCGTAATGCCGGCTTCGCTCCTACCGCGGTGCCCGAGGCGGTCCTGCGCTTCATCGCGGAGCGAGTGGTCGACAACATCAGAGAGCTGGAAGGGGCCCTGACGCGGGTGACGGCCTATGCCGCGCTGACCCACCAGGAGATCGATCTCGACATGGCGGCCGATGTGCTCCAAGATCTGCTGCCCCCGGCCCACCGCCTGCCGATCACGGCCGGCCGCATCCTCGCCGCCACCGCGGCTGCCTTCGACGTCACCGTCACCGAACTGGAAGGTCCGAGCCGGCGCCAGCCCCTGGCGCGGGCGCGGCAGGTCGCCATGTACCTCTGCCGGCAACTGACCGATCTCTCCCTCCCGCGTCTGGGAGCGTTGTTCGGCGGGCGCGATCACACCACCGTTCTACATGGGGTCAACACCGTGCACCGGTTGATTCAGACCGACAAAGCCCTCTTCGACTCCGTGACCGCCCTGCTCCAAACTCTGAGGAACACATGACGGCTTCCCCAGGAGTCCCCAGCCCCGCCCCACCCCTGTGCGCTACCTCCCGACCCGTCCCCACCCCCTCCCCATGCGTCTACCCCCCGCCATCAGCACAAACACCCTTCTATCCCCAATCCCCACCTGCTTCTGCTACCACTACATTCTTGAGACACTGAACCGACCGAAGAAGGACTTCCCGTGCGGATAAGAGCCGAAAGAGATGATCTCGTCGATGTGCTGGCGCGCGCCGGCCGAGCGGTGAGCGCTCGCTCACCTCTTCCCATTCTGCAAGGGTTGAAGCTGGAGGTGGCCGGGCATACGCTGCGAGTGACGGGGACCGATCTGGATGTGACGGTCCGAACCCATCTCGAAGTGGAGGTGCTCGAGGAAGGCCGGACGGTGGCGCCGGCGCGGTTGGTCACGGAGGCGGTACGCAAACTCCCGTCGGGAGCGGTCGTCATTGCCGCGGAAGGCGGAGAGGTTCAGTTGAGTGGCGGCGGTCCGCACTTCCGGCTTCGGGAGATGGCCGGGGATGACTTCCCGCTGCTCGGTGAGGCCGACTTCTCGTCGGCCACCGAAGTCGATGGGGACGAGTTGATTCGGGCGCTCAACCAAGTCATGGTGGCGGCATCGCACGACGACGCGCGCCCGGTGCTGACCGGGGTCTTCTTCGAGGCTCAGGACGGCCCGCTCCGCCTGGTGGCTACCGATTCATATCGGCTGGCGGTGTGTGATGTCCCCGCCGTGCAAGGGAGGCTGTCGGCGCTGATCCCGGCGCGGGCGCTCCGCGAGCTGCACCGGACGGTGGGAGCGAAGCGGCTT
>Ga0194125_10002720_pt1 | contig 29043 bp, 27 predicted proteins | sample TA2KigC250mmetaG_FD_148626 | JGI IMG/M metagenome (GOLD analysis project Ga0194125, IMG submission 148626) | Freshwater microbial communities from Lake Tanganyika, Tanzania - TA2015034 Kigoma Deep Cast 250m | ecosystem: Environmental > Aquatic > Freshwater > Lake | place: Tanzania: Lake...
CGACGATACTTCCCGATCGTCGCGGTCAACTGTGGAGCGCTGCCGGAAGGTATTCTGGAAAGCGAGCTGTTCGGTCACGAACGGGGAGCTTTCACGGGTGCGCAGTACCGTCGCAAGGGGAAGCTGGAGCTAGCGGATGGAGGAACGCTCTTTCTTGATGAAGTTGGCAACATCGATATGAAGACGCAGATGGATCTCCTTCGGGCTATCGAAACCAAGCAGTTCACGCGCGTCGGCGGTAACGATAACATCAAGGTAGATTTCCGGGTGATCTGCGCAACGAACACGGATCTGGAAAAAGCCGTCTCAGACGGCACATTTCGGGAGGATCTATACTATCGGGTCAATGTCTTCACCATCTTCATCCCTCCGATTCGTGAGCGCAAGGGAGATATTCCCGTTCTGGCTAACTACTTCGTCCATAAATATGCTCGCGCCATAGGAAAACCGATCACCTCCCTCTTGCCCGAAGCGATGGATACGTTGGTCCGGTACAATTGGCCCGGAAACGTGCGGGAACTGGAGAATGCCATTGAGCGCGCGATGGTAGTGGGCAAGCCCCCGGCAATCCGGCCAGAGGATCTGCCGTATCAGCTAACAGAGAAAAACCACATACTGCCGACGGGCTCCCTTGCCGCCGTTGAAAAAGCCCATATCGCATCCATTCTCGAACAGAACAAGTGGAACATCTCTCGGTCCGCTGAGATCCTCCAGATCGACCGCGTCACGTTGTACAACAAAATCGAAAAATATGGTCTGAGGAAACCAGGCGCGGGATGACCGGACGAACGTGGCTTCTGCCATTCATATCCTGAACGGCTCGCCAATTGGAAACGGGCCACTGCAGGAGCTATCACGAAATGTGGGGAAGGTCTTCGGAGTTCGGACCTATGTGACTTCCGCGCGCCTGAACCTAGATCTCGCGTACGATCCCTCACGCCGCCAGTTCAATTCTACTGCACTCCTGGTACAGCTGCTCAATTCATTTCCGGGCTCGGAAGAAAAGAAAATCGCGCTCGTTGGAGTGGATCTTTACATCCCGGTCTTGACCTTTGTTTTTGGCGAAGCCCAACTGGATGGAATGGCTGCTATCGTCTCGACACACCGCCTGTCCAATGAGTACTACGGACTGCAACGCAACGACGGCCTGATGTTCCAGCGGCTGGAGAAGGAGATTGTGCACGAGGCAGGCCATACGTTCGGGCTTTATCACTGTCGCCACTTTGAATGCGCCATGCGATCTTCCACCTATGTTGAGGAAATTGACCTGAAGCGAAGTTCGCTCTGCGAAGCCTGCAGTGCCAGATTGGACGAAATCCGTTGAAAAACTCTACAGTGTTCTTGGTGGAAACGGGAAAGCGTGGGGACACGATTCCCGGTTTTGACAATGAGAAAGACGTATATGATGCTAGATGGCTCAGGAGAGGCGGATGAAGAGGAACAACAAGATGGCATATTAGTTGTAAAAAGGAACTTCATACAACGAGTGCGTTAGCAGCAATTCTCATCCGGACTTCCCTTCTCAAAAACGTCGAGGACGATTCAATGATTCGAGGCACGGTCGTTATTGCGGAAGACATCTGCAAAGGGTGCGAGCTTTGCATAGAAGCGTGTCCTCAAGAGAGTCTCGGACTCTCCGACAAGATCAATCTCAAAGGCTATCGCTACGCGGTTTTGGTCAAGGACAATTGCACAGGATGCGTCAACTGTGCTCTGGTCTGTCCGGATGCGGCGATAATTGTGTATCGTCAAAAGAAGCCGACGAAAACTGCGGGACCACAAGTTGAGGTTCCGATCTAGGTCGATCCGGCTGCTGATGATTGAATGTAGATATCAGAAAGAAACAGAGTAATATGGAAGAAAAAGCCGAAGTTCGTTTGATGAAGGGTAACGAAGCACTTGCGGAAGCTGCCTTCCGGGCAGGGATGCACGCTTACTTTGGTTACCCCATCACGCCGCAGTCGGAGGTCATCGAATATCTGATGGCTGAACAGCCAAGCCACCCCGAATGCGTGATCCTCCAGGCAGAGAGTGAGCTTGCGGCCATCAACATGATCTATGGTGCTTCTGGCGCGGGTGCACGAGTTATGATTACGTCGTCCGGTCCCGGCATCAGCTTGATGCAGGAGGGGATATCCTACATGTCTTCCGCCCAGCTCCCTTGTCTCATTGCGAACATCCAGCGCGGAGGACCGGGCCTCGGCACAATCCAGCCGTCACAGGGTGACTACTTCCAGGCTGTGAAGGGTGGGGGACATGGAGATTACCACCTCATCGTACTGGCTCCGGCCTCGGTACAGGAGATGGCCGATTTCGTCTTCGAGGGTTTTCGACTTGCTGAGAAGTACAGGAATCCGGCGATGATCCTCACGGACGGCGCCTTGGGGCAGATGATGGAGAAGGTCGTACTCCCCCCGAAGGGATCCCTCCCGTATCCCGAGAAGCCGTGGGCGACGACGGGCAAGACGAAGGATCGCGAGCGCAACATTATCACGTCTCTGTTCATTCAGCCCGAGAAGATGGAGCAAATCAACTTGGGGCTTCAGGCGAAGTACCGTCAGATTGAGAAGGAGGAGGTTCGTTACGAGACCATCGCCGTCGATGACGCGGAGATCCTTCTCGTCGCTTTTGGCCTGACGTCCAGGATCTGCCAGAAAACGCAACAGCTCGCGCGGGAGCGTGGAATGCGCGTAGGATTGCTACGACCCATCACGCTCTATCCGTTCCCTGTCGAGCCGATTGCCGCCCTCGCTGCCAAAGTCGACGCCGTTCTGGTTGTCGAGATGAATGCCGGGCAGATGGTCGAAGATGTGCGCTTAGCTGTGGAAGGAAAATGTCCTGTGCAGTTCAAGGGAAGGATGGGCGGGATGATTCCCTCTCCCGAAGAAGTGCTTCAGGCGGTGGAAACGATTGCGGAAAAACAACACGCTGAACTCTGAGAGGTGTCTCGATGGATATTCCGCCACTCACTAACGGCTACGAGATTGTCTACAAGAAGCCGCAGACACTCACAGACACCCCCATGCACTATTGTCCCGGATGCGGGCACGGTGTAGCCCATAGAGTACTCATGGAGGTGGTGGAGGAAATGGGCATTCAAGATAGAACTATCGGGGTTGCGCCGGTGGGATGTTCGGTGTTCGCGTATGACTACATGAACATCGACATGCAGGAAGCTCCTCACGGGAGAGCCTCGGCGGTCGCCTCCGGTATCAAGAGGGTGCTTCCCGATCGATACGTTTTCTCGTATCAGGGCGACGGGGATCTTGCGGCCATCGGGACGGGTGAAACCATCCATGTGGTCAACCGCGGAGAAAACATCCTGATGGTCTTCATCAACAACGGTGTCTATGGCATGACTGGCGGCCAAATGGCCCCAACCACGCTTCTGGGGATGAAGACGACGACGACCCCCTATGGACGGGAAGTCAAGACGGCGGGACATCCGCTCAGGATCACCAACCTTGTGGCACAGCTCCCGGGCGCGTGCTACGTGACGCGGCAAGCCGTCCACACGCCGACGACGGTGCGAAAGCTGAAGAAGGCGTTCCGCGCCGCGCTTGAGTATCAACAGAAACAGCAGGGAACGTGTTTCGTCGAGGTGGTCTCGAACTGCCCGTCAGGCTGGAAGATGACTCCCGCGGAGGCGAACAAGTGGCTCGAAGAAAACATGTTTCCCTTCTACCCACTGGGCGATTTGAAGCTTCCGGCACAATCGAACTAGAGAAGGGACATCACGATGATCACGTCTCAGGAGATCGTTATCGCCGGCTTTGGTGGTCAGGGGGTGCTTTCGATGGGGCAGTTGCTGGCTTATGCTGCGATGCTCGAGGGAAAGGAAGTGAGCTGGATGCCGTCGTACGGCCCCGAGATGCGCGGTGGTACGGCGAACTGCATTGTCATCGTATCAGATTCCCGTATTAGCTCGCCCATTCTCTCGAAGTTCGATTCTGCAATCGTTTTGAACCAACCTTCGCTCGACAAGTTTGTCAACAGTGTCAGACCGGGCGGCCTCTTGCTGTACGAGCGATCGAGCATCATTAGCCCACCGACGCGAACAGATATCGAGATAGTCCACGTTGCGGCCATCGAGGAAGCGCACAGACTCACAAGCAAGCAGGTGGCAAATGTCGTGCTCCTGGGTGCCTTCCTGGAACGTCGTCCGATCGTCGATCCGAAGAATGTCATAAGCGCGCTGAAGGAGGTATTGCCGTCGCATCGTCAGCATCTGCTGCCGATAAATGAACAGGCACTTGTGAGGGGGAGAGAGCTCGCCTTGGAGGCGCTTTCCGAGTCCGTTTCACGCTGACCCCAAGGAACATACCGGTCCACTGTCATTATCGAGGCGTTCCGTGCAGAAGAAGAAAGGGCAGGAAATGAACGAAGACAATGTGAAGTGCGCACACGCGTGCCGCAACACATGTGCCATGCTGAGCCAGGCGTTGCGGGAAGAGACAGACATGGTTCGCTTCTACGAGGTGCTGAAGGCCGAGTGTGACTACCCCGACGTCCACAGCATGCTGCAGGAGCTGATCGAAGCGCGAAGCCGTTCGGTTCTGATGATTAATCAGAAGCTCAACGAACTGCGGGCACGGGCTGAAATCCTTGATGGTGTGATCTCGAGTTTCGATTCGGAAGGTGGATCACATTGACACGGGTCGGCTCGCACGATCTCGATCTGCGGCGTTCAGCGTTCTGCTCGGCGATCCATCGAAGGTCGCTGCCTGATGAGTGCGCCGCAGGGCGGCAATCGATCCTGCCAGTAGGCCCCCAATCCAGAGTGATGACTCCTACGTACAAGCCATGAGTGTTCTGTTCAGTCGGCAGTGTGAATACGCTTTGCAGGCGACGATGTATCTTGCCCTCAAGCCCGAGGGGAAGATGACATCGATCCGAGAGCTGACGAGAAGGATCAACATCCCCTATCATTTTCTGGCGAAAATCCTGCAGGACCTTGCCTACAAGGGGCTTCTGATCTCACAGAAAGGTCCGAGCGGCGGATTCGCACTGAGTCGGCCGGCAAAGGACATCACTCTCTTGCAGATCGTTGAGGCGATAGACGGTGCAGATATCACGTCGAGGTGTGTTCTCGGATTTCCGGAATGCGGAGGGAAGAACCCGTGCGCCGTCCACGACAAGTGGGCGGAGGTTCGCAGCGAGATCCAGGCGATGCTCGTCGGCAAGAGCATTGCGCAACTGGCGAGGGAAATGAGGAAGCCCGAGTACAAGACCGGGCTTTGACCCCTGTCGTTGCCCGACACCGCAACACCCAGGCAAAAACCCCCGCACGGCGGGGGTTTTTTGGTGTCCTGCGTGATCTAGGGGATGTGTCTCGCGCGGCTCTGGGGCAGCGTTCCTTATCCTGCTCTCATTCTCTCGAGGAGCCGCTTTCGTGTGTAGGCGATGAGCCCTCCGGCGTCCACGATCGCTTGCCGCGCTTTCGGCAAGGGTTCAATGCGAAACCGCTTGCCGGTTGTCGCGTTGATGACTTCCTCCCCGCCTATTTCCAACTCGTCTCCCTCCGCTGCCTCAATGCCCGTGGCAGCGACCGTTCGCAAGCCGAGATTGATGCTGTTCTGCAGGAAGATTCTCGCGAAGCTCTCCGCGACGATGATCAGGTCGTGCCCTTTCAGGGTTGATACTGCCTGTTCCCGTGAGGAGCCGCAGCCGAAGTTTTTCCCCCCGACGATGATGCTGCCAGCGGGGATCTGCTTTGCCTTCAGTTTCGCGTTGAACTCGGCGTGATCTGCAAAAGCGAATTGTGGCGTTTCGGTGGGCAAGACCGTAGCCATGTATCGTCCCGGATAAATGACATCTGTCGAAATGTCGTCGCCGAGTTTGAGCACTACGCTTGCCATGTTAGCGCACTCCTTTCCGGGGGTTAGTGATCACGCCCGTGATCGCAGAAGCTGCCGCAACTGCCGGGGAGCAAAGATACACTTCGGACTTCGGATTCCCCATTCTTCCCTTGAAATTACGGTTCGTTGTCGAGAGCGCAACCTCGCCGTCTCCGAGGGCCCCTTCGTGGACTCCGAGACACGGGCCGCAGCCTGGATTCATGACGACCGCCCCAGCCTTCATGAATGTGCCGATGTATCCCTTGGCCAACGCTTGGGCATAGATCCGTCCGGAAGCAGGGAAGACCAACATGCGCGTTTTCTGTGCCACCTTCTTTCCTTTCAGTATCGTCGCGGCGATCTCCAAGTCATCAAGGCGGCCATTTGTGCACGAGCCAATCACAACCTGATTGATTTTGGTACCTATTACTGATGCAACCGGCTTGACGTTATCCACGGTGTGCGGGCACGCAACCTGGGGCTCCAGCTTTGATACGTCGATCTTCATCACCTGTTCGTAGACTGCATCGCGGTCGGGTGCAGCCAGCTCGATCTCTCCCTTGATGCCCGCTTCCTTGCGGAGGTAGCGGATGGTTTCCCTGTCTGCCGGCACGATGCCAGCCGTAGCCCCTGCCTCCACCGACATATTGCAGATCACGAGGCGTCCCGACGTCGACATCGCCCGGACAGTAGAGCCGTGGAATTCAAGCACCTTGAAATTTGCCCCCTGTGCGGAAATCTTCCCGATCAGGTGCAGAATAAGGTCCTTCGGACCGACGAATTTCCTGAACCTGCCCTTCACCACTACCTTGATGGTCGGAGGGACCTCGACGTTGAGCGCTGTTCCAAGGACCCAGACACTTGCCATCTCTGTCGCTCCGATGCCGAAGGCGAACGCACTGAGCGCGCCATGGCTCGTCGTGTGGGAATCCGTACCCGCAACGACGTTCCCTGGCCGGACATATCCGCTCTCCGGCAGGATCTGGTGGCAAATCCCTCCGACATCCCCGCGGATATCGTGGAATCGGTCAATACCGTTACTGGCCACGAACTCGCGCACCTTCTTCTGGTTCGAAGCAGTTTTCGGTGATTCGGCGGGGACGCGATGATCGAAGATGATGGTCACCTTGGAGGGATCCCAGATCTTCGGCTTCACACCGGTCCCTTGGAATACCTCAAGGAATTGGTTGATGACGAGCGCCGCGTTCTCATGCGACATCGCCAGATCGACTTTCGGCTCCACGACATCACCCGCTTTGACCGAGGCGAGTCCGGATGCGCGGGCGAGGATCTTTTCAGCTACGGTCATACCCATGAGTTTGCCCTTGTCAAATGATCTTTGCCTCTCGGTATCGTTGGATTTCTTCCTGGGAATATCCTGAACCTTTCAGGATCGCTTCCGTGTGCTCACCAAGCGTCGGCGGCGGGGTCTCGACGCTTCCCGGCGACTTCGAAAATTTGGCCGTGAGGTTGAAGAGCTTCAGCTCCCCAATTCCCATTGCCTGCACCGTTCCAAATGTTTGGCGATGCTTGATCTGATCCTGGGTGACCGCCGCTCCGAGAGTCAAGATTGCCCCGGAAGGGACATCGTTCCTGTTCAGTTCATCGACCCAATGACCCGTATCGCGTTCCACCAGCTTCTGCTCCAGAAGGGGGGTCAGTTCTTTCCGGTACTTCTTGCGCGTGTCGCGCTCCTGAAATCGTGGATCCGTCTTCAGCTCAGGTACTCCAAGGACGTCAGCAACAGCTTCCCATTGCTCTTGCTTGTTCGCTGCGATATTGATGAATCCGTCCTTTGTACGAAACGTGCCAGACGGAGCCGCGGTAAAATTGTCGTTGCCCATAAGAACCGGTGGTTGTCCCCCGATCATCAAGTTTGCGACAACCCACCCCATGAGAGGCATGATCGAGTCCAGGAGAGCAACATCGATGAACTGGCCCTCGCCGGTCTTTTCGCGGTAATACAGCGCGCCCATAATGGCGAATGCCGCGTTGAGTCCGCCGACGGTGTCGCACACGGGGAAGCCGGCACGGAGGGGGTTGAGGCGCTCGTCTCCATTGATGGCCATCTCCCCGCTCAATCCCTGGATGATCTGATCGTACGCCGGCTTCAGAGCATCCGGTCCAGATTGCCCGAAGCCCGAGATCGCGCAGTAGATCAGCCGAGGATTCACGGTACTAAGCACGTCGTAGGACAGCCCCAAGCGGGGCATGACATCCGGGCGAAAGTTCTCAACGATGACGTCGGCCGTTCTTGTGAGCCTCTTGAAAATCTCCTTTCCTTCTGGCGCTTTCAGGTTCAATGTGAGAGATTTCTTGTTTGCGTTCTGGGCAAGGAAACTCGTCCCCATCAGCATCTGGTTGTATTTCGGTACGCTGCCGAGCTTGCGCGCAAGATCCCCGTCGATTGGATTCTCAATCTTGATGACTTCAGCCCCCGCCAGCGCCAGGTGCAATGTGGCAAACGGGCCGGAGAGGACGTTTGTCAGATCAAGAACGCGAACACCTTCCAGGAGTTTCATGTGATTCCTCTCCTCGTGCGTCTAAACATTATGAGGGCGTTCCTTCGCGCCACGGTATCGGACCTGTTTTGTAGACGAGGCCTGGCATCTCGCGCCCGAAGAAAATTGCGACATCTTTTGAGATTTCAATCAGCTTGGTGAGATCTATGTCGGTGCGAAGGCCCTTCCGTTGGAGGAAATGTACGAAATCTTCCGTGCACACGTTGCCCGCGGCAACCCTGGTAAATGGACATCCACCCAGGCCTGCGAACGATGATTCGAAGTACTTCACACCGAGCTGCATCGCCGCGCGGCAATTCGCCATCCCCATTGCGTACGTATTGTGGAAGTGGCAGGCGCATTCCACGGAAGGATCAAGCTTGAAGATCCCCTGAAAGAGAGATGTCACCTGATCCGGGATCGCGTGGCCCGCGGTATCGGCGAGGCTGATGTTCCTGATGCCAGACTCAAGATATCTTCGGACGATTGACAGCACTCGCCTCGGCGGAACGGGGCCTTCAAAACCGCATCCGAACGCGGACTGAACCGATGTCTGTACCCGCTTTCCCTCGTTGAGAACGGCCTTTGCCATTGAGATGATTCTGTCTGTGGCCTCATCAATCGACATCCCGGTGTTCTTTCTGCTGTGGGTTTCGCTCGCGGACACTCCCATGCAGAACATGTCCACACCGCAAGCCAACCCTCGCTCGAGTCCCTTCTCGTTCAGAACCAGTCCGGAGAGTTCTACGTTCGGGGGCTTCCGCCCGGGCAGATTGAAATGTTGGAATAGCCTGTCCGTGTCGGCCATTTGTGGGACCTTTTCTGGGTGCACAAATGAACCCACCTGGATGATATCGACGCCCGCTTCGGCCAAACGCTGGATCCATGCAATCTTCTGCTCAGATGGAACAGTCTGCTTCTCCATCTGCAGCCCGTCGCGGGGTCCCACTTCATGGATGTAGATGTCGTTCACAAATTCGATCCCTCATAGTTGTGCATACACGGCTGACAGGCATTCCCCCGGCTGTGTCCTGAACCAAATCAGAGCTTTGCGGCAATTGCCTGCGCCATGTCAGTGGTTGTGCTTGATCCCCCCATGTCGTACGTGCGCACTTTTCCCTCCTTGATGACCAATGCCACGGCTTGCTCCAACGACTGCCCTTTCTGTGTCTCCCCAAGCCAGTCGAGCATCATCTTCGCCGCGAGGATGGTGGCAATCGGGTTCACTTTGTTCATGCCGGCATATTTCGGAGCGGAACCATGCGTCGGCTCGAAGACCGCTAGCTTCTGCCCGATATTACCTGAGCACCCGAAACCGAGGCCGCCCACCATTTGCGCGCAGAGGTCCGAGACGATATCCCCGTACAGGTTTGGTGCCACCAAGACATCGTAGTTGAACGGATTCTTGAGCAGCCACATGGTCATCGCATCGATATTGGCATCGTCCATCTGAATATCCGGATACTGTTTTGCCACCTCCCTCGCGACCTCGAGAAATAGGCCGTCCGTTGCGCGCACAACGTTAGCCTTATGAATAACGGTTACCTTTTTCCGATTGAACTTGCGTGCGAAATCAAATGCTGCCCGCACGATTCGCTCGGAGCCCAGGCGGGTGTTGATCTTGCATGATATTGCGTACTGGTCAAGTGCGACTTTGCTGAACGGGGCAAATGGCTTGGCAAGGCGTGTCAGGATTTCCGAAAGCTCCTGGGGAACCGGTGTGAACTCCACGCCAGCATAGAGGTCTTCGGTGTTCTCCCGAAAGACCACCAAATCAATATCCTCTTTGTAGTTCAATGGATTCGCTGGATATGCTTTGCAGGGGCGGAGGCAGATACACAAATCGAACATCTGTCGCATCCGCACAATTGGGGAACGATAGGTGAGACCTTTTGCTTGAAGAGTAGGCGCCAGTTCTTTCTCAGCGGCGCCGGCCGGTTTGGAAGTGATGGCCCCAAACAGAGCCGCGTCGACCTTTTTCAAGAGGTCCACGGTACGCTGAGGGAACGCATCCCCCTCTTTGCACCAATAGTCCCAGCCGATTTCGCCGGGGGCGTACTCTGCGTCCAGTCCAACCTTGTCAAGGACTATTTTCGCAGCGTTCAGGACTTCTATGCCGATTCCGTCGCCCGGCAACCAAGCGATTCTGTACTTCGCCATGGGTTCTCCTTGCGTTCGTCTGTTGTGGACACCGGGCTGGCCTCACAACCCATCCCGGTGGTGTACGCCCCGCGTTCCGCAACGCTCGTGCCAGAGTGCAGAGCAGGGGGGGCTTCTGTCTGCTCCAATCCAACTTCAAGAATCGAAGCCAAATATGGGTTTCCCGAGGACGGAACGGAGGGAGAGCCTGCGATTCTCGCGCGTGGCAATTGATGCGCAAAAGGAATTCCCCCTTTGTGGAAGAAGATTTGCACAATTGAGAATGACTTTTCGCTTGACAAATGGAGGAATATAAGCTAATTTAGGATAAAAGAGTCCGATTATCATCAGCGTGCTCTTCAGCCGACAATGTGAATACGCCTTGCAGGCGGTGATGTACCTCGCGTTGAAGCGCAGCGACCGGATGACGCCGATCAAAGAGCTGACGCAATCGCTACGCATCCCGTTCCATTTCGCTGCGAAGATTCTCCAGAGGTTGGCGCGGAAGGGTTTGCTGGTTTCACTAAAAGGTCGTGCGGGAGGATTTGGTCTTGGCGTGGCTCCAACGGAAATCACGCTGTTCCACATTGTTGAAGCTATCGACGGCGTAGAATTCACGCGCCGGTGCGTCCTTGGACTCCCTGCGTGTTCGGTAGAGAACCCGTGCGCTCTCCATGAGACGTGGCGTGAGGAGAGGGACAGGATCTATAAAATGCTCGTGCGGAAAAGCGTTGCCGAGATGGCGCGCGAGATGAAGAACTCTTTGCATGGACTTGCGGCGACGAAAGATAAAGATTTTGATGGCTATCAGACTAATCACTCTTAATTAAATGGACCTCGACGTTCTTCGGAATCGCAATGGGTGGAGAGAGGCAGTCTCAACCGAGGGCCGGCACATTCCATCGTCGACACGCGACTCATTGGGTGGTCCAGGCACCCGGACCTCTACGAGCCCACGAGTCGACACACGTATGAGAGCTCTCCGTCGGCGCAGAGTTGATGTTCAGTCAATGTTGTCCCCGTATCGTCGTCTGGTCTCGAGGATAGAGAATGATCCGCAGTTCCTCCGGTCGACCGTACAGGCGGGATTCGCGCTCCTGTGTGTCTGGATCGGGGTAGAGTTTCATTTGTTTGTGAAATGGGGAATGTCTCACGGAGTTGAACCGTTCTTCAGCAGACCGCCTGGCGTGGAAGGATTCTTGCCGATCAGCGCTCTTATGAGTCTGACGTACTGGTTTCAAACCGGTGTGATCAATGAGATCCATCCATCTGGACTCTTCATCTTCGTCGCGATCCTTGCGATCGGCATCCTTCTGAAGAAGGCGTTTTGCAGCTGGCTGTGTCCGGTCGGGACGCTGAGCGAAGCGCTCTGGATGTTTGGCCAAAAGCTCTTCGGAAGGAATATCAATGTGCCCCGATGGCTCGACTATCCGCTGCGATCTCTCAAGTATCTCCTTCTGCTGTTTTTCGTCTCTTCCATCATAATGATGGACGTCTCAGCCTTGCGGGAATTCATCTACAGTCCATACAACAAGATGGCCGACGTCAAGATGTACCTGTTCTTTGCGAACATTTCTTCGGTCGCTCTGTGGATTATCTTGATCCTCGCTGCGTTGTCCGTCGTGATCAAGAATTTCTGGTGCCGCTATCTCTGTCCCTACGGCGCTTTGCTCGGGTCACTGAGCTGGCTAAGCCCGCTAAAAATCACGCGCCAGCAGTCAACGTGCACGAAGTGTGAACTGTGCACGAAGGCGTGTCCATCTGCCATCAAGGTTCACAGAGCCAAGCGTGTTTGGAGTGACGAGTGCGTGAGCTGTTTGAGATGCGTAGCGGCCTGTCCGGTGGACAAGACGCTGGAAATGAGCACGCGCAGTTCTGGAAAGCCCGTGCCGGGCTGGGTGTTCGGTGGGCTTGTCGTAGGTGTGTTTGTTGGCCTGACAGGATTGGCGATGCTCACGGGGCATTGGCGCAACAGCATTTCGCGGGAGGAATACGCGCGACGATTCAAACAGATCGACTCACCGTTGTATCACCACGCTCGAGGGCAAACGCCTCCGTATGGACCCGATGACTAAGCACGCTGCAACGCCAGTCCAGGATATCGCCAGCTTTTACGATGACCTCGCGTCTGACTATGACAGCATGACAAGTTACGAGAAGCGATTCGTTCAAGAGCGCCCCTTCTTCAGGGTTCTGGTTGAACGATACGGCATCAAGTCGGCTCTTGATGCGGGTAGCGGGTCGGGATTTCACTCGATGTTGCTCGCGCAGTTAGGCGTTCGAGTAACAGCTGTTGATGTCTCGGCGGCAATGCTGCAGCGGGCAGAAATCCATGCCAAGGAGCTGGGTCTGAAGGTGAAAACGGTAAAGGCACGCTTTCAGGAGCTCGACAAAGTGCTCAGGAGGAAATTCGACGGCATCTTCTGCCTAGGGAATACGCTCGTCCACATCCTCAGCACCAAGGAGCTGGCGAAAACCCTCCGGAATTTCGCGGCTCTCCTCAACACCGGCGGCGTTCTCTTCCTGCAAATCTTGAACTATGATCGAATTCTGACGCAGCGTGACCGCATTCAGAGCTCGAAGGAATCTGGCGACAAGACCTTTGTCCGTTTCTACGACTATGACGAAAAGGGTATCCTCTTCAACATCCTCACGCTTCAAAGGACTACGGGATCGGTTAAACAGAAGCTGAATACCGTACGGCTGCGTCCGCTGTTGCGCAGCGAGCTGCTCTCGCGACTTCAAGACGCGGGATTTTTCGAGATCCAGTTCTTCGGGAGTATCTCGATGAAACCGTTTGAGCGGAAGCAATCCCGCGACCTTGTCATCCTTGCAAGAAAATGTGCGTAGGTCCGCGTTTGGACGAGTTGCCGATTCGAAGATCACAAGCGAGATGATCGTGACAGAGAAATACAAGGTGACGTTACCCGACATCGAGTTCTGGAAGGGCCTCGTGCCGTGCCAGATCGGATGTCCGATCCACACCGATGCCGGGCGATATGTACAACTCATTGCCGAAGAGCGTTACCGCGAGTCGTACCTTACGGCTCGCTCTCCCAATCCCTTTGCGAGTGTATGTGGCAGAGTCTGCGCAGCGCCGTGCGAGGATCTGTGCCGGCGCGGGAAGATCGATTCCCCGGTCAGCATTCGGGCACTCAAACGATTTGTGAATGAGCAATTCGGCGTCGAGTCGCTCAGTCCCGATACTCAGGATGTGCTCCTGGAGGGAGCCGTGGAGCCCGGCAACAAATGGATGTGGCATCTGCCGATGCAGGTCGTGACGCGGAAGAAGACCATGAAAAACAGGAAGGTCGCTATCATCGGCTCCGGCCCCGCTGGGCTCTCGTGTGCCCATGACCTCGCCTTGACGGGTTATCAGGTAACGGTTTTCGAGGCAACGGCAGTTGCAGGGGGTATGCTGCGGCATGGCATACCGGAGTACCGTTTATCCCGTTCGCTCATCGACAAGGAAATTGAGAAGATAAAGGCGCTCGGCGTCGAGATTCGGTTCAATACACCGCTCTCAGAAACTTATGGCATCCGTGAACTCACAAGAGAAGCCTTTGAGGCGATCTTCGTCTCCGTCGGAACGCGGAAAGGCCGGGACTTGAACGTCGAGGGCTCAAACCTCGACGGGGTTATCAAGGCGATCGATTACCTGCTCAACATCAACAACGGATATCGCGTAAACCTTGGCCGGCGAGTTCTGGTGATCGGCGGCGGCTTTGTGGCCTTCGATGCTGCGCGCACCGCATTGCGGGGTCGGCAGGACGAGCCGACAACCTCGATGCATGACGCCGTCGATGCTGCACGCACTGCGATGCGGGGTGGAGCTGAAGAAGTGCACATCGCGAGCCTTGAGTCCTTCAGCGAGATGCCGGTGCTCCGTACGGCTCAAGGGCATGAGGAGTTCGAGGAAGCTCAGCGGGAGGGGATCATTTTTCATCCGCAGCGAGGACCGAAACGGTTCATCGGAGAAAACGGAAAACTGCGAGTCATCGAGTTCGTCGGCGTGAAGCGAACGTACGACGAAGAAGGACGGTTCAGTCCGGTGTATGACGAGACCTTCTCGGAGCGGATGGATGTGGATTCTATCATCCTGGCGATAGGGCAGCAAACGGACCTGTCGTTCATCAAGCCCTCGGATGGCATCGACGTGACGCCCGGCAAGCTTATCAAGGTGAACTCCGAGACGCTGGAGACAACAGCGAAAGGTATTTTCGCCGGGGGGGACGCCGCATTTGGACCGCGCAATATCATCGACGCGGTGGCGAACGGAAAGAGAGCTGCCCTCTCCATCGACGAATACCTCAGAGGGGCGAAGGCTGAGGTTTCCTACACACTTGAAGTCGAGAAGATCCCTACCCGTCGCTTTAGCCGGCCGAAGGATTTTGAACAACACCCGCGCCAGGCGCCACCAACCATCGACCTGAACCGCAGAACAGGCATCTCCGAAGTCGAAAGCGGGTACACAGAGCAGCAGGCGAGAATTCAGGCAGAACGCTGTTTGTCCTGTCATATCCAAACCATCTACGACGCTGAAAAGTGCGTGATGTGCAACCGTTGCGTTGACGTTTGTCCTGAATACTGCCTCAAGATGGTCCCATTTGCCCAGCTAGATCTTGATGAGTCGACGCTGAGCAGGCTCGCCGAGCAGTACAGTCTTGACCCTCTGCTGCCAATGACGGCAATGATCAAAGATGACGATACCTGCATCCGGTGTGGACTCTGCGCCCTTCGCTGTCCAACAGATGCAATGACGATGGAGGTATTCTACCACGAGCAGCATGCAGTCTTGCCATAGGTTGACGCCATTGTTTTGCTAGCTGTCTACGAACAAATAACCGATTCAATTTGCGTCAGGAGTTCTGCCCGGAATCCATTAATCAAGAACTCACTCAACTTACATTTCAAACAACACAAGGTTACTACTGATGAGATGGGCGGCAACCCTTTTCGTGCTTTTCCTTTTCTCTGCTGACCTTTTGGCTCAAATCCCCGTCACGCTACGATCCAAGCAGCGCTATGCCTTAACGAAAGAGGTGTATGCCGCCGGGTCGTTCAATGGGTGGAACGGCAAGGATCCTGCCAGCAAGCTTTCGGGACCAGATTCGAGCGGTTACTTCAAGGGCACAGTCCAGATGAATGCCGGATATCACTATTACACGTTCAACATGATGGGCGGTCCGTATCTCCCGGATCAGGACAATCCATTGCTAGCCGGGAGGCCGCTCGATGGGATCTCAACTCTCGTTGTCAGCGATCCGATGGTTACTTATCTGCTTCCCAAAGATGGAGATACTACTGCCCTGCCGGAAGGATCTGCGATCGAAGCGTACTTTGACTTCACAAATGCAAATGCGATCATCATATCTTCGCTTCAGGTCAAGATCGATGGTGTCGCGTTGTCAAATCCAGCTCAGTACTACAATGTCGGAGAAAAGCGATTCCGGTATGTGCCTCCTACCTGGCTCTCACCGGGCGAGCACACTGTTGAAGTCTCGGTTTCCTCCGCAGCTGGCACGGCGACGCGCAAGAGTACGTTCCGTCGGGGTCCGGCCGCACAAATCCTCAATCCTGTGACGAAGTATCCGATGAAAAATATGGTTCTCTTCGGCAGGACGAATGATGCGACGGTGACACAGATTGATGTTAGTCTCAACGGGGTTCATCAGACTGCGACTGTTCAAAATCGCAGGTTTTCGCTCCCCCTCACACTCCAAGAAGGCAGCAATGTTGTGACCGTTTCTGCAAGAGACCAGTTCGGAAATCAAACAACCGACAGCCGACAGTTCATCGCTGAAACGGAATTTGGTCCATACATTATTGTGGAATCGTCAGTCGCAGACCGCCGGGTGAATCTCAGCGCTATAATGCCGAATGGTCATTCGTCATCCGTCGTGTATAGTTGGAGTCAGCGAACGGATAAGTCGCAGCCGCTGGCTCTCTCGTCAACGAGCGGGTCCTCCACGGTGGCGACGGTGCCTCCTGCCGGTGGTGAGTGGGTTGTGCGGGTCACAGGAACGGACGGTCAAAATCGCACCTCCAGCGCTGCACGACTGATAGTCGCGACGGAGACAACGGTCCGCGTCGCGGATATCGACGAACGAGGATCATGGGTTGATAGGATGATCATGTACGAGATACAACCGTTTTCATTTAGCCAGCAAGGGGATCTCAATGCCATCACGGCAGGACTGGATGAACTTGTTGACCTTGGCATCAATTGCATCTATCTCACTCCTGTGTTCGATTCAAACGACGGCACCGGCTACTTCAATCTGGATTTCTTTACTGTGCGGCCCAGATTGGGGACGATTGCCGACTTCAAAAAACTCGTAAACCAGGCACATAGCCGGGGCATACGTGTAATTCTCGACTTGTCGGTCAATCATACTAATATCGAGCATCCGTTCTTTCAGGATGCGCTTGCTTTGCATAGCGCTTCCCCGTTTGCCGACTTCTTTATTTGGAACGGGACTCCAGCAGACAACAACTATTCATTCTTTGGCAATTTCTTTTCCGTTCCTGAATTCAACACGAGCAATCCTCTTCTCAGCGCCTATCTCCAGCGCGTAGGAAAGTTTTGGATAGAAGAAACTGATGTGGACGGGTACCGGGCTGATGCTGCATCTGCCATCATGGTGCGAAATCCTCAATTCTGGCGTGACTTCCGCTTACAGACGAAGAATATCCGGCCTGATCTCTTTTTGGTCATAGAAGCCTTTCCGTATCCACCGAGTGCAAACTATTTCCAAAGTCGATTCGATGCTGCTTTCGATTTTGACCTGCGAGGATTTGGGTATGAGGATCGAAACATCATAACAAAATTTTTCAATGGAACCGCTTCATTAAACGATCTTGATGCTGTCGTTCGGTCGCAACTTCCATCTAATGGACTTGCGCTTCGTTTTAGCGACATGCATGACTTTGATCGCTTCTCGCGTCTGTATGGCGTGCAGCGGAGCATACTGTTCAACACCCTTATCCTGACTTCGAAGGGAATTCCCTTCATCTGGTCCGGCTCCGAATACGGATCAACCGGCGCCGCGTATGATTACACCCCATATCAAAGAGTTGACAACGCCGGTTTCCGTGAACGAGTCAAGAAGCTTGTCGCGGCAAGAAAAAAATACCTGACAAATAGCGCTCAGATGGGGCGTCTGACAGACTCAACACCGACCACAGCGTATTCATACTACAGCAAATCAGGGGACAATCTTGTCATCGGTGTTCTAAACTTCACCGGGGGATCAGTTTCCACCTCTGTCGATTTCTCCGCCCTGCCGCTCGCTCCTCAGACTTCCTACAGCTTCTTGGATGTACTCTCAGAGACGCAGAACACAATCTCCCAAGCGCAATTGAATCAGGTGAGCTTTACCGTTCCAGGGTGGGGAGCTGTCGTCTATCACATCGACGCGAGAACAGGGGTGCCAACGAGTGTCGCCGCATCGAGTCTCACAGCCATTCCATACAAGTTTGAGTTGGATCAGAACTATCCCAATCCCTTCAACCCGAGCACAACGGTCCGCTTCTCAGTTGAAAAAACCGGACGGGCAGTCGTGCAAGTATTTGATATACTGGGGCGAGAGTTGCGGACGTTGTATGACAGTGAAGTCCAGGCGGGTGTAAGACACCAAGTTGTGTTCGATGCGGCCGGTTTGGGCTCAGGCATGTACTTTCTGCGACTCGAATCTGGAGGCAAGGCCGCCGTACAAAAGGCACTGTTGCTAAAATAGTCTGCCGCCGCAAATCACTCAAGAGTTGTGTTGAGGGCCCTTGAAACGCAAAACATCGGCGCATATCAGGTAACCACGCCGTTCCCTCAATTGATAAGAATTATTGTGGTCGCTCAATGGTTTTGCTCACAGATTTGGTTTTGGCCAACCGCCACAAGAAAATTGATTTGCTGAAAGTGGTGGTTGGCTCATCATTCAAGAGTTCGCAAAACCACTGCGTTGCGCTGCCAAACGGTGCCTGCTCTCGGTCTACGTTCCACCGGCAACATGTTCACTCTTTCCACAACAAAACACTGGTGCCATGAAGCTCTTTCGGAAGCATCATGCAAACGCTCCTGTAGTTGTACCGTCGGCGTCGGACCGACCAGGAAGTCGCCGGGCGTTTCTTCAGAAATTCGGAGTAGGAAGCGTGCTCGCAGCAATCGCGGGCTTAGGATATCAATCGATTCGTTCGCTGGTGCCGAACGTCCTGTATGAGCCGCCTCAGGTTTTCAAACTCGGCCTCCCCCAGCAACTCGCCGAAGGTGTGACGTTTCTGGAGGATAAACGCCTGTATGTCTTCAGGGAAGGCGAATCGTACTACGCGATCTCCGGCGCCTGCACCCACCTGGGCTGCACGGTGAAATACACCAAGCTTAACCAGGTCAAACAGGTTGAGATCGACGGTGAGAGGAAGACTGTCACCGGTGAATTCAACTGTCCATGCCACGGATCCAAGTTCTATGGAGATGGCACCAACTTCGCCGGGCCAGCTCCGCGTCCGCTGCGTTGGTTCAGGCTCCACATCGCGCCTGATGACGGACAGCTTGTAGTCAACATGGGCCAAGAAGTTGAGCAAAACTTCCGTCTCACGGTGTGATCCGGCGTTCTCGGGGAAATCGCAATGCAAATCGTGCAATCAACAAAGAAGCTCTATCGTCGCCTCACCTGGTCATGGATTCCAAGAAGTGACAAGGAGGCAGGAGATGCGATCGTCAAGAATATCTTGCTCCACTGGTTCCCCCACAAGGTTTCTAAAGGGAGCATCTCGTGGTGGTACTCCCTCTGGCTCGGAACCATGTCGTTCGTACTCTTTGTGATCCTGACGGTGACCGGGATCGTTCTGATGTTTCTGTATGTGCCGTCAGTCGAGAGAGCCTACGCCTCGGTCAAAGACATCGAATACGTTGTTTCGTTCGGATGGTTTCTTCGAGCGATGCATAGAATGTCCGCTCACCTGATGGTGGCCACGGTATTCCTGCACATGGTTCGAGTGTTTGTTACGGGGGCATACAAGAATGGCAGGTCCGTCGGAACGAACCGTCCGCTGAATTGGATCATCGGCCTCGCTCTTCTCATCTGCACGCTCCTGCTTTCCTTCACGGGTTACCTGCTCCCATGGGATCAACTGGCGTATTGGGCGATAACCGTCGGTACGAACATTGCAAGTGCAGCGCCGATTGTTGGGGAAAAGATCCGGTATTTCCTCCTGGGTGGAAACACGATTGACCAGGGAACCCTGATACGCTTCTACGTTCTGCACGTCTTCTTCCTTCCCGTGATCCTCGTGTCTTTGTTCGCGTGGCACATGTGGAGGATTCGCAAGGATGGGGGTCTTGCTGTGGTTGACCGTGAGGCGCTCAGCCAAAAACCGGAACAGGTTGCCCCTGTCAAATCCAAAACCTATTCCCTCCTCGGTATCACGAACGGAACGACCGTTCATGTTCAGACAAGGATGGTGAATGAAGAAGAGAATTCACTCCCATCGGTCCCGAATCTCTCAAGGCGGATATGGCTTGTCACGCTTGTTACGATGCTCTTGGTGATGGTCTCGTCGATCATCGTACCGACGCCACTGGAGGCTCCTGCCAACCCGTCGGTGACGCCGAATCCTGCCAAGGCCCCATGGTACTTTTTGTGGCTGCAGGAGATCGTCACAGACACGACGATTAAGCTGGGTTCCTTCACGCTCAATGGGGCGCTTGTAGGAGGCATCTTGCTGCCGGGGATACTCTTGGTTCTTGCGATCTGGTGGCCGTATCGCGATCGCTCGAGCATCAACGCCACAGGTGTGTGGTTCGCCCCAGAGCGAAAGCGGCAGAATCTCATTTTCCTTGCTCTCTGTTTGTTTGTCATATTGCTGACGATCGTCGGAACGTTCCTTCGGGGACCGTATTGGGATTTCTACTGGCCGTGGGAAGCGTGGCCAACGACCCCGATTCGCTTTTGACTTTAGAGCTATGAATCACAAGAAATCAAAAGAGAGATTGGTTGGTACGAAGTACGACTCGCTCATTCTCAGCGTCGCGAGCATCCTTCTTCTCGTGACCACCGGCTTCTTGTTCTACATCTATCTGATGCCTGAGTGGGAAGCATATCAGTCTGAATTCAGAGAGGTGATTGCAGAGAAGTTCGGTGAAGAACGTGTTGCTCCTATACCCAGAGGACTGCAGCAGATATTTGTCGGTGACCTTGGGATCACGGATCGGTGCGTAACATGCCACCAGGGCATTGAGTGGAAAGGGATGGAGAGCGCCGTGAATCCACACAAGGCTCATCCAAGGGAGATTCTGGAGAAGCATCCGATTCAGAAATACGGCTGCACGCCGTGTCACGGAGGCCAGGGTTACGCGACCCAAACCCATGCTGCCCACGGATTTGTCGAGCATTGGGAGCAGCCGCTTCTGGGAAGAGAGCTCGGTGATTTCTATGTTGTGAGCGACAGGAAAGCGCTGATGCAGATCAACTGCAATTCCTGCCATCGGTACGAAAGGGAGACCAAGGGTGCATCCTACATCAATCGTGCGAAACACCTGGTGACTGAAAAGGGCTGTCGTGCCTGTCACGTCATCAATGGACGAGGTGGCACTGTCGGACCGGACCTGACCTACGAAGGTGACAAGGCCCCCGAGCAATTCAGCTATGAACGTGTCAAGGGACTGGCCACTGAGTTTAGCTGGCAAGTGGCTCACCTGAAGAATCCGAAGGAGATCGTTCCGGAATCCGTGATGCCGAATTTCAACTTCTCAAGCTCCGATGCACAAGCCCTGGCGATGTTGGTGATGAGCTGGAAGAAAGCCGCACCGCCTGTTGAGTACGTGCCCGGCCACAATTTCAAGGATGTACCATCGAAAGAAGAAATCGAGAAAGAGGAGCGGATGTTGAAGGGTCCGGGCTCCTTCTTCGTGAAGAAGAACTGCTTCGTGTGTCACTCTGTTTCAACTCTCGGCATCGATGCTGCAGCGCAGATCGGACCTGATCTCGCTCTCGCCGTTGAGGATGTGCAATCGCGCTTTGGCCGGACACTCGATGACTTCCTTGCACGCCCGACCGGTACGATGGATGTCGTTCTCTCCACGATGATCATCCTGACTCCTGAAGAGCGAGCGGAGGCAGTAGAGAAAATCCGCTATGCGTACGAGCTAAAGAAGCAAGAACGGAAAGAGAGCGAAAAGAGATAGGTAGAGGTATCTAACAAACCTCATCTCCTCTGCGGCCTCGCGGAGAAGAAATCATCACTTCACTATGGAGGAACATCGATGACCAACAAACTTGCTGTCCCCGCGGTCTTTGCAGTCATTCTCGCCCTGGCAGGCTGCGGCGGCGAACGCGGACGAGTAGGGGTGCGCTCGGATGTCCAGGAAGCTGCCCAAAAGGTCTATGTCGCTCCGGGTGACCTCGACGAGTTCTATGTCTTCAAATCGGGTGGCCACTCCGGGCAGGTGTACATCTATGGTATCCCGTCGATGCGACATATCGCCACGATTCCCGTCTTCACACCGTATCCTGCAACCGGGTACGGATTCGACAAGGAGAGCAAGGAGATGCTTGGGGGATTCGTTTGGGGCGATGCTCACCACCCATCCCTTAGTGAGACGGACGGCGATTACGATGGCCGGTGGCTCTTCATTTCCGACAATGCCAACAATCGTATGGCGCGCATCGACTTGAGGGATTTCAAAACTAAGGAGATCCTCGGTCCCATCCCTAATGTCTCAGGCAACCACTGTTCGTCGTTTGTCACAGAGAATACCGAGTATGTCCTCGCCGGCTCACGATTCTCGATTCCCTTGCCCCGCGGCACATACGAGAAGATCGAGGATTATGCGACGAAATACAAAGGTGTCGTTGCGGGTATCGCGGTTGACGCAAAGAGCGGGAAGATGTCCCTCGGATGGGAGGTACTGATGCCTCCGTTCAACTACGACCTGGGAGACGCGGGAAAGGGTCCAAGCAAGGAATGGGGATTCTGGACGTGCTATAACTCGGAACGAGCGATTGGGAGACTGGAGGAGACAGCGTCTCAGAAGGATAGGGACTACGTGGCGGCCGTAAACTGGCGTGCGGCTGAGAAAGCTCTGAAGGACGGGAAGTTCAAGATGATCGGCGGTGCCAAGGTCATTGATCCCAGAGACGTTTCCGGCGTCGTATATCTCATCCCGGCTGCGAAATCGCCCCACGGCGTGGATGTGAGTCCGGACGGGAAACACATTATCGCGAGCGGTAAGCTTCAAGGGATTACATCGGTTTTCAACTTCGAGAAGATGTTGATGGCGATCGAAAAGAAGGATTTCACCGGCAACGAAGACGGGATTCCCGTCCTGAACTATGACGCCGTCAAAGACGCGGAGGTGGGTGTCGGCCTGGGACCGCTTCACACACAGTTCGACGACCAAGGGCATGCCTACACTTCCCTCTTCGTCGAGAGCGCCGTGGCGAAGTGGAAGCTTGGAACGTGGGAGGTTCTGGACAAGATTCCAGTCTCGTACAATATCGGTCACCTCGCGGCGGCGGAAGGAGACACGAAACATCCCGCGGGCAGGTACCTCATCGCGCTCAACAAGCTCTCACACGGCCGGCATCTGAGCGTCGGACCTTCTCAGCCGGAATCCTCCCAGCTCATTGATATCAGTGGCGAGAAGATGTCACTGCTTCTCGATGCATTCACCGAACCGGAGCCTCACTATGCCCAGATTATCAAGGCAGACAAGCTGAAACCGATCGAAGTGTATCCGAAGGAGGAGAACAAGAATCCGAAGGCGATCTGGGATATCAAGGATGCAAGAATAGTACGCAACGGGAGGAACGTCGAAGTCTATATGATCGCCGTTCGGTCAAGCTTCGAGCCGTGGAAGATCGAGGTGAACAAAGGGGATAGAGTGACCATCTATTTGACGAACATCGAGCAGACGACCGACGAATTGCACGGATTCGGATTGAATGAGTACAACCTGAACATCGTGGCTGATCCCGGCGAGACAAAGACAATAGAGTTTGTGGCAGACAAGCAAGGCGTTTTCCCCTTCTACTGCACGAACTTTTGCTCCGCCCTGCATCAGGAAATGCAGGGCTATCTTCTTGTGAGGCCATAGAGCGGCTCCTGGTGTTCCTGCCTGCCTCTCCTCGCGGCGGGGGCAGGATGCGGCAGAATGATACGGTTTGAAGTGTGGGGCGAGGTGAAAGGATCGAGTGTAATGCGACGGCTTCTGGAAAAGGCGTCATCTTTCTTCGAGAACCCACTTGACGTGCGGGGACGCATATTCGTGCTTGCGGCCGGGCTCCTGCTCGTGCCGACATTCTTCTTCCCGCTGTGGAACATGACGCTCTATTCCAATCAATTCCCGGAGGGTCTGGCGCTCCACATCTATTCCCACAAACTTGAAGGGGGGAAGACCCAGTATCGGGACGACCTGAAGGAGATCAACGCACTCAATCACTACATCGGTATGCGTCCGCTGGTAGAGGAGGACTTCACGGAATTCAAATGGATACCGTTCGTCATCGGCGGATCGATTCTTCTTGCATTTCGCGTCGTCGTACTCGGCAAAATGTCAAAGCTTGTTGATCTCTTCGTCTTGTTCACCTATTTCTGCCTCTTTTCGCTCTGGAGCTTCTACCACAAGCTTTACGCGTACGGACACGATCTTGCTCCGACTGCTGCAGTCAAGGTACCGCCGTTCACGCCTCCGCTATTTGGGCATGAGACCATGGCGAACTTTGAAGTGTACAGCTACCCCGGTGTCGGTTCCTACGTTATGGCGGTTGTGCCGTTGCTGTTTCTCATCGCAATGTGGGTCTCCAGAGGATCGGTGCTGAGGCAGAAGACTCTCTGAGGGCGTAGTGTAAATGACGAGATTGAATCCCATCATTCCAACAGAGCACGGCGCCTGGGCAGTGATCTTTGTTCCGCTGGTGATAGGAGCAAGCGTAACCGAATCGTTCTCGCCGAGGGTGATTCTCCTCGCCGGGTCGATGTTGGGCTTTTTCTTGAGTCACGTGCCGTTGCAGACCCTGCTGCGAAGACGGCTGGAAGGATTGCGGGATGCTGTCGTCGTGCGGGCATCGATGCTCTGGGCCGGCATCTATCTCGGGGTGGGGACGATCTTCCTCGTTCCGTTGTTGCTAAGCGGCTATTGGATGATTGTCCCGCTCGGAGCGGTCGGTGTTGCCGCGTTTCTGCTTACTGTTTCCCTGCGAAGCAGGATCCCCGGGAAGTTCCTCGTCGATCAAATTGCTGTTCTTGGGCTAACAGTGAGTGCTCCCGCAGCCTACGTCGTCACTTCAGGATCGTTCGATCGAACCGCGGTGACGCTATGGATTCTGAACGCGCTTTTCTTCGGTGGCACTGTGGTGTACGTACATCTGAAGATCCGTGCGTCGGCGGCAAGAAACCCCAGGCTCGCCTGGAGCGACAAGGCCCGGCTGGGAACGTTGAATGTGCTCTATCACGTTCTCGCGCTTTCGCTTGTGATTTTTCTCGTCGCCGTACATTACACCCCGCGGCTCGCCATTGTCGCATTCGTGCCGATGACAATCCACTCGATCTACGGGACGGTCAGGTTGTCCGATAAGGTGCGGTACAAGCGCCTCGGAATCATTCTGGTCGGTCAAAGTATCCTTTTTGCCGTTGTGCTCACCCACGCCGGATTTTAGCGGAAGAATTGTATGAACCGACTTTGGTCTGTGGCAGGCCTCGCTGTTGCCGCTTCCCTTCTGTTGGGACAATCGGCTGCCCAGAATTCAAGTCTGCAGAGGCGAATTGACGCTGCAAAGTCCGGAGATACAATCATTGTAGACCAAGGTGTGCACGAGGGGAACCTCTTGCTCCAGAAACGGCTGGCTCTCGTGGGAAAAGGAAAGCCGGTAATCCGCGGAGATGGGTCTGGAAGCTGCATCACGATTCTCGCAGATTCCTGTCTCGTAAGGGGCTTTCTGATCGAGCGGAGCGGAGGGGAGCTCATGAGGGAGGATGCTGGCATACTCCTGAAATTGGGCCGGAACATCATTGAGGACAACGAGATTCGGAATGTCCTCTTTGGGATCTACCTCTTTGGCGTGGACTCGAACAGGATTATGAACAATTTGATCGTCGGACGGCGTGAGCTGGAGGTTGGGCAGCGGGGGAGTGGGATTCACATCTGGAATTCCCACGGCAACTTCTTCAGCGGGAACACGATCACCGACGTCCGGGACGGATTCTACATCCAGTACGCGCATCACACATTCATCGAGAAGAGCAAGGTGTTCAGGGTCCGCTACGGACTGCATTATATGTATGCGGACTCCAACGTCTTTCTCGGCAACAGGTTTTACGACAACGTCGCCGGCGCGGCGGTGATGTATTCGAAGGGGATTCTCATGCGGCACAACGTGTTCGCCCACAACCGCGGATTTGCATCGTACGGCATCCTCTTTCAGGACTGTCACGGTATACGAGCCGACTCAAACGTAGTTGTTGACAACGTCGTAGGGATATTCTTTGAAGGGTCCACAGGTAACAGTTTCCGCCACAACATCATCGCACAGAACGATGTGGCCCTTCAAGTGTTTCAGAATTCGGTCAGAAATACGTTCTCGGGAAACAACTTCATCGATAACCTGAGCCCTTTGACAATTGTCGGGAAGAGAACCGAGTCACACTGGAGCGAGAATGGGCGCGGCAACTACTGGAGTTCGTACGATGGTTATGATATCGACGCTGACGGGATCGGTGATGTCCCGATGAAGATTCAGAACGTCTTCTCATATCTTGAGGGAAGGTACCCCAATCTGCGTCTCTATTTGTATAGTCCGGCCTCGCAGGCTCTTGCCGTTGCTGCAAAAGCCTTCCCAATCATTCCCATCAACGAGGAGGTGGATGAGAAACCACTCGTTCGGCCCGTGGATCTGTATGTCCTTGGAGCGAATGAGTACGGGAAGACCTCGGAGGAAGTGGGTGGGTCCACGGGCACGAGCAAAGGCGTGTGGTTTGTCGTTCCTCTCGCTGTAGCTGCCTCTCTGGGGATTTTCTATCTACGAAACTCAAAGCGGGGTGCGCGGTGATCGCAGTTGACCATCTGACAAAGCGATTTGGGCGCTTTACCGCCGTGGACGACGTGTCATTTCATGTTCGAATGGGCGAAGTGTTTGCCTTCCTTGGGCCGAACGGGAGTGGCAAGACCACGACGTTAAAGTCCATGGTCGGATTGTGTATTCCGACTTCGGGTCGCGTCATCATAAACGGTCAGGATGTTCAGAAGTGCCCCAAGGAAGCGAGGGGATTCGTGAGCTATCTGCCGCAGCGGGTCGTTTTTCCTGAGAACCTCACGGCGCGAGAAGTCATGCGGTTTTACGGCCGTATCCGAAAGCTAACGTCCGAGCACGCAGATGAGATTCTCGCCAGGGCACACTTCGACGGATTCGCCGACAGAACCGTGAGTGAGTTCTCGGGCGGTATGATTCAGCGACTCGGGCTTGCGGTACTGTCTTTGCCGGATGCACCGATTCTTCTGCTTGATGAACCGACCGCGAACCTGGACCCTCAGGGTGTCAAACGGTTCCGCGAGTTTGTCATCGCGCAAAAGCAAGAGGGAAAAACCATCGTGTTTTCCACCCATTTGTTGGACGAAGCTAGGCAACTTGCCGACCGTGTGGGTATCTTCGTCGGCGGACGGCTCGTTGCGCTGGAGTCTATACAAGACCTTCGTTCGACATTAGTAGTCGAGGGTACAATCGAGGATCTGTATCTGCACTACGTGGAGGAATATGAGCGTGAAAAAGAATAACAGGTTGATACGCGCACTGATTGGTGCCTGGATGGTGTCTCTTTCTGTTTCGTGTGGACCGTCGCAGGTAAAACCGGTCGATATCTACCCCGAGGACAATTGCTCCAATTGCCGCATGGCTGTGTCCGACAAGGCCTTTTCCTCAGAGATCATCACAGAAGAAGGGGAGGTCTTCAAGTTCGATGACCTCAGTTGCCTCGCCGCATACCGCAAGAGCAATCCAAGCTTGAAGATCGGAACGATCTTTGTGACGGATTACGAAACGATGGAATGGCTGCCGTATGCGAAAAGCATCGTCGTGAGAACCGGCCTGGCCACGCCGATGGGATCGGGAAACGTTGCCGTCGCGGATTCTCAGCGGGCGAGCTCGTTAGTGGAACGATTTCCTCCGACCGAGAACGCGACTCGCGCGGAAGACGAGTGTTGTCCGGAGCACGACAAGTAGAATTCGATTTCAGGGTCCGGAAATTCGAGGCCCGTTAGAGAAGAGTGAATCCAGAATGGCCGTTGTACGATGGACATGCGTAGCGTTCTTCATATCGCGAGGCAGGAGCTCACAGTCAATATCCGCAACAAGTGGACGATTATCTTTGCGATCATCTTCGGCCTCCTTGTTGTAAGTATCGCGTACGTTGGGATGATGGTAGAAGGATTCTCCGGAATGCAGAGCTTCACGCGTACGTCTGCAAGCATCCTGAACCTTGTGTTGTACATCGTGCCGCTCGTCGCTCTGACGATGGGGACATTAAGCTTCACAGGTGATAGGGGAGCAGCCGAGCTGCTGTATTCCCAACCGGTGTCGCGCACTGAGGTCCTGCTCGGAAAACTCATCGGGGTCTTTTTGTCCCTCGCGATCTCGACTCTCCTTGGTTTTGTCCTTTCCGGAGGCATCATCTTTCTTCAGACAGGCTCTCAAGGTATCGTCTCCTACGGCCTTTTTGTGGCGCTTACCCTTGGTCTCTCCTTGACCTTCCTGAGTCTCGCGGCACTCGTCTCGGTTGCCAGTGGAAGGAAGTCAAAAGCCTTTGGGCTCTCGCTCTTTGTGTGGTTCTTCTTCGTGCTTTTCTATGATTTGCTCACTCTGGGGGGTACGCTTCTCTTCAGAGGTCGGCCAGCAAACACATTTCTCTTTGTCTCGCTGTTTGGAAATCCAGTCGATATGGTCCGCGTGGCCTCGCTCATCATTCTTGACGATGTCACGATTTTCGGGGCGTCAGGGGCAGCGTTGCTGAGGTTTCTCGGCGGCTCGACGCTCGGTGTGGTCCTTCTCGTTGGTGGCCTTACGGCATGGATTATCCTCCCCCTCCGTATATCACGTAGAGTTCTGGAGAGGCAGGATATCTGATCGCAACGTATCGCGGGGATCATCCGCTGATAGACAAGGGCATCGGACGAGTAGGCCCATCGGCTTTTTGGCCCCGACGGTCAGGAATTTGGCGGTCCGGTTTCTCCCCCGGCCAGTCGGCCCCTTCCCTCGAAATTCTTGTCCAAAACCCCGAAACTCAATAGATTTGGCCGATTTCTTGACTGGTCGTAAACTGTAATCGCAAAAATTCTTGACTCCTATCAAAAATCTCTTTCCTTTGTCTTTAGCCTATCTGGCTCGGTGTTCCCACTGATCCACCAGATTTCTCATCACGTGGGTGTTAAGGAGGTTTTAGATCATGGTGCTGAGAACCGTTACGGGAAAGATACCCTGGAACCTGGCCGCGATCCTGTTCTTGCTGACCGTGGCAATTACAGTGACCGGGTACCTCTATTTCGACGATCAAGTACGACAGATGAAGCTTGAGAAGAAGACAGA
>Ga0194125_10002725_pt1 | contig 29005 bp, 15 predicted proteins | sample TA2KigC250mmetaG_FD_148626 | JGI IMG/M metagenome (GOLD analysis project Ga0194125, IMG submission 148626) | Freshwater microbial communities from Lake Tanganyika, Tanzania - TA2015034 Kigoma Deep Cast 250m | ecosystem: Environmental > Aquatic > Freshwater > Lake | place: Tanzania: Lake...
TGTGTGGCTGCGAAGCGGTCACCGTAGGCGTGGCGCCGGCCGGCGAGGTCGCGCAGGATGACGCCATCGTCCCAGATTTCCTCCAGACGGAGTCCATTGACCTCGTCGCCGAGGAAGAGACGATGGTACTCGCCCGTGGTCTCGTGTCGGAGGACGGCCTGGAGCCCGCCTTCGATGCGGACGATGGCCGCCAGCCTATAGGGGTGGCGAGTGGGGGGGTCTGCCCGCTCTCCGCCGGCCTTCGAGCCCTTGCCGTTGCCCGCCAGCTTGCCCTGTCCCTGGTCGCCGGCCTTGCCTTTCTTCCCGGCGTCTTTGTCGTCACCCGGCGTCTCCTTGCGGCGCTCCTGGCCATCTTCTTCGGGCTTCTTCTTCTCGCGGTCGTCGGCCTTGGGCTCGGGCTGCCTCTCGGGCAGGCGCGGCATCTTGGGCGGAGGGGCGACGAGCCGGCGATGGCCGCGCTGCTGGAGGCTGGCGAGGTCGCCGGGGGCGAGGGTGCCATCGAGGCTGGCGTCACCCTGATGGGCGGCGACGGGGCTGGTGGTGGGGGCGCCGGGGGCGGGGGGACGGTGGGAGAGGACGAGACCGAGCTTGATCATCACGAGGAGAAAAAGGGCAGCGGCGACGAAGAAGAGGACGCGCTCCTTGGTCCATCCCTTGCTCATGGGTCACCTCTTTGCTGGCGGGGGTCCGCCTTTCTTATCGGGAGCGGGAGGGGCAGCGTTGTACATATCCTCGAAGCGGCCGGCGAACTTGTAGTGCTTGCCCTTGGAGTCGGCGACGACTACGGCGTCGTCGGTGATGGAGACGACGCGGAGGTCGTCCATGACGGTGTCGCCCTCGAACTTGCGCATGTATTCGCCGCTGTCCTTGTTTCGGAGGACGGCCTGGCGGCGTGGCTCTGGCTCGTGGATGCGGACGATGGCGGCGAGCTTGAAGGGGAGGGACTCGGCGTCGCCGGCCTTGGGGATGACGAGCTTGGGCGCCTCATCCTTGGGCTCCGTCTCGGTGCCCTTGACGGGGGGCGGATCGGTGGCCTTGAGCGGGGGAGGGTTAGTGGCCTTGAGCGGGGCAGGGTTCGTGCCCTTTGTGGGCGGCACAGAGACGACGGTGGTGGCGTGCTTGGACTTGATGTCGAGGATGAGGGAGTAGTTGGGGTGGCGGAAGGTGTAGGCGAGCTTGTTGGAGGTGGCGGCGAGTTCCTTTGGGACGGCTTCGAGGGCGAGGCGTGTGAGGCCGCTGCTGGGGGCGTCCTTGGCGGTGATGTCGAAGTGGTCGCCGGGGGTGGCGATGGTGATGCAACCGACTTCGCACTCGACGTTTGGCGTGGCGTCCGTGAGGGCGATGATGGGGGCGGTCCAGAGGGTGGGGACCTTGAGGGGGGCTTGGACGACGACAGTGACCTGGCAACGGTAGTAGGCGCGCTTGGTGGGGACGGGGATGACTGGGACGATGAGCTTCGCGCCGTCCACGCCCCACTTGCGGTTGGGGTCCGCCTCCCTGCTGGTGACATCGGTGATCTGGGTGCCTGCGGGGAGTCGGAAGCTGAGCTCGGGGGCTGGGGTGGGGGACATGCGGCACTCATAGGTGTAGCGGCTGATGAGGTTGGAGGAGGCGCTGTAGCCTGTGAAGCAGTGGACGATGGCGGAGCGGACGAAGAGCTGTCGGGACTGGGAGGGGCCGCCGCCGAAGGGGTGCTTGTCGCCGCGTTCGAGATAGGTGTCGAGGCCGTGAGTGCCGAGGAAGTCGCTGATGGCGCCGTCGCCGGGGAGGACGGTGGCGGCTGGGACCATGGGGCTGCCGGCCGGGCGGTCCTGGTGGGTGAGGAAGAGGGCGAGCTTGATCATCACCCAGACGAAGAGCGCGGCCCCGACGAGGAAGGCGACCTGTTCCTTTGTCATCTGTCTGGCCATGGCTGGGTCCTCGAGTCGGTCAGAAGCCCCTGGGGATGATAGTCGAGTCGGTGGTGGGTGCCCGCTTCGTGGTGGTCTTGGGGGCCTGGATGGTGAGGAAGCGGAGGGCGGCGAGCTGTAGCTCCACCTCGAGGTGGGGCGGCATGACCCCGCCGGGTTCGTTGGGGAAGCCCGTGGCGTCGCGGGCGATGGTGCCTGGGATGGACTTGACTTTGAGTGCGCGGACGAGGAAGAAGCGTGTGGCGGCAAGGTCGCCCTCGCGGATGGGGTTGCGAGGCGCCTTTCCCTCGGTGGCCGGGCAGCGGTCGGAGTCGGGCTCGACGGCGGCTTCGAGCTGGATGGTGAGCTTGGCGATCTGCTGTGGGTACGCGGCCTCGAGGAGGCGGCGGTTGAGCCTTGCGAGCTCTTCGGGGGCGAGGGTCTTGCGGTCGAGTTTCAGCAGGCCCTCGGCCTCGTTGGCGATGGCGACCTTGGCGAAGGCTTTGGGGTGGTGGAGGTCGCGCTGGGCGGCCAGGAGGTCGTTGAGTGCGGCCAAGAGGTCGGCTTTCTGGGCATCGCTGGGCTCCGCGCCGTCGCTGATCTGTTCGATGATCGTGTGGGCGGCGGGGGGCAGGAGCTCCCAGAGGCGCTTGCTTGCGTTGGGCTCGCGCTCGCCGGACTGGCTTCGGAGCTTGGCGCAGAAGGCCCGCCAGTTGAGGATGGAGTCAGGGGTGAGGCGGGGGTTGCCGGGGTCGAGGACCTTGGTGGCCATGGCATTAGCGACGAAGATGGACTGCTGGGGGTCGGCGGGGTCGGGGCGGAAGATGGTGAAGCGCTCCTTGAGGGCGCCCTGTGCAGCGTCGGGGGAGAGGTAGGAGGGGCTGCCTGTGAGCCGAAGGATGAGCTTCTGCGGCGCCGTCGCGTCGGCGCGGGGGGCGGGTGCGGTGGGGGCGAGGCCCTCGCCGCCTGGGGCTGGGCCGGGGGCCTCCGGCCCGTCGGCGGGCGCGCCCTCGGGCTTCGGGGGGGCCGCAGGGGTGGGCTTCGTGGGGTCCACGGGCTCCTCGGCGCCGCTTGGGGCCTTGGCGACGCGGCCGTGTGCGCCGTCGAGGGCATGGAGGAAGGCGAGGAGGGTGGGCGGGTCGCAGCGGATGCGGACGGTGAGGGGGTATGCGACGGCGACCTCGGCGCCGCCCAGCTTCAGCCTGTAGGGCTCAGCGGGGACGATTGAGGTGATTTCGTCCACGTTGAGGCGGATGGCGAGGTGGCCGAGCTCGTGGACGAGTGCGATCTGCATGATGCGGGTCTCGGGGTCCTTGATGGCTCCTGGGGTGGCGACCTCGGGCATGCCGAAGACCTTGTCGAGGAGTGGCACATTGCGCGTGCTGGCGAGCCACACGATGCCGTCGGCCTGGTCCTTGATTGTGCACTCGTCGCCGGCCATCAGTTCGCCGAAGAGGGCGTAGTTGTAGGCAAGGGTCACGTACTCGCGCCGCTTGTCGTCAGCGGCGCGGGTCTCGGGGATGCGGAAGGGGTAGCGGGGGACGAAGGTCATCCAGGTGCGCATCTCGTCCAGGTTGGCCTGGAGCACCTTGTTGCTCGCTTCGATGTCCTGCACGGCGCGGCGCATGGGCACGCCCTTGCCGCTCTTGGGGTAGTATTGGTCCATCTTCGGCTTGTGCTTGCGAAGGTCTATCTCCGCCTTGTTGTAGCGTGACGCATCGAGGGTGACGACGGTGGGTCCGAGGCCGAAGAGGGAGGGCCAGAGGACGATGAGTGCGAGGAGGGCAGCCCCGACGACGATGGCGAAGAGCTTGTTCTGCTGAAGGAATTCCACGGGACCTGTCCTGTTAGCCGCCCGCGAAGGGGACGGTGAAGAAGACATCAATCTTGAAAGTACGACGCGCCTCGGGCTCTCGGGCGTCGGGGTATTTGGTCACTTTGCCCCGGCTGTAAAGGTCTTTGCGTTCGAGGAGACTAGTCAGGAAGTTATCCACGATATGCAGGGCTGCGGCGATGCCGATGGCCTTGCCGTTGGGCATCTCGTCCACGCGGCCTTCGATGACGAGGTGGGTGGCGGGCTCGGACGGGGCCTTGCCGGCCATGGCGACGGGCCTGTCGGTGACGGCCTGGACGGATTCGAGGATGAGTTCGGGCGGGGTGGCCTCGCGGAGGACGGCGATGGCCTCGCAGGAGCGGCGCCCGGTGTCGAGCACGTGCTTGAGGCCGACGGTGTGGCCGGCGAGGCCGGCGTTCTGAGTCTGGTGGGCTTTGAGCTGCTTCTCGAGGTTCTCGGCTTCGCCGGCGAGCCTCCTGATGAGATCGACATCGCGCTGTGCCTGAGCGGTGGCGAGGTTGGAGGAGTAGACCATGGCGGCGAAGGCGAGGGCGAAGACGGCGGCGGCGCCGTAGAGGAAGAAGGCGCGCTGGAAGAACTCGCGGCGCCGGCGCGTGGCCTCGGGCAGGAGGGTGATGGGGCGAACGCGCCGCTCGTCCAGCTCGCGCAGGGCGAGGCCGATGGCCACGCTGTAGCTGGCCGCGTTGGCCGCCGCGTCGGCGCGCGCCGCGGGCGCCAGGGGGCTGGTGTCGAGGTGGTTCAGGGGGTCGAAGACCTCGACGGGCACGCGGAAGCGGTGGGCGAGGAAGTCGCGCAGGCCCCGCAGGTAGGCGCAGCGGCCGGTGAGCACCACGTCGTCTATCTTCAGGTTGGGCATGCGCGTCTGGGTCTGGCAGTACTTGATGGTGGCCTGGAGGGTGTTGTAGATGTTTTCGGCTGGTTCGAGGAGCGCGGCGGAGAGGTGTGCTTCGGGGGTCGAGGCGTCAATCTCGGCGGCGACGTCGAAGTGGGCGGGGAGGAGTGCGCCCTGGGCAATCTTGAGTTCCTCGGCCTCGCGGAGTGGGAGGTGGAACTCGTCCTGGACGGCCTCTGTGAAGCGGTTTCCGCCGAGGGTGAGGTTTCGGACGAAGAGGAGCTTGGCGTTGCGCTGGACCACGACGTCAGTGTGCTGCGCCCCGATGTCCACCAGCAGGGTCGTGCGGTCGTTGAAGATGGCCTCGTCCTTGGCGTTGACGTAGGCGTTGAAGAGGGCGATGGCGTCGAGCGTGAGGCCCTCGGGCCGCACGCCGGCGCGCCCCAGGAGGCCCAGGTGGCGCTGAAGGGTCTTGTCGCGCGCCATGACGACGAGGACGGTGAACTCCTCGGCTCGCGAGGGCAGGTCGAGGAGCAGGAAGTCGTGGGTCTGCTCCTTGGTGGCGGCGGTGGGGTCCTCCGTGGCCTCGTACTCGATGAGCTTGCGCAGCTTGTCGGGCGTGGTGGGGGGGACGTGGAGGTACTTGACGAAGTAGTCGTGGCCGGCCAGTCCTGCGGCGGCCGGGCCGCCGCGGATGCGCCCGCGGCGCACCAGGAGGCGCAGGAGTTCGGCGAGGCGCCGGTCCTTGCGCTCGCTGTCCTCGACGAAGGCCAGGTCGCCCAGCTCGAACGTGGCGGCGCGGACCAGCGCCACGTGGCTGCCGCGCTTTCGGAGCACGACGGCCTTCAGGGCGTGAGAGCCCACGTCAATGCCGATGGCGGTCTGGGTCTTGGGCATCTGAGATTTCCGATTTCCGATTTCCGATTTCCGATTGAGGAGCCAAAGGAAGGGCGGCTTGCGTCAAGCCTGAGCGCTCCTCTGCCTGAAATCGGCAATCGGCAATTGGCAATCCTAGCTACGGCAGCGGGGCTGGCTGGACGACGGGCGGGGCGGCCTCGCCGCCCGTGGCGCGCGGGCGCGGCCCCACCACCGGCGTCTCGTCCGCCCGGCCCGAATCAGCGTACCGGGCACCCGTGGGGGTGATGACCTCGATCTGGACGAAGATCAGGAGGTTGCTCTTTTCGTCCTTGAAGCTGCGGTTGGAGAACAGCCAGCCGAGGAGCGGGATGTCGCCCAGAAGGGGGATTTTCGACATCGTGCGCTTCTTGCTGTGGCGGACGAGTCCGCCGAGGCCCACCACCGAGCCGTCGGCCACGGTGAGTTTGGTGGAGATTGCCCGCTCGCTGATGATGGGCCGGGTGATCGTGACCGTCATTGGCTGGCTCGCGGTGGTCCCGCCCTGCTGGCCGTTCTGCTGCTGGGTCTGGGTGGTGGACTGGTATGGGAGGACGACGGGGAAGGAATACTCGTCCACCTTCTCGCGGTAGCGTGGGTTGAGGGTGATGGAGATGTAGCGGGTGTCCTTGCCGATGCTGGGGGCCACGTCGAGCACGATGCCCGTGTACTCATCCTCGGCGAAGACTGGGGTGATGACCGGCTCGCTGGAGAGCATCCCCGGGTAGTAGCCGGGAATCGGCTGTTGCTGCTGCTGTTGCTGGTAGTAGTAGGGGTTGCCATAGGTCGTGCCCGAGATGTCGGCGCGGTCCACCTCGTAGTCCTCGATGTAGACCAGCGTCTCGGTGGCGCTGATGGAGGCCGTGCAGTTGTTCACGCAGATGACGCTTGGGGCGGCGAGGGTGCGGGTGCCGCTGACGCGGTTGAGCGCATCGAGGATGACCTCGAAGGTGCCGCGGTCGAAAACCCCGGTCCAGGTGAACTGGGCAGGGTCGGCCCCCTCGGTGCCCATGCGTTCGCCGGTGAAGGGGAACTCGGCCTTGCCGGTGCGGTACTCGGTGAAGGGCCTCAGCGCGCCGGTTGAGTCGGTGTACCAGGTGTTCTTCGTGAAGTCCCAGCCCTGTCCCGCCTCGCTGGTGCCGCAGAGCCAGTTGAGGGTGGTCTTGAGGCCGATGGACTCGAAGTTGTCGGCGCGGACGTCTATGAACAGGGCCTTGACGAGGACCTGGATGGGGATTTGGTCAATGGGGTCGAGCATGCGGATGACCTCGTGGTAGGCGTCGCGGGTGGTGCGGAGGTAGAGAAGGTTCATCTTGCGGTCGACGAGGGTGAAGGAGCCCTGGGGCCACTCGATCAGGCTGGGGAGGGCGGCGATGAGCGTCTCGATGTTCGAGGTGGTGGGTGGCGGGAGGGGGGCCGCGGTGGCGCCCTGGCCGGCCACGGCGCCCGAGGGGGGGGCCTCCCCCACGTCCACCAGCCCGTAGTTGAACGGGATGACGAACGACTCCAGGCGTGGCTGGTCGGGCGTCGTGATGAGCACGCCGTCCTCGGTGGTGGTGAACAGCAGGCCGTGGTTCTTCGCAATGTAGTCGAGGAGCTGGCGCAGGGGGTAGTTGGCGATGTGGACGGTGATGGTCTTGTCGGCGACGACCTCGGGGTTGTAGATGAGGTTGACGCCGGTCGAGCGGAACAGCAGGTCGAGGAAGTAGTCCAGGTCGGCCTCGATGAGGTTCACGCTCACGCGCTGGTTGAGCTTCTCCTCGAGTTCTGGGCTGGTGATGCGGACGACTGGGCGGGAGAGGTCAATCGGCGGCCTGGCGACGGCGGGCGGGAGGTCCTGAGGCACGCTCATCGCGTCGGTCTCGGCCAGCCGCCGCTCGATGGTCATCCTGTGCTCCAGGTCCTTCTCAGCCGTCTCCAGCTCCTGGGCCTTGATGCGGGCCTCCTGGTTGAGGGAGCGGGCAAGGTGGAAGGTGCGGTCCTCGGCCATTAGCTCGGCGGTGAGCTTGGCGCACTCGTCGTAGCTCTTCTTGCGGAAGAGCTCCTCGGCTTCGAGGTAGCGCTGGTAGAGGCGGGCCTTCTTGGCCTGTTCGGGCGTGAGGGCCTGGCCGCCTTCGGCCAGGCGCCGCATGAGGCTGCGGCGCAGGAGTGCCGCCGTCTGTTTGTTGCGCTCCGAGTGCTTGCTCGTCGTGGTGATGGGGGCGAGAATGTCGAGGGCTTTGTGAAGCATCGGGCGCGGGTCCTGGTCCAGCTTGGCTCCCTCGGCGAGGTCCCAGGCCTGCTGGATGAGGCGGCGGCCCTGGGGGTCGGCCTCCGCGGCAGGGGGCGCCGCCTTGGGCTGTGGCGCCGGGGCTTCGGCGGGGGGCACGAGCGGCGCGGCGGCCGGCGCCTCTGCGGCGAGCTCCTTGGTCGAGCGGGTGACGGGGGGCCGGTCTCCGGCGGCTTTGGGCTCCGCGGGCGCCTCGGGGCCTTCCCCGAGGGCGGTCTTCGCCTGGGCGATCAGCTCGCGGGAGCCGGCGGCGGGGCCGGACAGGTCGAGGATGCTGGTCACGCGGCGGCGCAGGTCCAGCTCCCCGGCGGCCTCGGCCAGGCGCCGCTGGGCGCGGGCGTTCTTAGGCTGGAGGGCGAGGACGGTTTCGCAGGCCTTGGCGGCGGCGGCGTAGTTGCCTGCGGCGAAATGCGCGTCCGCATCGGCCAGGAGCTGGTCCACCTGCTTCTGGCGCGCCCGCTTCTCGTCGTCCTGGAGCTTCACGCGGATGGCGTCGAGGCGGGAGGCGACGCGGCGGAAATTGGGGTCCTCGAGTGCGATCTGGGCGTAGAGCTTCTGGGCCTCGGCCAGGCGCCCCTCGCGGTAGAGGGCCTCGGCGGCGTCGTGGAGCTTGCCCAGGCGCTCGCGGCGCGCGGCCTCAGTTTCGGCCGGGGCCTCGGGCGCCTTGGCGGCGGGTGGCGGGGGCGCGGGGTCCTTCTTCGCCTCGGCGGCTGGCGGGGCCTTGGGCGCGGGGGGCGTGGCCTCGCCGGCGCCGAGCGGGCCGGCGCAGAGGGCCAGGGCCATCAGGGCAGCGAGCTGAAGATTGCGGATTGCTGATTGCGGATTGCGGATTGAAATCCGAAATCCGAAATCCGAAATCCGAAATCGGGTGCTACCCGTCATGCAGGTCGCTCCTTTCCATTTTCCGCGTGCAGGTGTGCACGCACTGCCCACGGGGGCGGGGCGTGCCGCCGCGTGGATCAGTTCCCCAGGTCGTCCTGCTCCCAGGCCGGGGTGCCCACATAGACGTTCCCCAGGCCGGTCGCATAGAGGACCTTGCTGTTGGGGCGCAGGTTCGGCTTGTCCATGTGCTGCCAGCACGAGAGGACGGGGACACGCTGGCCCCACGCCCTGAGGTTGATGTTCTGCTTGCCGAGGATGGTGCGCTGCTTGATCTCGTACCAGGAGACCACGTTGTCGTGGTTGAAGTCGCACAGGGCCAGGGCATCCCAGCCGCTGGGGTTGTAGCCGATGAATTCGCGGTCGGCGCCGGGGGTGCCGGGGGCGGAGTGGTACTCCTCGTCCCAGCCGTAGAGCCAGTCACACGGCTCGGCGTTGAACTCGAACAGGTAGCTGCACGGGATGACGTCCTCGCGCATCTTGGCGTATGAGGCGCTGCCTGGGTCGAGGAAGCGCTGGCCCGCGCCGCGGGCCGGGTGGGGGTCCACGTCGGCAAAGTAGTACTGGTCAATCCGCCGCGTGCTGCTGCCGTAGGTGGTGAACAGGTGGTCGGGCCTTCCCCCCTCGTCGCCCGTGGCGCCGTCGCTGGGGCAGAAGAGCACGGAGTCCTGCCGCTGCATGACCGCGCGCGCCCCGGCCGGGTCGAAGCTGGGGTGCAGGGGCTTCCGCCCCTGCTCGTCGCGCAGGTCCTCCAGGTAGCCCAGGTACGATAGGAGCGTGAGCCAGCAGGGCCAGTACTTGTCCTCGCCGGTGTTCGTGATGTAGCGCTGCGTGCCCTTGTAGAGGTCGGCGATCTGCGCGATGCAGCGCTTCTGGCGTCCCTGCTCGCGCGCGTGGTAGATCGCGGGGAGGAGCATGCCGGCCAGGACCGCGATGATGGCGATGACGACGAGGAGCTCGATGAGGGTGAAGGCTGATTTCCGATTTCCGATTTCCGATCTCCGATTGCGGAATGCAGCCACTCGGCACAAGCTCTTCATTCGAGGACTCATGGCACTACTCCTTGGCTCATGGCAAAGGGGCCGGCCTGCCTTCCAGTGCGCGGGCTGCGAGGGGGCGCGGCCAGTCGTTGCCCCTCGAGAGCGCGACGCACCGCTGATACCACCTGCGAGCCCGCTCGGGCCTGCCCGCCAGCTCCTGCTCCACGGCGAGGAAGTACGCCACGTCGTTGGCGAACTCGTCGTCGGGCAGGGCCGGGCGCTCGCCGCTGTCGGCCTGCCCGAGCAGGCGGGCGGCGATGCCCAGCAGGCTCGCATGGCCCGGCTCGTTGAACTCCTCCAGCACGCGCCGCCACGCGGCCTGGGCGTCGGCGGTCTTCCCGGCCACGCGATAGGCGTCGCCCATCCACAGATTGGCCCAGATCACCTGCGGCAGTTGGCCGGGGTAGTCATGCTCGACGGCGCGATATGCCTCGACGGCCTCGGGCAGGCGCCCGCGCAGGCGCTGCATCTCGGCCACGCCGAGCTGCGCCCAGGCGCCCACGCCCTTCGCCTCGGGGAAGTCCTGCTGCACCTTGCGATAGGCCGCCATTGCGTCGTCATAGCGCCCGGCGGCGGCATAGATGTCCCCAATGTCCTTCTGGGCGAACGCGCTCCGCTCGAGCTGGCGGAGGAACGTGCTGATGGCGATGGCCTTGCGCAGGGCGGGGATGCTGCCCAGAGGGTCGGCCGCTCGCCGCTCCGCCGCCTGCGCGTAGCACCACTCGCAGATGCTGTGCACCACCGCTACGTCCAGGTCGCTCAGGAACCGCACGATGGCCTGCGTGGCCGTGGCCGCGTCGCCCACGTTGAACGCCTCGTCGAGCTGCTTGTCGAGCACCTCGAGGCGGTGGGTGGGGAAGCGCTTCATCTCGTCGGGGAAGCGGCGGCGGGCCTCCACCTCGGCCCGGCTCGCCGCCTCGGCGTCGCCCAGCTCCCGGTAACAGGCCCCCAGGCGCAGCAGCGCCTTGGCCGCCAGCGCCGGCTCCGCTCCGCCGGCCGCGGCCACGCCCCGGTACAGCTCCGCCGCCTTCGCCAGATCGTGAAGCCCGTTCTCCTGATACCACGCCTCCTCGTACCGCGTCGCCAGCGCATCCTGCGGTGGCACAGGCATCTTGCCTGTGCCGCCCGCCAGGGAGCACCAGGCGAGCACCAGGCCAGCAGTCACGACGAGGCGGCGATTCACGGGCCGGACTCCGAGCGCGCAACGCATCCCTCCCGCGCACACCATACTACATTGGCGCCGACGGGATGTCAACGGCGGGTAATGATTTGTAAGGACTTGTAAGGCGGCCCTTCTGCCCCGGCTTGCCGCGAGGGCGGCCCTGCCCCCTCTCCCCTGGCTGACCTTCGCCCACGTCTCCAGGCAGGCCGCGATGCGGGCGACTTCTGGCCATTGGTCCGCTTCGCGGGGAGCCAAAGCGGCATCTGCGATGCCGCACTCCATAGCCCTCCCGCATCACAGCGGCGGGGATTATGGAGTGCGGTGACGAAGTCACCGCTTTGGACTTCAGCGGAGCGGGCGGGCGCGGCGCCACCTTCGGCCCCCTCACCCTACCCTCTCCCGGGGGAGGAGGGCCATTTGCGGCGCCCCTGGCGCTCGCCCTGGTGCGCGAAGTCCCAACCCCCTTGACACCTGGCGGCGAGCCCCGCGCGGCCCGGACATGAATTGTCGCGGGACGCCCCGTGGCGCCCCGCGACACGTTGAGGGCTGCGGGCGGGTCACTTGCCGCTCAGCTTGCTCGTGTCCCAGACGACGACCGAGCCATCTTCGTGGCCCGTCGCCAGGATGTCGCCTTTGGGGGAGAAGGCGATGGAGTCGGCGCCGCTGCTCACGCTGGCGGCGGCCCGGATGGCGCCGGTCTGGGCGTCCCAGAGGACCACCCTGCTCCCGTTGCCGGCGCCCAATCCCGTAGCGACCAGCTTGCCGTCAGGCGAGAAGGCGACCCAACTCACGTAGTCGAGCTGCCGGAGGCCCGCGCCCGGCTGCCGCCACAGAAGCTCCCCCGAGTTGACGGCTCGGAGCTCCAGGGCATACAAGCTCTCGTCAGATCCATGGCGGTAGGCTGCGAACTTCTCGCCATCGGGGGACAAGGCGGCCAGACGCACCTGGCCCCCACCAAGCTCGCTCACGGAGTCGAGAGCGCCGGTCTTGGGATCCCAGAGCCGGAAGTCGCTCCTGTGGATGCTGAGGATTCGCCCGGTCCCCGGAAGGAGAGCGGCCAGGACCACCGGGTCGCTCGCCTGCCTGCCGATGTCGCCTCTATCGCCGAGGGTCAGCCTCAGCGTCTTCCCCTGCACGTCCCACACACGGAAGGCGTTCCCTTCGGTACCCGAGATGTCTGTCCGGGGATGCCAGGTCAGCAGGGTCCTGCCGTCAGGGGAGAGAGTGGCTCCGCCGGTGTAGGCGCGCTCATTGCCCGGCTGCGCGAGCGCCCCGAGGAACTGTCCCGACTGAGGGTCCCAGAGCACCGCCGGGTCGCCTCGGGCCTGCCCAACGCTCGCGAGGAGGTCGCCCTTGGCCGAGAAGCCCAGGCCAGTCACCCTGTCGCACTTGGCTCCGACAGAGGCTGGAGCCACGAGTGTGTTCCTCACGGTTCCATTCCTGGCCTCCCAGAGGAGCACCCGATGGTCACGGCCATCGCCGCCACTGGCGACCAGACCGCCCTCCGGCGGGCGGAACGCGATGATGCGCACTGGCCCAGGATGAAGCTGCTTTGCCCAGACGCGCTCGAGGAGCACGGTCCCCTCTGGTCTTGCGACGACCGCGGGCTGGGCTCCGGTCGTCAGCTTGGCGAGGTCCCAGATGCCCACGTTTCCCCCCTCGTCCCCCGTCGCCAGGAGCTTGCCATCGGGGGAGAAGGCGACGGCGTAGACCTGCTTCTTCAGCCCCGCTCCTCCGAGGAGAGTGCCATCCTTGGCATCCAGGATGAGCACGTCGCCCCCTTCGCGCCCGTCGCACCCTACGGCGAGGAGGCCGCCGCCCGGCGAGAAGGCCAGCGCCCTCACGGTGTTCATCTCCTTGAGGCACCCACCCGGCTCGCGCCAAACGATCCTGCCCGACTTGATCTCCATCACTTCAACCACTGTTGGCGCCCATCGCGAGAGCGCCAGTCTCTCGCCGTCTGGCGAGACAGCCGCGCCGATCACATGTTCGCCGAGGCTCACCGTGGTCGGCTGCGCCCATGTCTGGGCGTGCCAGAGACGGTATTCCTTCTCGTGCACGCTCATCATGATCTCGCCGCCTTGAAGGAACGCCAAACCCCTGATGGCACTGAAAGAGTCCTTCTTGTCGCGCAGCGTCAGCCGGATGGACCGCTTCTCGGCATCCCACACAGTGAGGACCGAGCCGCTCCAAGTCAAGATGGTTCTCGTGTCCGGGGATATTGCCGCGGAGTCGATGTACTGCATGAACGGCAACCGGAGCTCGCCGAGCAGCTTGCCTGTGTATGGCTCCCAGAGGCAGGCAGTGCTGCTCATGGTGCCTCCACATGAGACCATGAGATCGCCTTTGGAGGAGAACACAATGCACCTGGCATGGCCCATGCCCACCGGGGCAATGAGCGGCGGCCGGGTCTTGCCGGTCTGGGGCTCGCGGAGGAAGACGCGATGGTCCCGGCCGTCGCTGGCGGAGGCCAGCAGGTCTCCTTTGGGTGAGAAGGCGACGGCGCGCACTGGGTCGGCATGGTCGCTCCACACACGCACGGGCTCGAGCTTCACGAACTCCGGGCGCGGGGCTGGGGTTTCCGTGGGGGGAGGAGGCGGCGGGGTGGCGCCACCACCCTCGGAGAGGGCGCAGACCCAGACGACGCAGGGCCTCGCCCGCTCAGCCAGCACGTCGCCCTTCAGCGTCGGCTTGGCCACTTCCGACAGGGGCTGCGTCACCGCGGCTGGCCCGACGTCGCGGAGCAATGGCCTGGCGTGGTTGACGGCCACGGCCAGGCACACGTTCTGCGCGTCGCGGAGCGTGAGCTTGCCGTCGGGGCTGATGAGGGGATAGAACTCCTGCCTGAAGCTGACGACGCCAATGGCCTCCCCGCGCGCATTCAGGAGCGGGCCGCCGCTCAGGCCGGGGTTGGCCGCAATGTTGGACTGGATGAGCTTCAGGTCGTACTTCCTGAGGTCATGGACGCTCGTGACCTTGCCATCCACGGCGGTGAAGGTACGGGTGACGCCCGCCGGGAAGCCACACGCGAGCACCTCCTCCTGGAGCCGCGCGTTGTCCGAATTGCCCAGGGGTATGGCTGCCAGGCCGCTTGCCTGGATGCGAAGCAACGCGAGGTCGTGCTTCTGATCGGTCGCGACAACCGTCGCGTCGTGGAACACGGCCTTCGCGCCCTCGCCGAACATCACCTGGAGCTTCCCCGCCTTGTCGGCCGTGGGGTTCTTGACCACGTGGTAGCACGTGAGGAGGTAGCCATCGGGGTGGACAACGAAGGCGGTGCCGAGAGGCAGGCGGTTCGGGGTGGGCCGGGCCTCGCCGGCTCGCGCCTGCACGAGGGCGGCCACCAGGGCCACGCACAGCGCCGCACGTCTCATCAAGGTTCCAGTGTTCATTGCAGGTGTCCCTTCTTGGCCATGGCCCCTTCAGTGCGGGGCCGAGCTAAGAGAGAAAGAGCATGACTGTGCCCCAGGGGAGCACCACGGGAATGAATTGTCGCCGCGTGGGCGTCGCTACGCCAGGAGGCCCAGGCTCCACACGGATGCGGAGCAATCCACCGCTATCGGCCCTGAGCACCAGGCCATCTGGCATCACCGTGACGACTTCCATCTCCAGGGGCCGGCACGTGGCAGGATCACCGAGGAACACTCGGACGCGGTCCCCCACCCTCTCGCGCAGACCACCTGGAGGGTCGAAGCGTGGCGAACGGGGGGCATCGGGGCAAAGCGCGAGCGCCAACGCGAGAGCGGCCACCAGAGCCCCGCACAACGCCGCACGCTTGACCAAGGTTCCTACGTTCATCGGCCCTCTCCTTTCCTACCTCTGGCCGGCCGTATGATAGGTTGCGATCAAGGCAAAGTCAAGGCAGCCGGCCGCCAGGCCCCGTGGGGGGCCTGGTGCCGAGCCGAGCGAATAGCGTTACCAGGACTTCCAGGAGCCGTGCATGCCCATGCCGCCAACGTCGAACCTGGGCTCGGGGATCGGGGGCATCGGGGGCACGACGATGGGCTCGAAACGTGCCTGATCGCGCGCCGCCCTCATCATGTCGCGGTGGGCCTGGATGGTGGCCCTGAGCGAGTCGCGGGCGGCATCGTCAGAGGCCCGCATTGCCGCGGCCCTGTCCCGGGCGTCCTGGATGGTGGCCCTGAGCGAGTCGCGGGCGGAATCGTCGGCGGCCCGCATTGCCGCGAGCCTGTCGCGGTCAGCCTGGGCGGAGAACCTGGCCAGGGTGCGCTCTGCATCCTCGGCGGCCCGCCTGGCCATGTCCCTGCACCGGTCGGCATCGGCGGCGAAGTCCCTCGTGATGTCCTTCCGCACGAGATTGTCAACATCGAGTGCGCGCGTGGCCCACCTCGATGTGTCGGCGAACGCCCCTCGGCCAAAGTCCCGGGCAATAGAGGCCGGGCCGGGCGTCGGCGCCGGGCGAACGAACCTCGAGGCGTCCCACTCCCTGGCGAAGTCCGCTTGCCCCGCGCTTGCGCCCGCCCCCCAGCATGCCGCCAGCAGGGCCATCGCCCACATCAGCTTCACCCACCTTGTGCACCCCATCCTCGCGCCTCCTTTCCTTCCCTCCGCCGGGCTACGGCTCGGAACCTGTCTCCCTTCGCCACTATATACGCAGGGAGAGGCGTGCGGTGTACGAGCCGGGCCGCGATTCTGGCGACTCTGGGTTGTGCAGGAGGGTACGGGCGGGGCTTAGACGCCGGCGGATCGCCTGTCGCTGCGACGCCAGGCCGTGGTGCCGGTGCGCCCTAAGATAAGAAGCTGAAAGAGTTTATGGAGCGCCCAGACCGGCCAGGCGTCATGCCGAGCTTGTCGAGGCATCTCTCTTGGGCCGCCGGAGAGGAGAGATTCCTCGACTTCGCAAGAGCCTGCCCTGAGCGAAGCCGAAGGGCTCCGCTCGGAATGACCGGGCACCAGGGGCCCTTGCCTTTCCAGGCTGTAGTGCTATTCCTGGACCGCCACCGTCCACAGCCGAATCGTGCCGTCCCACCAGCCCGAGGCGAGGAGCTTGCCATCCGGGCGGAAGGCGAGCGAGGAGACCGCCAGGCCCTGGCCGGCAAAGCCGGAGAGGGCCTCGCCAGCCGCCGGCCTGAGGAGTTCGATCCGCAGGCCCGACCCGACGGCCAACACCTCGCCGTTCGGGCTGAAGGCCATGGCATTCAGGCCGACCCTGATACCCTTGCCGCCGCTCAACTTGGCCTCGGTGCCGAAGCCCTTGCCGGGCGAGGCGTCCCAGAGCCTCACCCCGTCCTCCGCGCCCGACGCGAGGAGCGCTCCGTCGGTGCGGAAGGCAACGGCGGCGACACGGCTCGCGTGTTTCCCAATCTCCCGCAGGCCCCCGCCGCCCGTCGCCTCCCCCAGCAGGACGCCGCCAGCCGGCGTGCCGCAGGCGAGCAGCTTCCGCGTGCGGCACACGGCCATGCACGACAGGCCGCCGCCGCGCTTGGCCAGCTCGCGGCCCTTCCCCGCGGCGCCGAGGTCCCAGAGCTGCACCGCCCCGTCCGCGGCAGCGGAGACCAGGGTGGCCCCGTCGAGGAAGCCCACGGCGACCACCGGCCCGTCATGGGTCCCGACCAGCTTCGGAGCCTCGCCGCCGCGCCCGCTCCACAGGTTCACCGCGCCCTCCCTGGCGCCGAAGGCAAGGCGCTCCCCCGCCGGGTCGAAGGCCATTGCCTCGATAGAGGAACCGTGGTCGTCCACCCGGCCAGCCTCTGTACGCCTCTCAACGTCCCAGAGCCGCACCCAGCCGACTGATGTCCCCCAGGCGAGCCGCCCCGACGGGTTGAACGCCAGTGAGTTGACCAGCCCCTTTGTCTGGATAACCATTGGAGGCGGAGGCTTGTGCGGAGGTGGGAGGACCTTCCCTCCACCCCCCCGCTGGGGGGTGCTCGGACCGCGGGCCACGAGGGCCGCGATGGCGACGGCCACGACTGCGACGAGGACCGCCCCCGCGACGAGGCCGGCCCCCAGCCATAGCCCTGTGGAGGCAGCCTGAGGGGCCTCGCCGACAGGCCCCACGAGCCGCCCTTCGAGGAAGCCCTGGAGGTCCCCGGCCAGCTCGATGGCCGTGCGGTAGCGAAGGCTCCTGTCGCGGAGGAGGCACTTGCGGACGATGGCGGCGAGGGCGGTAGGCGGCGCCGTCGCGCCCCGGCTGGGCACAGGCTCGGCCCGCGCCTTAGCCTCGCACAGCCGCAGGTCGTCCCATCCGGCGAACACCGGCTCAAGGTAGAGCAGCTCGTAGAGCGTGGCCCCGAGCTGATAGATGTCGGATTGCTGGTCAGTGACGGGCTGGCGGCCGGATAACTGCTCGGGCGCCAGATACCGCGGCGTGCCCACGACGGCCCCCGAGCTAGTCACCGTGATGTCGTTCGGGCCGCGGGCGACCCCCATGTCCATCAGCACCGGCGAGCCGTCCGGGCGCAGGACGACGTTGGACGGCTTGATGTCCCTGTGAACGATTCCCTTGCCGTGGAGGTAGCCGAGTGCTCGCGCGAGGGTGAGCGCGATGCGTGCGAAGGCCCGCCAGTAGTCCTCCTCCGGGAGGAGGCCGGTGGCTTGGGGCCGCGCGTGCCGCCAGGCCTCGGGCGACGCGCACGCGCCGAGGATGCTGGCCGCCCCCAAGACCTGCGGCGGCAGGCGTTGGAGCCCCTCGACGACGCGGGCGAGCGGCGCACCCGCCACGTAGTCCATCACGAAGTAGGGCACCCCCTCGTGCTCGCCGTACTCGCGGATGGCCACGATGTGCTCGTGGCGCACGGAACTCAGGATGCTTATCTCGCGCTTGAAGCGCTCCAGGGCGCGGGAGTCAAGCAGAAGGTGGCTGTGGATGAGCTTGACGGCCACCGCCTCGCCCGACCGCGCGTCGGCCGCCTTGTAGACGATGCCCATGCCGCCCGAGCCGAGCGTCTCGGCGACCGAGTACGGCCCGATGCGCCGCTGGCGCTGCCTTCGGAAGACATGGTCCAGCCGATCATTGTCCATGCGAGGGACACCCCGCGCGCCCTCAGGCGTACTGAAGGACCAGGTCCAGCTCGGCCTGGGCCTCGGCGTCGGTGGCGACGGTGGCGCGGACGAGGTTCTCCAGGGTGCACCGGAGGGCCGCCTTGTAGGCGCGGTACTCGTTCTTCACCCTGTCCTCGTCGAGGCCCAGCCGCCTCGCCGTCTCGCCAACCGAGAGTTCCTGCCACGCGCGGCACTCGAAGACCCGAAGGCGAACCTCTCGGCCCGAACGCACCAGCGCGTCGGCCAGGCTCCGCTGGGCGGCCTCAACCGTCTCCCGCGCCCAGTTCCGCAGAAACTCCACGTCGGGCAGGCCCTGGGGGCCGAGCCCCTCGCTGCCGCCCAAGGCGTCCAGGGACGCCGCGGGTGCGCCGCCCCTTCCCCTCCTCGCGTAGTCAATCCAGGCCCAGCGCATGCGGCGGAACAGAAACGTGCGGAAGCTCCCCCTCTCCCGGTCGGCCCGCTCGAAGAGGTCCCTGGCCTCCACGGCCCTCAGGAAGAGGTCCTGCGTGAGGTCCTTCGCATCCTCATTGCTCAAGCCCTTACTGCGGAACCACACGTAGGCGGGCTTCCAGTAGATGCTACAGAGCTTGTTCAGCGCGTCCCGCGCCTGTGCCCCGCTGCCCCGGGCCTGGCACACGAGGCCCCAGGTGGTCGTGGACATCTGGAGCCGCGAGCCGCCCATGTCCGTGATCGCGAACTCGCCCCTCATCCGTCGCCTCCTCTGCGAGCCTGGCAAAGGGTTCCCGTGGGCTGCGCGGACGCCCTCTGCTGCCCTCGACCCAGGCGGAGCATAGCACAAGCGCCGCCGGGCGTCAACACAAGGCGGCCAGGAGCGAGCCCCGCCTCGGCGCAGCCCGCTGTGCCCCCGTGGCATCGCCGTTTGCCCATCCTCGCCCTCCCGGCTCAGACTCGGACGGGTTTCTCCATTTCCCGCGCACCCGATTAGCGATCCTCGCCCATCCGCCCCGGTCTCATACAGGTTTCTCGCCTTCCCGACTCGCAGATCGCCGATCCTCGGCCTTCCGGCTCAGTCTCAGATAGACTCTGCACAGACGGACGCTTTTCGCGCGCCAGCCCCCACTACTACAGCTTGTGGCCGCCCTCATCCCGCCCCCAACCCGCTGATTGGCGTGACTCGCCTGTTGCGGGGGGTGTCAGTGGACGCGTCAATCCACGAACTTATAGCCCATGCCGTGGACGGTGAGGATGTGGGCGGGGTTGTGGGGGTCGGCCTCGAGCTTCTGGCGCAGCTTGACCACGTGGTTGTCTATCGTGCGGGTGGTGGGGTAGAGTTCGTAGCCCCAGACTTCGTCGAGGATGCGGTTGCGGCCAATCGGCTCGCCTTTGTTCGTGATGAGGAGGCGCAGGATGCCCGCCTCGTAGTGCGAGAGCTCGATGGTCTGGCCGCCCTTGGTGGCGACGGACTTGCGGAAGTCGATCTTCACGTCGCCGAACTGGTAGGCGTCAATCTGCTGCGGCGGGCTGTGGCGGCGGCGGAGGACCGCCTTGACCCTCGCCAGCAGCTCGCGGATGCTGAAGGGCTTGGTGATATAGTCGTCCGCCCCCAGCTCGAGGCCCAGCACGCGGTCCACCTCCTGGCTCTTGGCCGTGAGCATGATGACCGGGGTGTCCATGCCCTTCTGTCGGAGTTGGCGGAGCACCTCAAAGCCGTTGAGCTTGGGCAGCATGATGTCGAGCAGCATCAGGTCGGGGCAGGTGCTCATGGCCAGGTCGAGTGCCGCCTGGCCATCCTTCGCCGTGACCACCTGGTAGCCCTCGATCTCAAGGTTGTCCTGGAGGCCCATCAGGAGATCGGGCTCATCTTCCACAACGAGGATCTTCTCCATTGCCAGTGCTCTCCGCCGAGTGGTGAGGAGCTTCGAGCGGCGAGCGCCGAGCCACGAGCCTTGTCAGACGAAGCTCGAAGCTCGCGGCTCGTCGCTCGCGGCTTCTCCGGTTACGGTTTCACTCCCGCCGCGTTGGCCCCCCATCAGTGAGCGTCTTGCGAATGGGCAGGGTGAGGGTGAATGTGGAGCCCTTTCCTTCGTCGCTGGCGACGGCGATGGCGCCGCCGTGGGCCTCGATGGAGTGCTTGACGATGGCGAGGCCCAGGCCGCTGCCGCGCGTGGCTCGGACGCGCTCGTCGCGGCCGCGGAAGAACTTCTCGAACAGGTTCCCCAGGTCGGCCTTGGGGATGCCGATGCCGTGGTCGGCCACCTCGACGGCCAGGGCGCCGTTCCGCTCGCCGCACGTCACGCGAATCCGCTTGTCGTCCGCCGAGTACTTCACGGCGTTCGACAGCAGGTTGAGGAGCGCCAGGGCGATGGCGTTGCGGTCGAGCAGCGTCTCGGGCACTTCCTCGGCTATCTCAGTTTCCACGGTGAAGCCCTGCTTGTCAAGCTCATAGCTGTAGGCGCGCAGGGTGTCCTTCACCACGTCGGCCAGGTCGTCGAGGCGCAGGTCGTAGGTCTTCCGCCCGCTTTCGATGCGGGAGAAGTCGAGGACGTTGTTGATGAGGTGGGTCAGGCGCTCGCTCTCGCGCATGATGATGCGATAGTATTCCTGGACCTTCTCCTGGGTCTTGGCGCGGCCCATCTCGAGGGTTTCGGCGAACATGCGGATGAGGGCCAGCGGGGTCTTCAGCTCGTGGGAGACGTTGGACACGAAGTCGCTCTTGAGCTGGGAGAACTCGAGCTCGCGTGCGGTGCCTCGGAGCATGATGACGACGCCGACGATGATGGCGAGGATCATCAGGGCGTTGACGGCGGGGAAGAGAATGACGTTGTAGAGCGCGAGCCGGCGAAGGGCGGCGGGTTTGTGCTCGACGACGCGGACGCTCCAGGACTTGAAGATGGCGGGAAAGTCGGCGGAGGCGGCGGGTTCGCGCGCGGCGTGGCCGAAGACGGCTCCCTCGCGGCGGCCGGCGACGACGAAGCCGACGTCGGGGCCGAAGCGGCTCTTGCCCAGGGCCTCGGGGAGAAGCGTGTCGCGGACGTGGGCCAGGCTGACCTTGAGGCCGAGGATGCGGCGCGAGCCGTCGTCGCCCCGCACAAGGGTATAGGCGATGAGATAGGGCGTATCCGCGAACTCGTCGTCCCACAGGTGCCTGAAGCCCTCCTCGCCCGGCTTGAGGGAGGGAGCCTGAAGCTCGAGGCGGGGCAGGACGAAGCGGCGGAGGTAGGCGAGGAACTGGGTGCGTGCGGCGCGCTGGGCCTCCTCCTCGCGGAGCGCGGCGTAGCGGCGGGCCTCGGGGGCGGGGACGTTTGGGCCGGCCATCAGGCGGTCGAGGCCCTCGCGCACGCGCTGGGCGAAGTAGGCCGCGCGGTCGGGCTCGGCCAAGCGGGTGAGCTCGCGCACGAGGTCGGCGTAGAGGTCGAGCCAGGCGGCGGCGGCCTCGGGTGCGCGCCCCAGGCGGGCAAGCGCGGCGGCGATCTGGTAGCGGGCGAGGACGGCCAGGGAGGGGCTGAAGGGCGCCACGTCGTCGCTGGTGAGGAGGCGGCGGTATTCGGCGATGGCCTCGTCGAGCTTGCCGGTGCGGAAGAGCGTGGCGGCGATGGCCTGGGTGGCGCGGATGCGTGCGGCTGGGGAGAGCGAGCGGTCGCGGTGGCGGCGGAGGGCCTGGACCAGTGCGGCGGGGTCTTCGGGCGGGGCGTCGGGCTTGGGCCGGCGCGCGGGGGCGGGGAAGGGCTCGGCCCACAGAAGCGTCTCGGCCACGGGCGGGAGGGCCTCGGGCTCGTGGGGGTAGAGCATGGCGCCGCGGGCGTCGAGGGGCAGGCGGCGGTCGAGCAGGCGGGCCTCGTCGAGGAGGAACAGCTCCTCGGCGAGGGGCGACTGGCGGCGGAGGCGTTCGAGCGTGGCGGGGACCTGTTGGAGGGGCAGGCGGTCGGCCTCGTCGCGGAGGCGCTTCTCGGCGGCGGCCACGCGGGCCTCCACGTCCTCGGCGGCGTCGCGTGCCGCGGCCGCGTATTGCTCGGCCAGGCTCTGCTCGAGCTGGAGCTTGAGGTCCAGCGTCAGCTTCAGCCCCACCAGCGTGAGGACCAGGCTGGGCAGGATGATGGCCAGGACGGCGAGCGCCACGATCTTGCGGATCGAGATGTGTGAGGCATACCGCCGCATAGAGATGCCCCAAAGACTGCCTGAAGGCAGGACTCCAAACGAGGATGCCCGCCCGTTTGGAGTCCTGCCTTCAGGCAGTCTTGGCTTCGCTGAGCCGCATCGCCCAGAGCCACTCAGAAGCTCTTCCGCTGGAGCACGGTCTCATAGGTCTCAGAGTTCGCAGGCTCGGGCGGAGAGTTCGGGTCACCCCAGTGGACGAGCAGCGAGAGTCTGTAGTAGCTGGTGCCGCCGTAGAGCGGGGTGAAGGTCGCAGTGTAGTAGAAGCCGGGGAAGTCCGTGTGAGTGGCCTTGTCGGGCGGGGCCACTGTGGGGTCGCGGGGGTCCGTGGAGTTCTCGTAGACCTTGAGGTCGGCCTGGAGCTGGTTGATCACCGTCTCGGCCAGCATTGCGGCGCGGGTGCGGTCGAGCGCGCGCTTGTGCGAGCGCATGCCCATCGCAAAGAGAAAAAGCACCGCCGTGATGCTCAGGGCCAGGATGCCGATGGCCATGAGCACCTCGAGGATGGTAAAGCCGCCCGCGGCTTTACCATCATTTCCGATTTCCGATTTCCGATTTCCGATTCTCATACCCCAAAACCTCAGCTCACGGCCGCGTCAGGCATATTCTGCCTTCCAATCGGCAATTGGAAATCGGCAATCGGCAATGCCTACCGCTCCCAGTGGTGGTACGCGGGGATGCGGACGGTGAAGAGTGAGACGATTCCGCGATAGACCTCTGCGCCTGCGGCGTGGGGCGCCGGCCTGGTGCCCCGCGCGCCGCGGCAGGCCTCGGCGCGGGGGAGGATGAAATCGGTGTCGGAGCCGACGCCGCTGTAGAACAGCCATTCGCCGTCAATCTTGATGAAGTGGCGCGGGTCGCGCGCGAAGGCGTCAGGGGGCTGCACGTGGCCGTCCTTCTCTCTCAGGTCGAAGCCGCGCTGCACGGCGTCGAAGCCCTGGGTGCTTGCCACCACGAGCGGGGCCTCATCGGTGCTGGGGTAGTTGTCGCCAATCGCCTGGGCCAGCCCGGTCGTCGTCCGCCGCCCGCGGTCGGGCTCCAGCACGGCCGTCACCTGCACCTGCTCGGGCAGGTAGCGGCTCGAAAGCCACTCCGTGCTCGCCGAGCGCTGGGTGGTGGCATCGTAGTTCGGCCCGAGGTCGGGGCGGTCCTCCCACGTCGTGGTGTCGGCGCCCCAGAAGCTCAGGCCCAGGTGCAACACGTTGGGCACGAAGGTCTGCTCCCCGTACCTCTTTATCAGCTTCTCGTCGTCCTGGACCAGCGCGACGACATTGGGGAGGGGGAGCTCGCCCACCGCAATGTCCGCGCTCCGTGCCGTTGGGATGGGCGCGACGAAGGTTCGGCGCACGACCCCGAGCCCCGGCTTGCCGAGGCTGGCGTCGTAGGGCTTGAAGCGGTAGACCACCTGGGCGCGGCCCGTCACCTCCGTCCCGGCCCTCTCGGCTTCGGGCGGCAGCGTGCGGGTGAAAGTGACCATTTGCGCGCCGTCCTTGAACCAGGCGGCGAAGGTCGGCCGCGGCTGCGGCGGCAGGGCGTCGCGCGCGCGATAGCAGTCCAGCACCAGCACCGGCCGCCCCCCCGCGCGCATCCTGTCGCTGGCGAGGAAGCGCGCGCCGCCGTGGGGGTCGCTGCTGCTGGCGAGTTCGGCCTTGATGAACAGGGTGTTCCCGCGCAGCGCATCGGGGAAGGCCGGCGAGATGTCGCTCTCCCCGCCCCCGAGCGCCAGGCCGTTGCGCGTGGTCTCACCGTTGACCGTCCGCTCCCCGTTGACGTCGGCGAAAACCCGCCACCGCGGGTCGTTGTCGGGCGGCGGGTCCTGGGTGTCGGGCAGCGCCGGGTCGCTGGGCGCGACGAGCACGCGGGCGGCGGAAGCGGCGTCGAGCGCATCTGTCCGCGCCTGGAGTAGCGCGGCGCCGATGGCGAAGGGCGCGCGGATGCGCAGGATGACCGTGCCCGAGCCGCCGAAGTAGCTCAGGTCGCGCCCGTTCGCCAGGCCAGGCGCCAGCCACTCCTTCAAGCCGGACGTTGGGTCCACAACGATGGAGGGGTGTCCGGGCAGGTCATGAAGCGTGTCGAGGACAAGGTGGAAGTCGGGGGGCGGGGGCTGGTCGAGGATGGCGGCGGCCAGGTCGTCGGCGAGCTGGCGCTGGAGGGCCTGGAGGCGTTCGTTGGCCTGGCGGCCTGCCTCGCCCTGTCGCCAGGCGCCCATCGCGGCGCCCATGAGGCCGACGAGCGCGGTGCCGAGGATGACGAAGACGCCCATGGCGACGAGGATTTCGACGAGGGTGAAGCCGCCGCGGCCATTGCCGATTGCCGATTGCCGATTGCCGATTTCAGAACAGACCATTCCCTGTCCTAGACCTCTTCTTCTCCTTCTGCAATCGGAAATCGGAAATCGGAAATCGGAAATGCTCAATATGGCATCTCCCTGTGTTCCAGCACCCGCGTCGGGGCCTTGTACTTCAGCGTGATCGTGTCCACCCACGGCGTGCGCCAGGGGATGTTGTAGTTGGGCGGCGAGCCCTCGGCCGTCGGGTAGTCGTTGTACTTGAAGTAGACGCGCAGGCGGATGCGGTCGGCGTACTGGCCCAGCGGGGTGCTGGAGTCCTTGGCGTTGATGTAGTTGTTCGCCGCCGGATCGTCGAAGAGGTAGATGACAGGCTTCTTCAGGCGATAGCCGGGCGGGCTGTAGACCACGTCCGCGCGGCCCGGCACGGCGTCCCAGCGGACGGGCTGGGCGACGGGCTTGCTCGTGGCGGGGTCGTTCGCCGTGTCGTCCCAGGCCGGGGCGTTGTCGAGCTGGACGAGGACCTGCACGTCCCACGGGTCGCTGGCGGTGAGTGGCTTGCTGCCGAGGCCCGGGACGTCGGGGTTGCTGCTCACAAGCGTCCCCTCGGCTTCATCGTACTTGAGTTCGTGCCATTTCACCTGGGACCAGAGGGCGCCGGGGAGGGAGTAGGCGAACTCCCAGTAGCCGACGGGGGCCGAGGCGCGGTGGGGGGTGAACTCGCCCGTGTTGGAGATGGGGTAGCGGTCGTGGTAGCGGGCCTCGCGGAGGCGGACGATGCGGCGGTAGAAGGGCTGGGAGCCGGACGCGAAGTCGTCGGCGAAGCTGTAGTAGCGTGGCTCCTCGTCCTGCGGGTCCACGGCGGCGAGGGCGTCTTCGAGGTAGCTCGCGCGGCTCGTCCCGTAGCGCTGGCGGAGGAGCTTGATGCCGGTGAGGACCGGCACGTCCCTGTAGCCCTCGGTGGTCGTGGGGTCGGGCAGCCGGGCGGTCCAGATGGGGGAGCCGCCGCTGCGGTCCTGGGCGTAGCCGAGGATTTCGTTGCCGATCTGGACGTAGCCCTCGGCGGGGAAGTTGTCGTGGTATTCGACGACGATGCCGTATTCGTATTCGGGCTTCGAGATGTCGAAGCGGGCATCGTCGTCGGCCAGGGCCTTGATCCTGCCATCCTCGAGAAGGAGGCGGCCGAACTCGTCGCGCTGGAGCTTGATCATCTTGCGTGGGGCGAGGGCGCAATGGATGTGGTCGAGCGGGTTCACGCGGGCGCCCAGGGCGTGGGCGTCCGCCGCCGTGCCCAGGCTCGCCCGCTCGAGGATGAGCAACTCGACGCTAATCACGCTCACGGAAGCGCTGGACGACTTGCCGTCGGTGTCCAGGAACCAACTGCTCGCGAGCGCAGGGTCGTACATCTGCACCTTCTGGGCCGTGGAGTCGAGGATGCCGCGATGGGTGAGTGTGATTTCGAGCGCGCCTTTGCCCGCGTCGTAGCGCTTGCCGCTGAAGAACACGCGCTCCTCGTGGCCGATGTGGTCGCTGGAGTTCACCAGTTCGCCCTTGGCGTTGCGCACCTCCTCGCCCTTCTGGATGTCGGCCTCGATGGCGTCCCACGTGACGCCGTAGGTGCCCATGATCCACTTGATGGTTTCCCAATATTTCAGGTTGGCCCAGGCGTTGGAGATGGTGAGGTAGCCCATGTCGGGGAAGTCTTTGGCCTCCTCCTCGGTGAGGTCGAGGTAGAGAGAGGTGCCGGTTCTGCTCAGGACGGTGATGAGGCCGTTCGCGTCGGGCTCCGAGCCGCCGGTGAGCTTGATGGGGGCGGAGGTGCGTCCCTCGGGCCGGCGGTAGACGACGCGGTAGAAGACCACCTCGTCGTCAATCTTGGCGTAGCCTTCGAGGGGCCAGGAGCCGACGTGGCCGTTGTGGTGGAAGCGGTAGGGTTCGGTGGCGCCCTGTGGGCTGAACTCTTCGAGGTTGCCGATGCGGATGTAGAAGGGGGGCGCTGCGGCGGCGGGGATGCCGCCGAAGTCGCGCACCTCTTTCGCCGCGCTCGGCGCGCCGCCCGTCAGCTTGCAGTCCCACAGCCGCGCGATGCCGAGGGCGGCGGAGTGTATCTTCACCTCATCGAATGTGGCGTTGGCCGGACGCTCGGGCTCGCCCGTGCCCAGCCCGCCGCCGTCCGTGGCTGGCTTGGCCGGGTCGCCGTCCTTGTACATCGTGTCGCTGCCCAGGTAGGAATAGCGGTCGGGCTTGATGGGCATCGAGGAGGGGAACTTGAGGAGGCGCGGGCGGTTGGCATAGACGAAGCTCTTGGTGATCGAGATGGACTCCCGGAAGGCGAACATGCGGCCCCAGCCGTGGTGGACCCAGTGGTCCTCGCGCTGGCCCGTGTTGTCGGTCAGCGTCACCTCGTCGTGGCTCCCCTTCACCAGGTCAATGTCCTTGTCCATCACGTGGATGTAGCCGGAGCAGAAGAAGACGGGCATGATCTTGGCATCCTTGGCGGGGAAGGGCACGGGCGAGCGGGGGGCGGTGGTCGAGTCGCCCGTGTTGGCCGCGCAGCGGGTGATGCCGTAGAGGAACTTGTGTGCGAGAATCTTCTCCTCAAGCTGCCGGTCCTCGTCGGCCACGTAGGTGGCGGGGAAGATGGGGCGGACGAACTGGATCCATTCGAACTTGTTCGGGTCCACGTCAATGGCCAACGGCTCTGTGGCGCTTCGGAAGCCGATCTGGAAGATGCCGAGGCCCTTGCGCTCGACCAGTTCGTCCACCGTGGCGTCGGTGCCGACGAGTTCGTGGGTGATGGTCTCGACGCCGCGGTGGCCGCGGGGCAGGTCGTGGTTGCTGGAGAGCTTGATGCAGTCGAGGCGCAGCTTGGCGCCCTCGACGATGTCGGCCCGGGTCGTGCCGAAGCAGGCGCGGCAGCCGGCATATGCGGTCGCCGTCTCATCGAAGCCCGCGATGTAGCCGATGTACCAGGCGATCTGCCGCCGGTCGTCCTCGGGCGTCTTTGGGTCGTCCACGTCGTCGGGGTGGTAGCGCCAGACGAGGACGACGCCGGCCTTCGAGAACTTGATGGCCTCGCGTTCCGCGCCTTGCAGCGGTTTGGTGGGGTCGAGGGCCTCAAGGGTCACCAGACCAATGCCGTCCGTGGCGTCCTCGACCACGCGCGCGGCGATGCTCGGCCGCTGGGGAGGAACGGTCCAGGTGAGCATCGAGAGGAAGCCGGGGTTGGCGAGGACGGTGTCGAACTTCTCCTGGTCGTCAGCGATTGCCCCGCGGTCCTTGGCGGAGGGGACGATCCACTTCTCGCTGGCGAAGAGGGGCAGCCAGTCGCTCGAGGGAATCGTGTTGTTGGGGTTGCCGGTCCATGCCTGATAGCAGTCCGTGGATGGGTTCCAGAACTGGTTCGTGCCGTCGGCGGTGGAGGTCGTGGGAGCGGGTGCGCCGGTGGGGTTCGTCTCGTCGGCGTCGTCCACCGTGGCCTGTGGGAAGGAGGCGGGCAGGTCGGCGAGGAGGAACGGCTCCCTGTCGGCGGCCATCATGCCGTCGAGCAGGTGCTCGACGTCCTGGTAGCCGCCCTGGGAGTTGTCCTTGTGGATGTAGTCCACGTAGCCGTGGAGCTCGATGCGTGCGCCGTCGGGAAGGACGCGTGCCTGGGTGCCGCGGGAGCCGCGTCCGATGGGCTTGCCCATGCCGTCGAGCATGATGGAGAAGGCTCCGTTGACGCCGCCGATGTATTCGAAGATTTCGCCGAAGCCGTAGGCGGGGCCGGCGACGGGCCAGGGCTGCAGGCGGAAGACGCTTGTCGTGTTCGGGTCATCGGTTGCCGCGCCGGTGCAGGGGATGCTCGCCGCGTCGGCGGCGGCGCCCGTGGTGCGTGCGACTGGGAAGTAGCGGCCCACGCTGCGGCCGTTGATGAAGAGGCCCATCTCGTTGTAGCGGATGCCCTTCACGCTCATCACCACGTGATACCAGCGGTCGGGCAGGAGCTGAATGCCGTCGGGCGGCGTCGAATCGCGGCCCACGCGGCAGCGCACCTGGGCGGCGATGGGCTGATTCGTCGAATCGCACACGTGGAGCACGATGTCGCCGCTCGACCCGTCCCGCCCGTAGTACATGAGCACCAGGCGGTTGCTCCACGACTGCTGGCCCAAGTCGAAGAGCACGCGGTCGAGCGAGTAGTCGAACCTCGGGCTTCCCCCCACTTTGGGGTCGGAGTCGAACTTCACCCACATCTCGACGACGAGGGGCTGGACGACGAAGCCGCTGTGAGGCACGTTGTTCAACTCGATGGTCTTGCCCTCGGCGTCCTTGCCCTCGGCGCGGGCGTGGTAGACGAGGGTGCCGGTCCGGAACGTGCCGTCGGGCAGCTCGACCTTGCCGACGTGGATGCCCTCCGGCGTCAGATCGGAGTCGTCGCCGGGCTCGGTGCGGGCGGTTGTGAGGTCCTTGAACGGCTCGGGCCACACGCTGCCGGTGGCGCCCTTCAGCACGTCGTCCTGGAGCGGGCCGTTGAAGGGCAGGCTGAAGCGCCAGGGGAAGCGCACGGGGTCCGCGGGGTTACACTCGACGGGGAGCAGGCCCAGGCAGCCGTGGCGCGGGATGAGCACGGCCTCGGGCGGCTCGGTCGTGCGCGGCGCAATGTCCCTCACTTGCGTCGCGTTCGGCCAGGTCGCCTGGTGCTTCGCCATGTCCGCGTTGAACGGCTGCTCGAAGTCCTCCTGCCGGTCAATCCGCAGGTCCAGCTCGACCGTGGGGGCGACCTGAGCGACCTGAGTGACCGTGT
>Ga0194125_10002726_pt1 | contig 28992 bp, 29 predicted proteins | sample TA2KigC250mmetaG_FD_148626 | JGI IMG/M metagenome (GOLD analysis project Ga0194125, IMG submission 148626) | Freshwater microbial communities from Lake Tanganyika, Tanzania - TA2015034 Kigoma Deep Cast 250m | ecosystem: Environmental > Aquatic > Freshwater > Lake | place: Tanzania: Lake...
TTTTGGTTTTGCGCGATTTCTTGCGGTCCAGGCCCAGGGTTTCAAACAGCAGCTCGCCCAGTTGTTTGGGGCTGGCGAGGTTGAAATCGACGCCCGCGGCAGCTTTGGCCTCGGCCTCAAGGCGCGTCAGTGTTGCTGATAGTTCTACAGACAGCTCCTTGAGGTAGTCGACATCAATACGGATGCCGGTGGCCTCCATGGCCGCCAGCACAGGCTCGAGCGGTTGCTCCACCTGCTCGAGCAGCGGCAGCAGCGCCGGGCCCAGCTCGGCCAGTTGCGCGCGCAGCACCCGCGCCAGCCGCCAGGTCAGGTGCACATCCATGCCGCAGTACTGCGCTGCTGCCTCGATGGGCACCGCCGAAAAATCGGCCCCCTTGGGCACCAGCTCGCTGTAGCTGGTGGGGGTGAAGCCAAAGTTCCGTTCGGCCAGCACCTCCAGGCCGTGCTTGGCATTGGCATCGCGCAGGTAGTCGGCCAGCAGGGTGTCGAGCGCCACGCCCTGCAGGGCAATGCCATGGCGCAGCAGGATCAACCGGTCGTACTTGGCGTTCTGCAGGGCTTTGGGGTGCGCGGCGCTGCTCAGCCAGGGCGTCAGCGCAGCCAGCACCGTTTCGAGCGGCAATTGCTCAGGCGCGGGCGGCGGTTCGCTCAGCAGGTCAGCGGCTGCTTCTGGCTGGTGGCCGATCGGGATGTAAGCCAGATCGGCCGGACCCTCGCCCCAGGCCACGCCGATGCCCACCAGCTCAGCCTTGAAAGGGTTGAGGCTGGTGGTTTCGGTGTCGAGTGCCACCGGCGTGGCTGGGTCGGTGGCTGCCAGCAGCCGGGCCGTCAGTTGCTCGAGTGCCGCTGCTGTGGTGATCAGCTGCGGCTCGAGTTTGGGTGCGGCAGATGGCGCACTGGGCTCTTCGCCAGTTGGTGTTGCCTTGATGGGGTCCATGGCGGCTGTGACGGCCGCTGCGCCCGATGGGCTGTCTGTCTCTGGGGGTTCCGGCGCCGTGGCCGAGAACAGCTGGGCGAAGGTGCCGACCTGTTTAGCCAGCGAATACAGCTCCAGCTCTTCGAGCGATGTCGCCAGAGCGCCGGCGTTGACGCTGCCGAGCACAAGCCGCGGATCGTCTGGCAACGGGATGTCGACCAGAATTTCCGCCAGGTGGCGCGAGCGGTAGGCGTCGTCTTTGCCATTGGCGAGCTTCTCGAGCAGTGCGCCTTTAAGGGCTCCTTTGGGGTCTTTGGCCTTGGGGCCGGAGGCCTGCAGCTGCTCAAGGGCCTGGTAGATGCCATCGAGGTTGGTGTGGGCGGCAAGCAACGTGATCGCTGTCTTGGGGCCGACGCCTTTGACACCAGGAATGTTGTCGCTGCTGTCGCCGGTGAGGGCCTTGAGCTCGACGACCTCTTCTGGTGTGACGCCCAGCTTGGCGATCACCCCCTCGCGGCGCATTTCAGTGGGGCCGCTGTTTTTGGCATAGGGGCCGCCGCCCATGTACAAAACGGCGATGTCGCGCTGATCGTCGACCAACTGAAACAGGTCGCGATCCCCCGACAGGATGCGCACCCGCCAGCCTGCGTTGGCCGCACGATTGGCGAGAGTGCCCAGCACGTCGTCGGCCTCGTAGCCAGGAGCCATCGCCAGTGGGATGTCGAGGCTCTCCTTGAGGATCTGCTGCAGGTTGGCGAGGTCGGTAAAGAAGTGCTCGGGCGCTTCGTCGCGGTGGGCCTTGTAGGCCGCGTCGGCCTCGTGCCTGAAGGTGGGCTCGGCCGTGTCGAAGGCCACCACCAGCCCCTGGGGCCGCAGGCCCTTGCAGTTGTCAACCAAGGCCTTGAGAAAGCCGTAGGTGACGCTGGTGGGCACCCCGTCCTTGGTGCTGAGGCCGCCGTCGCCGCCTTTGCTGAACGCGTAGAAGCTGCGAAAGGCCAGCGAGTGCCCGTCGATCAGCAGCAGCAGCGGTTTCTCGGTGTTGCTGTTGGCGTTGGCCTGGGGCTTGGTCGTGCTCTGCTGCGCCGCCACGGCCTCGTGCACAAGGGCCTCTCAGCCTGCCAGATGTGCGGCCAGGTGGGGTCGGGTTTGACCGGCCAGATGCTGGTCAGCGTGGTCAGAAGGAGCTAACTCCTGTGTCTATAGGCCAGAAGGAGCTTGTTTGTGTGCCATTAGAAAAGTGGCGTCAATTGTGGCGCTTTTTGTAAGGGCGATTAGCAGGTTGAGGGTGTGGTGACGTCTGGCGCCAACGCCGCCTTCAGTCCCTGCGGGCGCTACCGCTGGTGGCTGCAGCGCGTGTGGGAGCCGCAGGGGCCGGTGCTGCTGTTTGTGGGGCTGAATCCGTCGCGGGCCGATGGCCAGCGCGACGACCCCACCCTGCGCCGGCTGCTGGGGTTTGCCCGCCAGTGGGGCTACGGCGCGCTCGAGGTGGTCAACCTGTTTGCGCGCATCAGCGCAAACCCGGCGCTGCTGAAGCGGGCGGCCGATCCGGTAGGGCGCGGCAACGATGGCTGGCTGCTGCGGGCGCTGCGGGGTGGTGCTGGTGGTGTAGCTGTTGCTGACGGTGTGAGCGCCTCGGCTCCTGCGGCGATCTGGCTGGGCTGGGGCAACCAGGGGGCGTGGCGTGGGCGCGACCGGCAGGTGCTCAGGCTGATCGGCCAAAGCCTGCAGGGTTGCGGCTCAAACCACTCACCCGAGCTGCTGTGTCTGGGGTTGACCGCAGCAGGGCAGCCCCGCCACCCCCTGTATGTGGCAGCAGCCACACTGCCGCAGCGGTTGGATCTGGCACAAACCGGGGCGTCTGGGGCATCCTGTGGGCATCGCGTCAACCCCAGATGGCCCGCACTCCGCGTCGCTACGCCATTCATCTGCATCTGAGCGGCGGCCAGAGCGAAACGGTCTCGTTTCCGACGCTGGAGGCGTTTCAGCAGTGGTATGGCAGCGTGCTGACCGCATCGGCGCCCGATGCCTTCGTCAATGTTCCTCTCTCTGAGATGGAGGGGGAATACCTGGTGCTCAGGCCCAGCAGCGTGATCGGCATTCGCGTCGAGCCCAAGTTCAACGCCCTCGATGAATGACGCCTGAGCGGCTGGGACTGCTCTGGGGCGTCACCGTGTTTTCCGGAGCCATGGCCCAGGCTCTGGCCTGGCTCAGTGGCCTGCCGGCCGTGGTGCTGTTGCTGAGCGCCGGGCTGTTGATCGGCCGCTCAGGCCTGCATCTGGTCGATCCGCTCGATCTGGGCACGGGCCTGGAGACCGTGGTGGGTCTGCTGGTGAGCCTGGTGCTCTTTGACGGCGGTATCAACCTGCGGCTGCCCGGTGATGCGCTCAAGCTCACCGTGCTGCGCATCGTGCTGGTGCGGCTGGTGATCGCGGGGGCCGGTGGACTGCTGGCGGCCCACTGGCTGGCGGGTCTGAGCTGGCAGCTGGCGGCGGTGTACAGCGCCATCGTGCTGGCCACGGGCCCCACGGTGGTGACGCCGCTCGTGCAGCAGATCCGCCTCAAGCCGCCTCTGGGGGAGGTGCTTGAGGGCGAGGGCCTGGTGCTGGAGCCGATCGGCGCGGTGCTCGCCCTGCTGTTGCTTGAGCTGGTGCTGGGCAACCTGCACGGTTGGCGCGAGCTGGCGCTGGGTCTGCTGCAGCGTTTGGGCGGGGGTGCGTTGATCGGCGCAGCCTGCGGCTGGTTGCTGGCTGCTGCCCTGGCACGCATTCCCGCTGGCTCGGCGTCGGCGCTACGGCTGCAGCTCACCTTGGGGGTGGTGTTTCTGATGTTCTCGCTGTGCGAGTGGCTGCTGCCTGAATCGGGCCTGCCGGCATCTGTTGCAGCCGGCGTGGTGGTGGGGCGAAAGCTCGACAGTGCGGCCAGCAGTCTTGATGAACTGATCCGTCAGCTGGCGATGCTGGCGATCACGATGCTGTTTCCCCTGCTGGCGGCCGATGTCAGCTGGCGTGAGCTCAGCCCCCTTGGCTTGGGAGGGCTCGCCTGTGTGCTGGCGATCATGCTGCTGCAGCGGCCTGTGGCGATCGGCCTGGCCACCTGGGGACTCGATGTATCGCTGAGCGAAAAAGCGCTGTTGGCGTGGCTGGCGCCGCGCGGTGTGGTGACCGCGGCGGTGGCGTCGTTGTTTGCGATCCGGCTCGAGGACGCCGGGGTTCTGGGGGCGGGCCGGCTGCAGGGCCTGGTGTTTCTGACGATCCTGCTGACGGTGGGTCTGCAGGGCCTCACCGCTGCGCCGCTGGCGGCGCGGCTGGGTCTGGTGCAGCCAGCTGCCAGCTCAGAGGCAGCGGCGAATGCGGCCCAGGTCGTCGCCGAGGCGGTGCAGTAGGAGCCAGGTCTCGAGCAGATCGGGCCCCTGCAGGCTGCCCAGCAGGGCGGCACGCATTGATTTCATCAGCACGCCCTTTTTGATGCCTGCGCTGGCCGTGGCCTCAGCCAGCAGTGCCTGGGCGGCTTCGGCATCGAGGGGATTGCCGGCGCCGCGCTGCTCGAGGGCGGCCGCAAGGGCGGCCAGAGCGGGCCGGGCGCCCTCGATCTCGAGCTGGGCCTCGGCGGCCTCGTTGAGCGGCGGGCAGGTGAAAAAGGGCTCGGCCTGCGCCACCCCATCGGCCAGCAGGCTCAGGGAGGGCCCAAGCAGGGCGGCCAGATCCTGCTGCCAGCTGGGATCGGCGCTGGCGCTGCCAGCCTCGCTGCCCCAGCCCTTCTGGGCCCACAGGGGCGCGAGCTGCTGGCGCAGCGTGTCGGGCGTCAGCTCATGCAGCACCTGGCCATTGAGCCAGTTGAGCTTGTCCCAGTCGAAGCGGGCACCGGCTTTGTTGACCCGCTCAAAATCGAACACGGCCGCCGCTTCAGCCAGGCTGAAACGCTCGCCCATGCCCACGGGCGGTGACCAGCCCAGCAGGGTCATGTAGTTGGCCAGGGCTGGCGCGGTGTAGCCCATCGCCTTGAAGTCGCTCACCGAGGTCACCCCGTCGCGCTTGGAGAGCTTCTTGCCCTCGGCGTTGAGGATCAGTGGCGTGTGGGCAAACACCGGTGCGGCCGCGCCCAGGGCTTCGTACAGCAGCAGCTGCTTGGCGGTGTTGGCGATGTGGTCTTCACCGCGGATCACATGGCTGATCGCCATGGCGGCGTCATCGACCACCACCACCAGGTTGTACAGGGGGTCGCCGATCGCATCGGCGGGGGCGCGGCGGGCGATCACCATGTCGCCGCCCAGATCGCTGCCGCTCCAGCGCATCGGCCCGCGCACCAGATCGTTCCAGGTGATCACGGCGGCGTCGTCGATCTTGAAGCGCACCACGGCATGGCGGCCCTCGGCGATGTAGGCCTGCTCCTGCTCAGGGCTCAGGTTCCTGTGGCGGTTGTCGTAACGGGGTGCCTGCTTGGCGGCGGCCTGGCCTTCACGCATGGCCGTGAGCTCAGCGTCGCTGGCATAGCAGCGGTAGGCGTGGCCGCTCTCAAGCAGCTGCTGGATCGCAGCGCGGTGCAGCTCCACCCGCGCGCTCTGAATCACCGGCTCACCGTCCCAGCCCAGCCCCAGCCATTGCAACCCTTCGAGGATGTTGGCGGTGTACTCAGCCTTGCTGCGCTCTTTGTCGGTGTCTTCGATGCGCAGCAAAAACTGCCCGCCATGGCGCCTGGCGAACAGCCAGTTGAAGACCGCGGTTCGGGCGGTACCGATGTGCAGCGTTCCCGTGGGGCTGGGGGCTAGTCGTACGCGTACGGGCCGTTGGTCACTCGACAACGATCCAGCCTGCATGGAGCCTTGGGCGACGGGCGCGAATTGGAACGGGACTGACGGGGCTCGAACCCGCAACTTCCGCCGTGACAGGGCGGTGCTCTAACCGATTGAACTACAGTCCCAAAAAGGCCCTGGGGCCGCTCTGGCGTCGCCTGGAACATCGCTCAGGCAGGGCCTTGAGCGATCTGTCGACGACCTCAGAAGTATCTGTGATGGGCCGTCCCTCCGTCAACAGAAGGCCTGAAGCGGACACCTCCGTTGACTCTGGGACGGCTCCAGCCTCAGGGACGGAAGCCGGCGGGCTCAATCAGGCGCACCTGATTGCCGCGGGCCGTGAATTCACGCCCCTGGTCGCTCTGGACCACAACACGTCCACCCGATTTGACGCGGATCACACGCGCACGCACCCAGCCCAGAGCGGCCGACTCGAGCACCTTCACCACATCACCGGGTTGTAGATCCAACTCCATGTTCGGAACCACGAAACAGCAGGTGGGGGAATCGAACGCGCCGTGGAGGACTTGAACCCCCGACATCAGGTTTTGGAGACCTGCGTTCTACCAACTGAACTAACGGCGCAAGGCCGATGCCCCCTTAAAAATCAGGCAGACCCGGGGAAACCCCGTGAATGCGCTCAGCGGTCGAAGCGCTGCTTCACGCGAGTGGCTTTACCCACCCGGTCGCGCAGATAAAAGAGCTTCGCCCGGCGCACCTTACCCCGACGTTCCACCTTGACGGAAGCCACCTGGGGGCTATGCAGCATGAACACACGCTCCACGCCAACGCCCTGGAAGATGCGGCGCACGGTGATGGTCTCGTTGAGGCCGCCATGGCGCTTGGCAATCACGACACCCTCGTAAGGCTGCACGCGCTCCTTGTTGCCCTCGCGGATGCGAACGCCCACCTTGACGGTGTCGCCCACGTAGATCTCGGGCAGCTCGCTCTTGAGCTGTTCGGCCTCGAAAGCCCGGATCAGCTCCTGAGCACTGAGCTTGCCGGTGGTGGCGCGGGCTGCTTTGCCGGCCGCAGGCTTCTCTGCAACGGCCGTGGCGGTGGGGGTCTCAGTGGTGGCTTCAGCGGCGGCTTCGGTGGCTGCGCTGGTGGTCTCTTCGTTGGTCACGTCTGCTGTGTCGTCGCTGATGTCCGTGTTTTCTGCCATGGATGCCCCCGAATCGCTGGCCAAACGACCAGTGTACCGGCTCAGGGTGCCCTCTCCCTGCGGCGCTGATGCTGCAGCGTTGTTAGCTTGCGTGCTGGTCAGGTTGGTTGGGTGTTCGGCATGAATCTGTTTGCGGATCTGCTCGCCAGCACCCGATCTGCAGGTGCCCCACGCCCCTCGGCTGTGGTCGAGACCGGCCCACGCATTCAGCCATCGCGGCGGGGCGTCGAAATCAAGACCGCCCGCGAAATTGAAACGATGCGCCAGGCCAGCCGCATCGTCGCCACCGTGTTGCGCGAGATCATTGATCTGGCCGCCCCAGGCATGACCACCGGCGACCTCGATGCCCATGCCGAAAAGCGCATTCGGGAGATGGGCGCGGTGCCCACCTTCATGGGCTACCACGGTTTTCCGGCCAGCATCTGCGCCTCGATCAACAACGAGGTGGTGCATGGCATCCCCAGCCACAAGCGGGTGATCAAGGCGGGCGATCTGGTCAAGATCGACACCGGCGCCACCTTTGATGGCTACGTGGGCGACAGCTGCGTGACCATCTGCGTTGGGGAGGGGGTCCCTGAGCAGGCCCGCACGCTCTCGCGCGTGGCTCAGGAATCGTTGATGAAGGGGCTGGCGACGGTCAAAGCCGGCAGCACCCTGCTTGATCTGGCCGGCGCGGTTCAGGACCACGTTGAAGCCCACGGCTTCGCTGTGGTCGAGGACTTCACCGGCCATGGGGTAGGCCGCAACCTGCATGAAGAGCCTTCGGTGTTCAACTACCGCACCAAGGACCTCCCCAACATGAAGCTGCGCCCGGGCATGACCCTGGCGGTCGAGCCGATCCTCAACGCCGGCAGCAAGGCCTGCCGCACCCTCAAGGACCGCTGGACCGTGGTCACTGTCGACGGCAGCCTCTCGGCCCAGTGGGAGCACACCATCGCCGTGACCAGCGACGGCTGCGAGATCCTCACAGACCGCGATTTCTAGGCACTAGTCCTGGGTGAGGCTGCGGTTGTAGATCCAGCGCGACAGGGCTGCAAGCGGCATCAGCACATACACCAGCGGGTTGGGCGACACGATGATCAGGTTGCAGCCCAGCCCGGCCTGCAGCATCACCTGCTGCGCCACAAACGTGACGGGCATGAGCCCGAACGGGTTGAGCGCCGAGCGAAACGGACCCAGCACCAACCTGCGCAGTCGCACCTGCTGGGCCAGATCGAGGCTGCGCAGACTCAGCAGCTGACCCAACAGGCGCTTGCTGATCTCATAGAGCGGGCTGAACGCAGGCTCGATCTCGGCTTCTGAGGTGTTGATCCAGACCTCGCTGGGCGGCCGAGCCGCCCGTTCGCCCGCTGAGCGCCTGGCGACCAGCTCGCAGAACCCTTCCAGCAGGCGCCAGCTGCTGAGGGCGTTGACTTCAAGGCTGGCAGCGGTCGCCTCGCGGCTGCGCTCCTGCTGGCGGTTGATGCCATGGTTGAGCACCAGCACATCGACCTGGCTCAGCTGGGCCAGCAGAGCCTCTTCCTGGCCGCACTGCCATTGCAGCTGCTGCAGAGCGATGGCTGAGCCATCGGGCGCGTGCAAGCTCAGCGGTGTGGAGCTGTGGCTGATCGCGATCAGCCGCGCACCGCGGCGATGCCAGCAACGCAGCAGCGCCTGGCCGAGGGTGCCGCTGGCTCCGGTGATCGCCACCGTGATGGGCGCAGTGGGTTGCGTGTTGTCCATGGGGGTGGCGCAGGGGTGGCTGCTCGCGTCAGCATGGAACAGATCAGCACCAAGCCGATTTCGTCCTCTGCAGTCGCCCCGTCGGCGCTTGTGCCGCTGTTTGCTCCTTATTGCCAGGAGCACGATCTGGCTCGGCTCGAGCAGGGCCTGGCGCGTCTGCAGAGCGGCGAGCTCAAGGGCAGCAGGCCATTGCTTGGCGGTGAGTGCCGGGCTTTCTCACTGGTTTGGGAGGGCGGACTGGCGCCTTTGGAGCAGCTCAGTTGTCAGCTGCGCTTCGCGCAGTTGCCGCAGGTTGACTACAACGTTGAGCTGCCGGCCCATCGCTTGCTGGCTTGGTTGCTCGAGCTCTCCGATCAGCACGGCGACTTGGATTTGCCCGATGCATTCTGGAGTTGGTTGATTTTGGGTGTGGAGCCAGCTGCAGCGCCCTAAATTGACGGCCAATTGTCCGAATCAGGACCACGTGTGATGGTGTCAACCCTCCCGACCACGCTCCTGATCGGATCTTGTGAAGCCTTCGGCGGCAAATCAGCCGTTCTGCTCGGTTTGATGCGTCAGCTGATGGCCGCTGGGGCGGCGGTGCATTACGGCAAGCCCCTGGCCACCAGTGTCGAATCGATCACAGGCGGGGTCTCCGGCTTGCTCGATGACGACGTGCAGTTCATCGGAGCCACCTTGCAGCTGCCTGCGCCGCAGTTGCTCGCGTCGCGGCATGTGCTGTCTGCGGCCTCAGCTCAGGAGCGCCTGAGCCTGGGCCCGGGTGCGAGCAGCCCCAAGGGGGCCATCGCCGAGGTGCGCGCTCAGCTGGAGACGTTGCCGGCCGACGCCATGGTGGTGCTCGAGGCGGCTGGCACCCTGGCCGAGGGACTGCTGTATGGCTTGAGCCTGGTGCAGCTGGCCCAGGGCCTGGAAGCACCGGTGTTGCTGGTGCATCCCTGGAGCGATGCCCGCAGCATCGAACCGCTGCTGGCGGCCAAGGCCCAGCTGGGCCCGCTGTTGGCCGGGGTGGTGCTCAATGGCGTTCAGCCCGATGCCGTGGCTGCCTTGCAGGCTGAGATTGGACGGGCGCTGGCGACGTATGACATTCCTTTGTTTGGGGTGTTGCCCCGCAGTCCCCTGCTGCGCAGCGTCACCGTCGAAGAGCTCGTGGGCCGTCTCGATGCCCGCGTGCTGTGCTGTCAGGACCGGCTCGATCTGTTGGTTGAGACCCTCTCGATCGGTGCCATGAACGTCAATGCGGCGATGGAGTTCTTCCGCAAGCGGCGCAACATGGCTGTGGTCACCGGCGCCGACCGCACCGACATCCAGCTGGCCGCACTGGAGGCCTCGACCCAGTGCCTGATCCTCACCGGAGTTGGTGAGCCACTGCCCCAGCTGATCAACCGCGCCGAAGAGCTGGATGTGCCCCTGCTGCGGGTCGAGCACGACACCCTCACCACCGTGGAGGTGATCGAGCAGGCCTTTGGACATGTGCGCCTGCACGAAGGGGTCAAGGCCACCTATGCGATCCGCCTGGTGGAGGAGCACTGCGCCTTTGCACCATTGTTTGAGCGTCTGCGCTTGCCATTGCCGGCCTGAACGGTGGACACCCGAACGGCGCTGCTAGTTTCGAAATGCAGGCTGCGCGGCAGTGGTGACCCGGTCTCTTGATTTTCCGGCGTTGGACCGGATCGACACCCTTGCCCAGGAGCTGGCCATGCTCCAGGACCGCGGCAAACGTCGCATTGCGATTTTGGGCAGCCGCCACGTGCCCGTGGTCTCGGTGCATCTGGTGGAGCTGGTGGCCCGCTCGCTGGCCCAGGAGGGCAACAACCTGATCACCTCAGGGGCGCAGGGCGTTAACTCGGCTGTCATTCGCGGTGTGCTCGAAGTCGATCCGGCGCGGCTCACCGTGTTGTTGCCCCAGAGCCTGGAGCGGCAACCCGGCGAGTCGCGTGAGCAGCTCGAGCGGGTGCTGCATCTGGTTGAGAAACCCGAGCACGATGAGCTGCCCCTGCCCATGGCCAGCAGCCTCTGCAACCAGGACATCATCAGCCGCTGCGATCAGCTGATCTGCTACGCCTTCCACGACAGCGAGACCCTGCTGGCCAGTTGCCGTGTGGCCGAGGACATGGGCAAGGTGGTCAGCCTGATGTTCTTTGACTGATTGGTGCGCCGGCTGCTGATCAGCCCAGCAGACCTCTGAGTCCTTCGACATAGAGCACGCCCGTGCAGACCATGGCCCCCGCCCAGCACAGGCTGCGCAACGGCGGCAGATTGGCCACATAGGCGGCGATGTAGGCCAGGCGCAGCGCCGGCCAGGCCAGCGCCGCGGTGCTCACCACGGCACCCGTGGCCCCGCTCAGCAGGGCCAGCAGCACGGCGGGGGCAAACAGAATGAAGGCCTCAAAACTGTTCTGCTGGGCCCAGCTGGCCCGTTTGCCCCAGGCCGGCAGCCGCTCGAACATGGCCCGCGGTGCGGCCAGATCGGTGAGCTGGAAATCGGCCTGGGAGCGTGCAGCACCCAGCGGCACGAAGCTGGCGACAACGACGCCAGCTCCCAGCAGCAGGGCCCAGGCGAGGGCGGCATCGGCATGCGGTGCCATGGCGGTTCAGACAGGCGGGCCACCCTTTTCTAGGCTCTCCTCAACGCCCGCCGCACTGAGCCCAACGCCCCATGGCCGACACCTTCAGCTTTGACTGCGTCAGTGACTTCGACCGCCAGGAGCTGGTCAACACCATTGACCAGGTGCGCCGTGATGTGTCGCAGCGCTACGACCTCAAGGATTCGGGCACCGAGATCGAGCTGGAGGAGACCTCACTGGTGATCACCACCGCCAGCGACATGACCCTGCAGGCCATCGAAGATGTGCTGCGCCAGAAGGCCACCAAGCGCAACCTCTCGCTCAAGATCTTCGACTTTCAACCCCCCGAACCCGTGGGCGGCAACCGCGTCAAGCAGGTGGTCCAGTTGCGCAAGGGCCTCTCCCAGGAGCTCGCCAAAAAGCTCAGCAAGACCGTACGCGACGAGCTCAAGAAGGTGACGGTGGCCATTCAGGGCGACAGCCTGCGGGTCACCGGCAAGAGCAAGGACGACCTGCAGGCGGCGATCACCCTGCTCAAGGCTCAGGACGTCGAGGTGCCGCTGCAGTTTGAGAACTACCGCTGAGTTGAACCCTGGCTGGCGCATCTGGGTCGATCGCGGCGGCACCTTCACCGATCTGGTGGCCGTTGACCCACACGGCCAGTGGCATCTGCGCAAGGTGCTTTCGGAGCAGCCTGGGCTCAGCGGTGATCCGGCTGTGCGCGCGATCGCCGAGCTGGCCGAGCTGACGCCCGATCAACCCTTGCCAGGCGGCCTGATCAGTGAGCTGCGGCTGGGCACCACTGTGGCGACCAACGCCCTGCTGGAGCGCTGTTGCGCGCCGGTGCTGGTGTTGATCAACCGGGGTTTTGGCGATCTGCTCACGATCGGGGATCTGCACAGACCTGATCTGTTTGCCCTGGCGGTTGAGCGCCCCGAGCTTCCCGCGTGCCGGGTGCTTGAGGTGGGCGGCCGCCTGGCGGCCGACGGCAGCGAGCTGGAGCCTCTGCAGCTCGATGAAGCGCTCAGGCAGCAGGTGCAGCAGGCCATGGCCGATGGCTACCGCAGCATCGCCGTTGCGCTGCTGCACAGCTACCGCAACCCCGAGCATGAGCAACGTCTGGGGGGCTGGCTCAAGGCGTTCATGCCGCAGTCGCTGTGCCTGTCGCACCAGCTCAGCCGCCAGCCGCGCCTGCTGCCCCGCAGCCACACCGCTCTGGTCGAGGCGGCGGTGGCCCCAGTGTTGAACGCTTACCTCGATCAACTCGAGCACGCTCTGGGGGGCGCGCAACGGCTGCGGGTGATGCGCTCCAGTGGTGCTCTGGCAGCACGGCCGTTGCTGCATGCCAAGGACACGATTCTGTCGGGCCCCGCCGGCGGCATGGTGGGTGCGATCGCTGTGGCACGTCAGGCCCTGACCCTGGCGGGTCTGCCGCCGCAGCCGGTCATCGGTTTTGACATGGGCGGCACCTCAACGGATGTGTTCCACTGCGATGCCGACCTGCAGTGGCAGCGCAGCCCGCTCACCACGATCAGCGGTCTGCAGGTGCAGGCGCCCATGCTGCCGGTTCACACCGTGGCAGCGGGCGGTGGTTCGCTGATCGCTTTTGAGCAGGGACGCCTGCGGGTGGGGCCGGGTTCAGCAGGCGCTGATCCAGGGCCTGCGGCCTACCGCCGCGGCGGTCCGCTGACGATCACCGACGCCAATCTGTTGCTGGGCCGTTTGCCAGCTGCGGCCCTGCCGCAGGTGTTTGGCCCAGACGGCGATCAGCCGGCTGATGCCGATGCCGTTCGCTCAGGTTTTGCGGCACTGGCCGGCGCCATGGTGCCCTGGCAACAGTCGATCAGCGTTGAACAGCTCGCTGATGGCGCCCTGCAGATCGCCATCGAAACCATGGCGGCGGCGATCCGGCGTCTGTCGCTGCAGCGCGGCGAAGATCCGCGCGAGGCGTTGCTGGTCAGCTACGGCGGTGCTGCGGCGCAGCATGCCTGTCGCCTGGCCTCTGAGCTCGGCATGCAGCGGGTGCTGGTGCACCCCCTGGCAGGTGTGCTGTCGGCCTATGGCATCGGGATTGCGCCTCAGTCGCTGCTGCTGGAACGCTCCTTGCGCGCACCGTTGACCCAGCAACTGGTCGCGGCCCTGCCGGGCCAGTTGCAGCAGCTGGTGGCCCAGGGCTCTGAGCAGTTGGCCCATGCGAGCGGCTGCAGCACGGCCGGCATCGGCGTCTGCGTCCAGCTCGAGCTGCGGCAGGCGGCCCAGGAGCAAGGCTTCGTGCTGCCATGGACATCGTCAGAGCTGCTTGACCCCTCGCAGGCAGCGCAAGCGCTCGAGGCGCTGCAGCGCGCCTTTGTCGATCGCCATCAGCAGCTTTACGGCTACTGCGTAGGCATCGATGGGTTGGTGCTCGAGCGGGTGCTGCTCGAGCTTGTCTTGCCCTCGCGTGCTGAACCGCAACCGCCTGCCCTCTCTGCTGGGCGGCAACGCCCCAGGCTCCCCACGACCACGGCGCTGTGGTTGCCGCAGGCCGGGTGGCAGCAGGTTCCGCTGTGGCGGCGTGAGCAGCTGTTGCGTGACCAGCTGCTCAGCGGCCCGGCAATCGTCGTCGATGCAATGACCACGCTCGTGCTTGAGCCCGGTTGGCAGCTGCAGCATCTGGCGGATGGTTTGCTGTTGCTGACGGCCACGGCTGCTGCACGCCCGCCTGTGCTCACGCCTCAGGCGGTGGCCGCCGGCGCCGCCGATGCGGTGCTGCTTGAGCTCTACCAGCACCGCTTTGCGGCGATCGCAGCGGCCATGGGGCTGCAGCTGCAGCAGAGCGCCCGCTCACTCAACATTCGTGAGCGCCTCGATTTCAGCTGTGCCCTGTTTGATGCGCGCGGTGCCCTGGTGGTCAATGCTCCCCACATCCCGGTGCATCTGGGTTCGATGGGCGAGAGCGTGGTCAGCCTGTTGGCTGCGATCGCCCGCGGCGAACGCCCGCCGCTTGTTCCTGGCGATGTGGTGCTGTCGAACAACCCGTACAACGGCGGTACCCATCTGCCCGACATCACCGCGATCACCCCGGTGTTAAGCGATGGGGCCGATCACCAGCAGCAACCGCTCTTTTTTGTAGCCAGTCGCGGTCACCACGCCGATGTCGGTGGAATCACGCCTGGCTCGATGCCTGCTGGCAGCACCCACATCGACGATGAGGGGCTTTTGCTCGACAACCTGGTCTTTCTGAGCGGCGGTCATATCGATGAGCCGTTGTGGCGTGAACGTTTTGCGGCGCTGCGCCATCCCGTGCGCAATCCCGACATGCTGCTGGCCGATCTGCAGGCACAGGTTGCAGCCAACCGGCTTGGAGCGACGTTGTTGGTGGCCCTGACGCACCGTCATGGCTTGAGGGAGGTGAAGGCCTACATGACGCATGTCCAGGACAACGCCGAGGCGGCTGTGCGGCAGTTGATCAAGACACTGCGTAGCTCGGAGGCTGTGGTCAGGCTTGATCACGGCGCCATGATTAAGGTGGCCGTCAGCATCGATCCAACGCAGCAGCGCCTGCGCATTGATTTCAGCGGCAGCTCACCTCAGCACAGCGGCAATCTCAATGCCCCGCTGGCGGTGACCCGGGCGGTGGTGCTCTATGTGATGCGCTGCCTGGTGGCTGAATCGATCCCACTCAACGCCGGTTGCTTTGCACCGATTGATCTGATCGTGCCCGAGGGCACTCTGCTCAATCCGCTGCCACCAGCTGCGGTTGTGGCAGGCAATGTCGAAATCTCCCAGGCCACGGCCAACGCACTGTTGTTGGCCCTGGGGATGCAGGCGGCATCACAGGGCACCATGAACAACCTGAGCTTCGGCAACGCCCATTGCCAGTACTACGAAACGATCGGTGGCGGTTGCGGCGCCGGGCCTGGGTACGCCGGCGGCAGCGCGTTCCAAAGCCACATGACCAATTCACGCCTCACCGACCCCGAGGTGCTCGAAGAGCGCCTGCCGTTGCGGGTTGAACGCCTGGCGATCCGCCGCGGCTCTGGCGGTCTTGGCCGCTGGGCCGGGGGTGATGGGGTGGTGCGTCAGCTGCGCTTTCTTGAGACCATGGTGCTGTCGCTGATCAGCGGTTCACGCCTTTCGGCCCCGCCGGGGCTGTCGGGCGGTAACGCCGGTCAGTGCGGGCGCAACACGCTGCTGCGTTCCGATGGCTCGGTCCAACAGCTGCCCGGTTGCTGGAGCGGCTCGATCGACTCCGGCGATGCCCTGGTGATTGAAACCCCAGGTGGTGGCGGCTACGGCGCGCCTGTCTGATCAGGCCTGTGCCTCACCTGAGGGGGCTGTGATCAGGTTCACCGCCGAGAAGGCCAGGCCGATGCCGAACAGCATGCCGATCGCCCAGAGGCTGTCGGTGGGCCATTCGGCGATCAGCATGCCGCCCAGAATCGCGGTCACGATCCCATCGATGAGCACCAATCCGCGCGCGGGGCCAGCGCCCGTGGCGGCGGCTGCCAGCTCCATCACACCTTCAAACGCCAGCAGGAAACCGACGAACAGCGTCAGGCTCACCTCGCTTTCCACCGGGAAGGCCAGCACCCAGATGCCGCCGCCGAAATAGAGGAGTCCGGAGAGCAGACGAAAGATCTTGCCCTTGAGGTCAGCCTCTCCGGTGAGCCTCAGCACCTGGCTCACCCCGGCGATATCCGCTACGGCACCGATGGCGATCGTGAGCAGGGTTGCCGAAACAAACGGCACCACGATCGAAAGCCCGGCGGCTGCAAACAGCAGGGCCGCGGTGACCCAGCGCAGGGTGGGAGAAGCCGGAACCGACACGTGAACACGTCATCAAAGGGGCTCATGCCCTAAATCGCCCATAGCCCAGTCCTCCCTGTGTCAGAGGCTGTCCATCGCTTGTGTGGCGAACTGTCACAGAGCCCTGCCGCACTCGGGGGCTGTTTCCAGCATTGAAGCAATGCCAGTGTTCTGGATCGATGCTCGAGCTGCTGCCGCCGCTCAACGATCACAACCTGCCGTGGATGGACACGATCCACCCGATCGTCGTTCATTTCGTGATTGCGATGGGGTTGATCAGCTTTGTCTTTGATCTGATCGGCGTGGTGTTCCGCAAGGTTCAGTTGTTCGAGGTGAGCTTCTGGAACCTGCTATTTGCCACCGCCGCCATCTTTGTGGCGATCATCTTTGGCCAGGTTGAGGCTGGACTGGCTAATCCCTACGGTGCCTCCAGCGAAATTCTCAATCTGCACAGCACCATCGGCTGGTCCTTGGCCGGGGTGCTGTCGCTGCTGTCGGGCTGGCGCTATGTGATTCGCAGCCGTGATCCGCAGCAGCTGCCGCTCGGCTTTCTGGGCGCTGGCGCGCTGCTGTCGGTGTTGATCGTCGTGCAGGTGACCCTGGGCAACCAGTTGATCTGGGTCTATGGCCTGCACACCGTGCCGGTTGTTGAGGCAACCCGCGCCGGCCTGGTGTGAGCGGTATGGGACCCATGGCTCTTCAGAACCTGATCCTTGCCGCAGCACCTGTGCCTTTTGTGGCTGAGCCCCCGGCGATCGAGCAATTGGTGCCTGAGCTAGGCCCGAATGGCTTGCCCTACAGCCTGCCGATTCACCCCAATCTGGTGCATCTGACCATCGGCCTGTTTGTGATTGCCATCGCCTTCGACATTGCCGGCGCGCTTTACCCGATTGAAAAGCGTGTGTTCCGCTTTCTGGCCCTGCCGATCACCCGGACCGGGTTCCATGATGTGGGCTGGTACAACCTGCTGGCCTGCGCGGTGGTGAGTTTTTTCACCGTTGGGGCAGGGTTCTACGAGATGCTTCTGGCCCAGCCTCTTCCCGGGGTGACCAGCAGCATCGGGCTGCAGAGCATGGAGACGATGCTCTGGCATGGCGTCGGCGGAGTGGTGATCCTGTTGGTGATTGTCGCGATGACCGTATGGCGCGGTTATCAGCGGTTTGTCTGGCGACGCGACATGGGCCGCCAGGTGCAGTGGCTCTACCTGCTTGCCGGTCTGAGTCTGTTTCTGGTTATCAGTCTGCATGGCACTCTCGGCGCTGAACTTGCCGCTGAATTCGGTGTGCACATCACCGCTGATCAGCTCCTCGCTGCCGGTGCCGATCTGAGGGAGGCCCTGCCATGACCAGTGCATCGCCGCAGAAGCCCCGCTTCACCCCGGTCTCGATGCTCGGCCTCGCTGCCTGGGTGGTGCTTCTGATCGGCCTGAGCTGGTGGATGGGGCAGCAGGCCTACCACTGGTTGCCGGTGCAGGCCTCCACGGCAGCACCTCTGGTGGACGGACTGTTCAGCTTTGAAACCGCGATCGGCACCTTCGTGTTTCTGGGTGTGGTTTCAGTGATGGTCTGGGTGCTGCTGATGCACCGGGCCGACAAATATGACGAGAGCGATGCCGAACCGATTGAAGGCAACACCCGACTTGAGGTGATCTGGACGGCGATTCCCTTCGTGCTGGTGATGGCCATTGCCGTGTATGCCATGCGGGTCAATACCACCCTCGGCATGCTCGGACCGATGGAGCACATCCACCTCAGCAATCCGGTTGAGGAGGTCGGGGGCTATCCCGGTGATCGCCTTCCTGCCGAGCAAGTGGAGGTGATCGCCAGGCAGTGGTCATGGGAATTTCGTTATCCCGCAGCCAATGTCTCCTCCACCGAACTTCATCTGGCGGTGGATCAGCCGGTGACCTTCCGACTGGTGTCGGAAGACGTTCTTCATGGTTTCTATATCCCGGCATTCCGCCTCAAACAGGATGTGGTGCCCGGCAGGGCTATCGATTTCAACCTCACCCCCACGCGTGTGGGCCGCTACCGCCTGCGCGATTCCCAGTTCAGTGGCACCTGGTTTGCCGCCAATCAGGTGGATGTGGTGGTGGAGAGCGGTGACGACCATTCCCAATGGTTGGAAACGGCCAGCAGGCAGCCGCTTCAGAGCGGCATTAGCGATGCCTCGCTCGAATTCGAGCAGCGGGCTCAGAGCGGCAGATCAGGCTGGGCCACGGTGCCACCAGCCCCACCGCCTCAGGTCAACGTGCCCGGTTCCAACCTTCTTCCCCACGACGGCTGATGACCCTCGCCACCTTTCCCGCCGACGAGCCGAAGCCAAGCTGGACGCGGTATTTCAGTTTCAACACCGATGCCAAGGTGATCGGCATCCAGTACATCGTGCTGGCCTTTTTCTTCTTTCTGATCGGCGGCCTGCTGGCCATGATCATCCGCGGTGAGCTGATCACCCCTGAAGCCGATCTGGTGGATCGCACCGTGTACAACGGCATCTACACCATGCATGGCACGGTGATGCTGTTTTTGTTCATTTTCCCGGTTCTCAATGGGCTCAACAATCTGCTGATTCCCACGATGATCGGTGCCCCTGATATGGCCTTCCCGCGTCTGAATGCGGTGGCCTTCTGGCTGGTGGCGATCTTCGGTGTGTTGCTGATGGCGAGTTTCTTCGTGCCTGGAGGGCCCGCCTATTCAGGCTGGTGGTCGTATCCGCCCGTGAGTATTCAGAACCCCCTGGGTCATCTGTTCAGTGGCCAGGGAATGTGGCTCACTGCTGTGGCGCTCTCGGGTCTGTCATCGATCATGGGAGCAGTCAACTTTGTCACCACGATCATTCGCATGCGGGCTCCTGGGATGGGGTTTTTCCGCATGCCGGTTTTCTGCTGGACAGCTCTGGCAGCCCAGAGTCTGCAGCTGATCGGCCTGCCCTCTCTGACCGGTGGGGCAATCATGCTGCTGTTTGACCTGGTGGCTGGCACCACGTTTTATGACCCGGCAGGTGGCGGTGACCCGGTGCTCTACCAGCACTTCTTCTGGTTCTACTCACACCCGGCCGTTTATGTGATCATCCTGCCCGTGTTCGGCATCTTTTCCGAGCTGTTCCCGGTCTATTCGCGTAAACCGCTGTTCGGCTATGTCTATGTGGCGCTGGCCTCGTTCATCATCGTAGGTCTGGGCTTGATTGTGTGGGTGCACCACATGTTCCCCAGTGGTGTGGCGCAGTGGATGCGCAATCTGTTCATGTTTACAACGATGCTGATTGCCGTGCCCACCGGGGTGAAGGTGTTTGCCTGGCTCGGCACGCTCTGGCGGGGCAAGATCCGGCTCACCACCCCAATGCTGTTCTGCCTCGGCGGGCTGTTCAACTTTGTCTTTGCTGGCATCACCGGGGTGATGCTGGCCACGGTGCCGATTGATCTGCATGTCTCCAATACTTATTTCGTGGTGGGCCATTTTCACTACGTGATCTACGGAGCTGCTGTGATGGGAATCTTTGCAGCCATCTACCACTGGTTCCCTAAGTTCATCGGCCGCATGCCCTATGAGGGGCTCGGCAAGCTTCATTTTTTGTTGACGTTCATTGGTGCCAATCTCAACTTTCTGCCGATGCACCCCGCCGGTCTGATGGGGATGCCCCGGCGTGTGTCGAGCTATGACCCCGAGTTCGCATTCTGGAATGTGCTGGCCAGCCTTGGGGCCTTTCTGCTGGGGGTCTCGATCATTCCGTTTCTGCTCAACATGATCAGTGCCTGGGTGCGCGGCCCTAAGGCACCCCACAACCCCTGGAATGCCATCGGTCTGGAGTGGCTGCTGCCCTCACCCCCCGCCGAAGACAACTTTGGCGAGCATGTGCCGGTGGTGATCTCCAGGCCCTATGGCTATGGCCTGGGCAAACCACTGGTTGAAAACCAGGAGGCGATTGAGCAGGTGCTCACTGCTGCAGACCTTCAGGAGGCTTCGCGATGACCACCGCCTATTCAGCGCCATCTGCCCCCCAGGAGCATGGCGGCGAGCACGACAAGCACAACCTCACCGGCTTCATCATCTTTCTGTGCTCGGAGAGTGTCATCTTTCTGGCCTTCTTCAGTGGCTACGCCCTGCTGAAGACCAGTGCCCTCGATTGGCTTCCTGCAGGCGTTGAGGGGCTCGAATGGCACATGCCCCTGATCAATTCGATTGTGCTGGTTTCCAGCTCGGGCACCATCTATCTGGCTGAGCGGGCCAAAGCCAAGGGCAGCCTCTGGGGGTTCCGTGGCTTCTGGCTGCTCACCATGGCTCTGGGGGCCTACTTCCTCTATGGCCAGGCGATCGAATGGAGCGGTCTTGATTTCGGCTTCACCTCTGGGACCTTCGGTGGCACGTTCTATCTACTGACCGGCTTCCACGGCCTACACGTGGCGACTGGCGTTGGATTGATGACGCTGATGCTCATCAAGTCGTTCATTCCCGGCAATTACGAGGGTGGTGAACAGGGGGTGCAGGCCACCTCCCTGTTCTGGCACTTCGTCGATGTCATCTGGATCATTCTATTTCTTCTCATCTATGTGTGGCAGCGGAGCTGAATCATGATCATTGATGATCGTCAATATGATGTGATTGTGATCGGCAGTGGTGCCGCCGGCGCCACAGTCGCCAGTGCTCTGGTTGATTGTGGTTTGCAGGTTCTGTTGCTGGAGCGCGGCGGGCCGATGCCGCTGAGCGATCAGAACGTTGCTGATGTCGACCTGTTCCGAAAGGATCGCTACCACCCTTCTGAGCAATGGTTTGGTACCGATGGCGACCCCTTCTCGCCGCAGACCATCTACGCCTTCGGAGGTAACACCAAGATCTGGGGCGGGGTGCTCGAGCGTATGCGCGAGCGTGAATTCGGGGGCCTGCACCTGCAGGAGGGCTCATCGCCAGAGTGGGGTCTGGGTTACAACGATCTGGAGCCCTGGTATGCGAAGGCGGAGGCGTTGTACCGCGTGCACGGGGAGCGGGGTTCTGATCCGTCGGCACCACCCACGCGTTCTGATTACTGCGCTGCCCCCAAACCGGTGGAGCCATTCCTGAGTGAACTGTGTCAGGGACTGGAGCGCCAGGGGCTGCATCCCTATCCGCTGCCGATCAGTTGGTCGGATTCACCTGTGGATCCCAGCGGTGATGCCGAGCTGTTCGCCCTTGATTCGGCTCGCCAGTCCAAAGGACTGACCCTGCGTGGTGGAGCCACTGTCGTGCAGTTGCATGTCAATCCTGCCGGTACCGAAGTGCGTGGTGTGGAGGCGGCGATCGATGGCCAACGCTGGATGTTCAGCGCGCATCAGGTGGTGTTGGCTGCAGGCGCGATCAATAGCGCATCCATCCTGTTGCGCTCAGCCACCGATCGCCATCCACGGGGGCTGGGCAATGGTTCTGATCAGGTGGGCCGCAACCTGATGAAGCTGCAGCAGACCTCGATCCTGCAGCTCGCTGCCGTGCCTAATTCAGGTCGCTACGGGCGCTCCTATGGCATCACCGACTTTCTCTGGGGTGATCAGAACGTCAGCTTCCCGCTCGGAGCCATTCAGAATGGTGGCGGCGTGCTGCAGGACGCCTTGTTTGCTGAATCGCCTCCGGTGCTCTCGCTGGTGGCCAAGCTGCTGCCGAATTTCGGCCTCGAGCAGCTGGCCTCCCGCTCGATCACCTGGTGGGCCAGCAGTCCGGTGCTACCACAGGCCCATAACCGCGTGAGCCTGCGCGAAGGGCGCATTCAGATCAATTACGTGCCCAACAACCGTGAGGCCCACGACCGGCTCGTCTACCGCTGGATCGATGTGCTCAAAGCCATGGAGGCTGATCCTGAGTGTCAGGTGGTCAAGGCGGCGCCCACCCATCCGCGGGGTGAGGCGCCATTGTCGGCGATCGGCTTTGCCTGTGGCACCTGTTGCATGGGTGATAACCCGGCCACCTCGGTGGTGGATTTGCAGGGCCGTAGTCATGAGCTGAGCAACCTCACGATCGCCGATGCCAGTGTGTTTCCTTCCTGCCCGATGATGGGGTTTGGACTCACGGTGATCGCCAATGCGATCCGGGTTGGGCATCATCTGCGAGAACGGCTGGGGCGCTGAGTCAGCCGCTTCAGGCTGATTCCTGCAGGGCCTTCGCCAGGTACGCCACGCAGCGTGGATGGCGAACCAGCCCCAGATGGCCCCTGGCCGGCAGGGAGATCACCGGTCCCACCGGTAAGACCCCCCGCCAGCTCGGGATCACCATCAGATCGGCTCGGCAGATGTAGCTACAGCACTGGATCGCGCCAAGCAATTGCGGTGTTTGCTGGTGGGTGGCAGCCAGCTCCCTGAGAAACCGACTGCCGAGTTTCATGTCGGCAATGCCAGGGAGCATCGCTCGGGGCACGAGCTGGGCCGTGAGTGTGCCGGCCTGTGGACTGCCAACGCAGTGAAACGAGCGGGTGCGGGCATGGCCGCCGAACCATTGAATCCAGGCGCGGGCCAGCAGACCCCCCATCGAGAAGCCGAGTAGATCAACCGCCTCGTGGGTGCCGAAGGTTGCCCTGATCTGCGCATCGAGCTGGGCACTCAACTCGAGCAATGGCACATGGCCCAAGCCGTGGGGGAGGTGCGGCACCAGCAGCGTCTGGCGACGGCCATCCAGTGCGGCGATCAGTCTGTTGAACAGCCGCGGTGCGTTCCACAGTCCGTGGATCAGCACCAGCGGGCGAGACGTCACGCCAGCAGCGATCGCAGCAGATCGGCGATCAACAGGTTGTCGAGTGACCAGGCGCCGCCGCCACAGCTCGCCAGCACCAGGCACATCACCACATACATGGCTGCTTTCTCCCAGCTGGGTGGTTCTCCCACGCCCATAGGCCCGGCATAGTCGCCCGCGGGAATCTGGTAGGGGTCAGGTGCGATGAAGGGAAACCCGGAGACGATCTCCAAGACCATGGCGTAAGCCATCGATACGGCGATCGCCAGGGCGGCCAGTGGTGTCAGCAGGCTCGGCAGCAGGGCGATGCCGGCGCCCCACATGGAGAAGGCCGAGAGGAAGCACAGCCACTGAGGTGTCTTGAGCGCTTGCGACCAGGTCTTGAGGTTGCGCAGTTTGGGCCAGCCATGGCGAATGAAGGCGATGCCCAGAAACACCCGCAGCACCAGCAGTGCCGACCGGGCGAGGGCTGAAGGACCCTCGGGAACAATCAGTTCAACGATCGCGATGTCCATGGGCGGGGTGCTGAGCCTGACCGGGCTGTTGCGATCAAGCTAGGGAGTCGTTCCCGCCCCTGCATCAGGTCGGTGAGGGCGTGATACACGGGTGTGTGCATCCACAAACGTCCCATGTAGGCGCCGATCACCGAAGCCATCACCACCCCGGGCAGCAGCTGTTGATCGCCCGCCATGCGAATGGCGAACACCAGGCTCATCGCTGGCAGTTGGGTGGCGCCAGCCAATCCAGCCGCCATGCCGAAGGTCACCCCGAAGTGGGCCTGGTTGTTCAGTTGGCCCACCAGGTCGCCAAGCGATGCGCCAATGGCGAAGGCCGGGTCGATCAATCCCCCGGGGATCCCGGCTGCCAGGGTCAGGCAGGGTCCGATCACGCGGGCGATCGCGGTCCACACAGAGGCCTGGTGTTCTCCTGGGTTGCTCAGCAGCCAGCCCATCAAGGCTTCACCATCACCACCGCTCGCTCCGCCGCTGAGCAGAGCCATCAGCGTCAGCAGCGCTCCAAGCAGCACACCCCAGCGCCAGGGTTGTTGGCGCACCCGGGGCATCAACCAGCGGGTGCTGCGCAGCAGCAGCCAGGCAAACAAGCCGCCGGCCAGGCCACCGATCACCCCCAGCAGCGCGCCCCACAGCAGTTGCGAGGATTCGAGCAGCTGGTCGGCCACAACACCCAGCCCAAACAGGGGTTGCCCGCCGAGATTGCTCACCTCTGCAGCGATCACGCACACCACCAGCCCCGGCCAGATCAGCCGGGCGGTGAAACGCCGAGTCAGTTCTTCGGCCACGAACACCACCCCCATCAGGGGGGTGTTGAATCCACCTGCGAGCCCGGCACCGGCGGCGACCGCCATCAGATCGCTGTGCTGCAGGTTCTCGAGCAGCCTCGGCCAGCGCTGGCGAAGTCGGTAGGCGACCGCCGCACCAACCTGAACCACCGGACCCTCGCGTCCCAGCGGCAACAAGGACAGGCTGGCGATCGTCCAGAGCACCATGCGTTGCAGCACAACCCGTGGGGCCATCAGCCGGGGGGCTTGCTCCGGCTGCTCCAGGCTCACCATGGTCTGCGGTATGCCAGAGCCGGCGCCCTGGCGCCAGTGGCTGGCCTGCAGCACCAGCAGCAGCGGCATCGCCACCAGCGGGCAGCAGGCCAGCAGCAGCTGCTGCGCCCCCCAGCTGGTGCCGCTGAACAACGGCAGCCGCTGCAGCAACAGGTCCTGCCAGTGATCAATCAGATTCAGCGGCCAGCAGGCCAGACCCACCAGCAGTCCCACAAGGGTTAGCTGCGCGATCCAGGCAGTCCCATGAACAAGCCGTGGCGGCAGCGGCGTGGAGGTTTCGGGCATGGCAGGTGGATGCCGCAGCGGCAGTTCGGCGCCATCATCGATGCAGAAGGGCTGTTCGTGGTGACCACCGGGGCCACAGCGTCAGATTGTTCAGCAGGTCAGGCCGATCCCCAGCTGCGCGACAAGCTGCATGCCGCCAGTGGTGTCGATGACGTGGTCTCGATTGCGGCGGCCCATGGCCATGCCGTTGAGAAAACGGTGTTGCTGCGCGAGCACGGCAAAGCGCTGAGCGCGGCAGACGACCATGAGCTCGCGGCGATCAACAGCTGGGGCGATGCCCTGCTGCACGCCTTTGGCAGCAGCGAAGAAGCGATCGACAAGGCCTGAACTCAAGGTCCGAGGTAGGCCGCCTTGACCCGATCGTCGTGGCGCAATTCGGCGGCGTGGCCCTCCTGCTCGATGCTGCCCGAGACCAGCACGTAGGCCCGATCGGCGATCGCCAGGGCGGCGTTGGCGTTCTGCTCCACCAGCAGGATCGTCAATCCGTCCTGATGCAGCTCGCGCAGTGCGTTCATCACCTCGCTCACTAGCTTGGGGGCCAGGCCCAGGCTGGGCTCATCGAGCATCAGCAGGGTGGGCCGGCCCATCAGGGCGCGGGCGATCGCCAGCATCTGCTGCTCGCCTCCCGAGAGCGCTCCGGCCAGCTGCAGTCGCCGTTCGGCCAGCCGCGGAAAGAGGCTGAAGCAGCGCTCCAGGTCGGCGCGAATGCCGGCCTGATCGCGGCGCAGATGGGCGCCCAGGCTGAGGTTTTCGGCCACGCTCATGCGGGCCAGCACCCGCCGGCCTTCGGGGCAATGGCCGATGCCCAGCTTCAGGAGTCGATGGGCCGGCACCCCCGCCAGGCTGCCGCCGCGCCAGAGGATCTGCCCTGTGGCCGGCACTAGGGCCGAGATGGCACGCAGGGTGGTGCTCTTGCCGGCGCCGTTGGAGCCGAGCAGGGCCACCAGTTCGCCTTGCTGCACCACCAGATCGATGCCGCGCAGGGCCTGCACGCTGCCGTAGCGAACGCTCAGCCCCTGCAGCTGCAGCAGCGGGGCGCTCATGGTGCGTCACCCGCAGCGTTGCTGCCTGATCCCAGATAGGCCTCGATCACCTTGGGATCCTGGCGCACCTGATCGGGGCTGCCCAGGGCGATGCGCACGCCGAAATCGAGCACGGCCAGCCGGTCGCACAGCCGCATCAGCAGCGGCACGTGGTGCTCAATGATCAGCACCGTGAGCTGGTGGCGCTGGCGCAGCCCGGCGATCAGCTGGCCGAGGCCTTCTTTCTCGGCCGGGTTGAGGCCGGCGGCGGGTTCATCCAGCAGCAGCAGCTGCGGCCGCGTGGCCAGGGCCCGGGCCATCTCGAGCCGGCGCCGATCGCCGTAGGCCAGGGTGCCGGCCTGGCGCTCGGCCAGCTCGGCCAGCCCCAGCTCCTCGAGCAACTGCCAGGCCACATCCAGCCGCTGGTGCTCGGCGCGGCGGTGGCGGCCGCTGCTCAGCAGGCCATCAAGGGCGCTGCTGCGCGGGTGGTGGTGCAGCGCCACCAGCAGGTTGTCCAGCACCGAGAGGCCCTCAAACAGGCGCAGGTTCTGGAACGTGCGGGCGAGGCCCAGGCGGTTGAGCTGATCGGGCGGCCGGCCTGTGATCGGTGTGCCCTGCCACAGCACCGCACCGCTGCTGGGTGGCGTCACCCCTGAGATCAGGTTGAACAGGGTCGTTTTGCCGGCGCCATTGGGGCCGATCAGGCCAAAGATCTCGCCCGGCTGCACGGCAAAGCTGACCTGATCAAGGGCGAGCAGACCACCGAAGCGGCGGCTCAGCTCTTGCACCTCCAGCACCGGCGCGCTCATCGTTCTTTCCCCTCCCCCCAGCGGCCCAGTCGCTCGAGCAGGGCCTGGGTGATCAGCCCCTGGGGGGCCAGCACCGGCCCCAGCAGGATCACCAGACCAAACAGCACCAGCCGCACATCGCCCACGGGCCGCAGCAGTTCGGGCAGGGCGGTGAGCAGCAGGCCGCCCAGCACGGGGCCCAGCCAGCTGCGCGAGCCCCCCAGCACCACGAAGGCCAGGGTGGTGATGCTGGCGTCAAAGCTGCCCTGACGCGCGTTCCAGGTGTTGAGAAAATGAGCGGCCAGGGCGCCGCTGCTCCCGGCCAACACGGCGCTGAGCACGAAGGCGCTCAGCTTCACCTTGGTTGTGTCGATGCCCATGCAGCGGGCGGCCAGCTCGTCATCGCGGATGGCGGCCATCGCCCGGCCCAGGGGCATCGCCTCCAGCCGCTGGCAGAGCCAGCCCGCCAGGGCCAGCAGCGCCAAAGCTGGCACCAGGTAGCCCGACGCGCTGCTGAACGGCTGCGGAATGGCAAAGATGCCCACCGCCCCGCCGGTGAAGGGCAGGTTGAGGATCGCGACGCGCACGATCTCCACCAGGGCGATGGTGGCGATGGCCAGGTAGATCCCCTGCAGCCGCAGCACCAGCCGCCCCACCAGCAGCGCCAGCAGCCCAGCCAGCAACCCGCCCAGCACCAGCTCGAGCACAAACGAGCCCAGCGGCAACGTGCCGGCGGCGGTGGCGCCCAGGGCGCTCCAGCGGGTCGACAGCAGGGCCGCCAGGGTGCCGCCCACCGCATAAAAAGCCGGCGTGGCCAATGACAGTTGGCCCGCCGCCAGCGGCAGGTACACCGACAGGCCCAGCAGGGCACCGATCAGCATCTGCACCAGCAGGCCGTTGTCGATCACGGTGCGGCCCTCCTCACACCTTCTCCACCGTGCGCCGGCCCAGCAGGCCGCTGGGGCGCAGCAGCAGCACGCCAAACAGAATCGCGAAGGCCAGGGCGTCGCGCCAGCCCGAGGCCTCGCCGGGCACCAGCGCTTCGGCCAATCCCATCAGCAGGCCGCCGGCGATGGCGCCGCTCACGCTGCCCAGGCCCCCCAGCACCAGCACCGCCAGGCCTTTGAGGCCGTAGCCGATGCCGAAGTAGGGGCCCGGCAGGCTCACACTCACGCCGATCAGGCCACCGCCCAGCCCCGCCAGGGCGCCGCTCAAAAAGAAGGCCAGCCGCACCATGGCCTCGCTGTGGATGCCCAGCAGCTGGGCGGTGGTGGCGTCTTCTGCCACCGCGCGCAGGGCCCGGCCGCTGCGGCTGCGCTCGAGCCACAGGCTCAGGGCGATCACGGCGGCGGCCGAGAGCAGCAGCAGCAGCAGCTGGATCGTGCGGATGCGGGCACCGCCGATCACCAGCACATCCGGCAGGCCGGCCAGGGCATCGGCGCCCTGGGGAAAGGCGTAGCCCTCGGATCCCATCAGGATCTGCAGCAGGTTCACCAGCACCACGCCGGCGCCCAGGCTGGTGATCAGGGCCAGCAGCGGCTCGGCGCCGCGGCGGCGCAGGGGGGCAAAGGCCACGCGCTCCACCAGCAACCCGGCCAGGCCTGAGCCTGCCGCCGCCAGCAGCAACGCCAGCCAGAAGGGCATCCCGCCGGGCAGGCCCCAGCCCGGCAGGGCGCCGTTGACGCCGATCGTGCCGCCCATCAACAGATAGGTGAGGTAACCGCCGATCGAAAACAGCGCGCCCTGGGCAAAGTTGATCACCCCCAGCACCGAGAACACCAGCGTGTAGCCCAACGCCACCAGGGCATACACGCCGCCGCTGGCGGCCCCGTTGAGCAGCAGTTGCAGTGCGGCTTCGATCACGGTTTGGCCTGTGTCAATTTGCGTTCGCGCACCAGGGCAAAGCGGCCATTGCGGCCGCCGGGGTCCATGCGCACCTCAGCCACATAAAAGCGATCCTGCAGCACCTCGCCATCGGGGGTGAAGTCGATCGGGCCGAGCGGCGTGTCGTAGCTGCCGCTGAGCAGCTCGCCCATCAGCTTGGCGCGGGCCTGGCCCAGGGTCACGCCCGTGAAGCCGCCCTTGCGTTGCAGCCGCTGAATGGCTTCAAACAGCACCTGGTAGGCGGTGAAGGCCTGGGCGGTGATCTGCGGTGGCGGGCGGTCGCCGTGGGCCTGGCGGAAGAGTTGCTGAAAGCGGCGGTTGATGGGGGTGTTGAGCTCGGGGCTGTAGGCCTGGGCAATCAGGATGCCGTCGCACCAGCGCTGGCAGATCGGGTAGATGTTCGGCGTATTGAGCCCGTTGCCTACCACGATCTGGCCGCGGTAGCCGAGTTCGCGCAGTTGGCGAATCAGGTTGCCGCCGGCCACCGCCTGCACCGACAGCACCACTAGCTGGGGCTTGAGTTGCAGGGCGGCGGTGATCGGGGTCTGAAAGTCGTTGTCGGCCAGCTGGGTGCGCTGCACCGTGACCGGGGTGAGGCCGCGGGCGGCCAGGGCCTTTTCAAAGATGGCCACCTCGGCGGTGCTGTAAGCGTCATCCTGGGCGTAAAACACCGCCACCCTCCGGATGCCGGGATCGCGGCGCAGGGCCTCATCCAGCGACAGCGGCGCAATCACCGAGCTCTGCGCCGACACCCGGCTGATGAAGTGCCCGATCTCGGGAATCCCTTTGGCGGTGTTCGAGGGCGCCACC